>OGMF01001593.1_pt1 | contig 21499 bp, 19 predicted proteins | sample 1572921 | NCBI WGS metagenome assembly OGMF01 (sample SAMEA2581919, study PRJEB24529) | metagenome | biome: Human gut stool | place: China | collected 2011 | reverse complement strand
GCGAACTCATTTTCCCCCTGCCGCACCGTCTCCTGGAACTTCGCCGCCGACAAATTATATTCCGCCGCCCACTGCTCGAGCGACATCAGCTGCTGCAAATACGCCTGTGAAATTTCGAGCACCTGATTGGCTTTCGCGAACTCGCCCTGCGTGCGAAGGTCCTCGATCTGCCGGTCCGTGTCCGTCGCCATCTTGACCTGCGCCGCGTCCACAGCCAACCGGTTTTCCTCCGCCGCATTCTGCACCGCGTTGTACTGCGCCAACCCGATCCCGCCCCGGTCGCCGCGCAGCTCGGCATAGAGCGCCGCGTTGTCCATCGCGTTCCGCCCATACTTTGCGGCCTGATCCCGCTGCGTCTGATACTGCGCCGCCGCATCCTCCCGCGCGCGTTCCAGCGCCGCGACGCCCTGCGCCGTTGCATAGTCGATCTGCCGCTCGGCCTGTTCCTGTGCCGCGCTGCGCCAGCCGCCGAGCAGCCCGGAAAGTTCGCCGGAGCCATAGCCGCCGTACCCATAACCGCCAGAACCGTAACCGCCGGAGCCATAACCACCGCCAGCTCCATAGCTGCCCGAACCATACCCGTGCCCCGCGGCGGATCCGCCCATCTGACCTTCCGCGCCATTCCGGCCCAGATACGACAGCGGATGCTGCTGCGCGTAGTTAAAATAGCGATCCGTGTTGCGCAGATAGGCGTCCAGCTCCGCATCCGTCACGCCGTACAGCCGCTTCGCGTTCGCCCGGTCGTAGGGATCGATGTCGCCGTAGCCGAGATCCGCGTTTTCCGTTGTCCAGCGGCCCGTCGCGGGGTCATACCCGCTCTCCACGCCGCCCGCGTACTGCGACAGGATGCGGTTCAGCTCCAGATTCTGCTGATGCAGATAGTCCCGCTCCGCCTGCGTCCCCGCCGTGTGCCAGTTCTGCGAGTTTTGCAGCATCTGCTGCCGAATCGCATTCGCCTTCGTCCGCACATTGTGCTCCGTCGTGTACCCATTCGTCCATCGCCCCTGCAAATGTACCCGAATAAATTGAAAAAAGCTCCCCACCGAAGTGGGGAGCCTTATGCACAACAGCATTTATCGATTTTTTCGGATCAGCTCATACCATGCTGCCTTAACGGCATCATAGTCTCGGAACATCGGACGCAGGAACGCATCTCGATCTCCGGCATGAATCATGCCACTAAGATATGCAAATATCTCTTCGGCCAATGCATCAAACTCTTCATCATTGGTAACATCAATTTGCCCATTCATATAGTGCTGAGCAATTTCATTCTGAAAATGGATAAAGTCCTCGCTTGAAAACACCAGATTATCCCTCAGAATTTCAACATATTCTTCTCGCCCAAAACCACTCTCCCACAGATGAAATGCCTCATGTCCAGCAGTTTCCTTAAACGGCATATCCAGCATTTATAACAACATGTCCGTGGCTAAGTGTTGCAGCTTGAAGGATACGTTTTCTACGCGTGATGCCATTACGATTATACAGAACTTCCGTATCTATTACATCAGCTTGAATACCAAGCATTTTTAATTCTTCTTGTGCTCTAAAACTTGCTTCAACTTCTTTGCCAGCTTTCCGTCCAGAGGGGTATTCAACTCGTCGAAATCCGTAACACGTGTCCTGTCGATCATACGTTGTATAGCCTTCTGCAGTTGCTCTTCTGATAAACTCTTCTTTTGATTCTTCCCTTGCTCTGCCACTTTTCAGTTCCTCCTTCAGTTCGTCGCTATATGTTTCTCTGATTTCTTCCATTATATCATAATTGAACCCTTTTTCAAATGCCTCGTCAAACGCTTTTTCTGTCATGGTCAGCGCATTTTCGCCCGCTTTCCGCTTGATCTCTGCCAGATCGATTGCCGTCAAAATCGCATCTCTCGCACCCACGCCGCGCTCTTGCAGCGCACCGGCAATGGCCACAATGTCCCGATTCCGTATGTTGATCAGGCTATTGGACGGTGCTCCGGTCTGCGGCATTAACGATGTTCCAGTGCTCGCACCTGTTCCACCGGGAAGCTGCGGAACGCCATTACCCGTACCATAGCCACCGTAGTGCGCTCCATAATACCCCGCATCAAACAGTTCTCCCAGTGCTTGCGCAAGCATTCCCTGCTTCTCTGCCTTGGACAGATGATTCAGGTATTCCGGCAACGTGATCCGTCCCGTCGCCAAATCGCCGCTTTCCTGAATGGCCTGCGAAGCACCAAACGTCAAACCCGCTTTTATGTACGGAACATACGGCCCACTGGCTCCAAGCGCGTTTAATCCCATCCCGGTCAGTTCTCCCGGTGTTCTCAGCTGCGCATAGCGCCCAGCAAGAAATGCCTCAGAGTTCAGCACCGGATACATCTCTGCCGCTTTCTGCATCCCAGCTTCAACATTTTGAAATCCTTTTGCCCCTTCCGGTCTGCCGATTACATTCATCCAAGCCTTTTCCAGTGGAAGAATTCCTAAGCCATCCATAAATCCATAGGAAATTGCATTCTGTTTTCCGTGTACGACCGAATCCAACTTGTAAAACTGCCGCATTCTCTCATTTGCAAGCGCCTCGTCCCCTGATTCCACAGCACTTGTATACCCACAATTCCATCCGTCCTTACGAAGTGAGGCCCCTCCGCTTTCGCGGAGAGGCCCCATTTTTTATCTGCCCAGCAGCAATCTCGCCTGCGCCTGCGTCAGTCCCATCGGCACGGCGACGAACGTATCACCCTGCGCAGCGAGCGCTTGGGCGGCTTTCGCGAACCCCTCCCTGACGGCAATCGGCTGATACGTCGTGCCATCGTCGGACTGGAAGGTCAAGTAGCCATTTTCGACGGTGCAGCGGTACGCATCATCCCAGAAGTCTTTGCCGCCCGAAAATTCCTCTGCCCCGGCGGTCGTCAAAATCAGGAGCAGGGTCATCAGCAGCACACACCATTTCTTCATTCGGCATCCCCCTTTGATTCAGTGTTCTGACAATGAAACGAACGGGCGGCGCGTTTTCTTCCGCAGAATTGGAAATTTCGGCAAAAAGCCCCCTGCGGGTTCAGCAATGGATGGCTCAGTTTTTCGCGTAGAGGCGTATTTGCTCATAGCGTCGTTCCTTTCTTCGGGCGAAACAGCCCGGTCATGTCCGTTTTTTCGATTTCCAGCAGCTTGATTTTGCGGTCAAGCCCGCCCGCGTACCCCGTCAGGCTGCCGTTCGTGCCGACGATCCGATGGCACGGAACGATGATGCTGATGGGATTATGCCCGACTGCCCCGCCGCCCGCCTGTGCCGACATGCGCACCCCGCCCAGCCGCTTCGCCAGTGCACCGTATGTCGTCATCTGCCCGTATGGGATTTCAAGCAGCAGCTGCCAGACCGTCTGCCGGAAGGACGACCCGACTGGATGCAGCGGCGGCGTGAAGTCGGGTTCGCGTCCGGTGAAATAGACGTCCAGCCAGCGCTTCGTGTCCGTCAAAATAGGCGTTTCGCGTTCAACGTGTTCTTCTGACAGCGTTTCCGCGTAATATCGTCCGCCATCGAACCACAGCCCGGTCAGCCCCACCTCATCCGCAGAAAGCAGGACGTTCCCCAAGGGAGAGGATATCGTTTGCGTGTAATGCATGTTTGCACCGTCCTTTGGGTTTTCCTCAAAAAACAAGAGACTCTCTGACGCAGCAGGAGCAGGTAAAAGCAACGCCTTCCCGGAAGAAACAGCGGCATGACCCTCCTTTTTTTCGGAAGGTCATGCCGTTTTCCTTATGCAGCGGCTTTTTCCGCAGCTTTTTTCTTCCCGGTGAATTTTTCCTTGAAGGCTTCGATCCGCTTCCGGCGTTTTTCGCGGCGCTCGATGCGCTCACCCAAATCACGCGCACCCACGCCGTACACCAGATACAGAATCAAGCCGGAAATGACCATGATGAACACCGTCGATGCGCAGCGGCGGCCCGATGCGTTGACGTTGTAGCCGTCGCGCCCTTCTTCGGCGCACATGTTCTGGATAATCATGGCATACGTTTTGCCGTAGCTGGATTGGAACGTCGCCGACATGTCGTATTCGGTGAACAGCGCATTGAAGTTCAGCGCGAACACTGCCAGCACACTCGGCAGGACAATCGGCAGCTTCACCCGCAGGAATGTCACCAGACTGCTCGCGCCAAGGTTGCGCGCCGCATCCTCCAATTCCTCGTCAATAGCGTAGAACGCCGCCTTAATCATGCGCAGGGCGAACGGCAGCTTCACCACCGTGTACGCCATCACAATCAGGAATCGCACGTTCTCGCGCATGTACAAGTTGTTGTTGAAAACATACCACACGCTGTCGGAGTTAAAGTAGGTGCGGTAGGAGTAGCAAATCAGGATGGTCGGCAGCAGCCACGGGAAGAGCAGGCTGTATTCCAGCACAGTGCCGCGCTTCTTGCCCTTGTTTTTGAAGATGTAGTTGACCGCGACGACGACGATAACGCACGCCAGCGCCGCCGCAATCGCGGACAGGACGAAGCTCAGCCGGATGCCGCCGACGGTATCCGCGTTGGCGAACAGACCGGAAATTGCACCCGTTCTCGTTTTCAGCTTGCCGCGGTTGGTCAGAAACTCATAGTCCTGCTGACCGAAGAAGTTAATCAGTGTGAACTGATCCATCGAGAGCGTCTTGGAGCGAATCGCCGGGTAGTTCTGGAACGCAAAGAGGACAATCATCACCACCGGCGTCATGTAGATGATAAACAGGACGTAGGCGTAGATATGCGCCAGCACATTCGCGATCGGGTTGGTAATCTTCTGCTTGACCAGCTTTGCCTTCGTTTTGCTGACGGAGAGGTAATGCCCTTTGCGCTCGTAGGAGGACAGAACGGTCAGCAGGATGATGGTGAACATCGCCAGAATGATGGACAGCAGCGCCGCGCGCGCCTGCGGGAACGCTTCGTCCGCCGACGATGAACCCGCCAGACGCACGATTTCCGGGTTGATGGAGTCATAGCCCAGCAGCGTCGGCGCACTCATGGCGCACAGACCCGTGATGAACGTCATGACCGTGAGGGAGAAGAGCGTCGGAATCAGCGTCGGGAAAACGACCTTCAGCAACACCTTGAATGGCTTCGCGCCGAGGTTGCGCGCCGCTTCCACCGTGTTGTAGTCAATCGCGCGGATAGCGTTGCGCAGGAACAGCGCGTGGTTGCTTGTGCAGGCGAACGTCATCGTGAACAGAACGGCGTTGAAGCCGGAGAACCAGTTCTTGTCCATGTTGGGGAAAATTCCGGAGAGCCACGTCGTCATAATGCCGTCGCTGTCATAGAGGAAGAGATACCCCGTCACCAGCGCAACGCCGGAGTAAATCAGCGTCGTCATATAGCCGAGGCGGAGGATTTTCGCGCCCTTGATGTCGAAATATTCCGTCAGCAGCACGATGCTGATGCCAACGATATTTACCGTGATGACGAGGCAAACCGCCAGTTTCAGCGAATTGAGGACGTAGCTGGGCATGTTGCCCGCGAAGAAGAAGCGGATGACCGCCAGCGGGTCGATGTTGCCCGCGCTGTCCGTCGTCGTGAAAATCTGCGTGATGGTATTCAGGCACGGCAGGAGCATGAAGCCGAAAAACAGGTAGACGAAGAACGCAACGCCGAACACTTTGCCAAGCATCCCCAGCGTCAGTTTGGAGGATTTTTGCGTCATATTGCTTCCTCCTGTCATTGCGCGTCGTAGGACATGACGTCCGTAGGCTTCATGGCTACGGTCACTTTTTCATCCGGCGCATAGATGTTGATGCCGTCGTTCTTTTCGATTGCCTTCAAAATCTGGCTGCCCACATCGATGTAATACTTGATGTACAGACCGTAGTACTCGATGTTTTCAATCACGCCGTCAATGAGGATTTCATCGTCGCGCTTGGGCTTGTTGACGTGCAGCCGTTCCAGCCGGATGAAGTGATTCTGCCCTGCCGCCAGCTTCATCTTCGCGGCAATCGGCGCTTCGACGCGGTTGATGTCGCCGATGAAGTTGCAGACAAACTCGGTCTTGGAGTGATTGTAGATCTCGTTCGGCGTGCCAATCTGCTCGATATAGCCCTTGTTGAACACGGCGATGCGATCGGACAGTGTCAGCGCTTCCTCCTGATCGTGGGTGACATAGATGGTTGTGATGCCGAACTCGCGCTGCATCTTCTTCAGCTCATTGCGCAGCTGAACGCGCAGTTTCGCGTCCAGATTGGACAGCGGCTCGTCCATGCAGATGATGCTCGGCCCGGTGACGAGGGCGCGGGCGATGGCGACGCGCTGCTGCTGACCGCCGGACAGCTGGCTGACCGCCTTTTTGAGCTGCTCGTCGGACAAATCGACCTTGCGCGCAATTTCCCGCACCTTCCGGTCGATTTCCGGCTTTTTCAGCTTTTTGAGCTTCAAGCCGAACGCGATGTTGTCGTACACCGTCATCGTCGGGAACAGCGCGTAGCTCTGGAATACAATGCCGATGTTGCGCTTTTCAATCGGCACATGGGTAATGTCCTGATTGTTCACCGACACCGTGCCGGAGACAGGCTCAATAAAGCCGGTGATGGTGCGCAGGGTGGTCGTTTTGCCGCAGCCGGACGGGCCGAGGAAGGTGAAGAACTCCCCTTCCTTCACGTTCACGTTGATATTGTGCAGCGCCTCAAAATCGCCGAATTTGACCACAATGTCCTTGAGTTCAATCATGGGCGACAGCTCCTTACTTTATGATTCGCAGGATTTTGCACAGGCAAATCATGCTATAAAAAGATGGCGAGCCCGCGTAGGACTCGCCATCCGGGGTTCAAATCCGCTTCTTTGCCGGATGAGAATTTGGGGGAATTACTGCGCCGCCTGCGTCATCACAGCCCAGTTGACATTGTCCCAATCGGGTTCCGCGGGCGCCTGACTTGCGTCTGCCCAGTAGAAGCCGAGGTTGGTCATGATGTTCGTCCATTCCTTGCTGTGCGCCGCGACATATTCCGCATAGGTCATGTCGGTGCCTTCCACCTTCTCCAGCGCGCAGTTCTTCAGCTGATAAATGGCGGGGATTTCGTCGCCGTATACGTTCTTCACAGCCACTTCGTTGCAGGGGAAGGAGTCGAATTCGTCAGACCATTCCGTCTGCGTTTCCGCAGAGCCGAACCATTCCGCGAACGCCTTGACAGCTTCCGTCTGTTCGGGCGTACGGTCAGCACGGTCAAGGATGCCGATGTATTCCGCGATGTAGTAGGTGCCGTCGTCAATGTCCACAACGCCCCAGTTTTCGGGGGTGGTCGTGCCGGTCAGCGGGGCAGAAGAGCTGTCCGCCGCGGAGTCAATCTTGCCATACAGGGAGGAAGAGTAGAACGTGGACACCTGCACGTCGCCGCGGTTCAGCGGGTCAAAGCCGTAGCTGTCGCCGGTGTAGGAGCCGTTCGCGCAGTACTTCCACAGCATCTTCCAGCCATCCACGGAAATGCCGCCAGCGGGGCTGGTCGGATCAGTGAATGCGTACAGCATGGCGCTGTTGATGTTGCTGTTTGTCGTACCGCCAACCTTGCCCTGACGATACCAGTGATAGCCGCAGTCGACAATATCAGACCAATGCTGGAAGTGGAGTGCTTCGCCATTCGTGCCCTTGTCGTCATTGCGGTAGAGCATCAGCACGTTCTGCACGACCAGGCCATACGCCTTGCCGGGGTAAACGTACTTGCCGACTTCGTCCGCCCAAGACGGCGTCCAGTCCATCACCTTCAGGTTCTCATAGGTGCCGTTGACCAGCTGAGACCAGCGGGTTTCGTTCAAACCAAAGATGATGTCGCCGTCCTTGCTTTCGTTTGCCTTCTGGATAGCGGCGTTGTCGCCGGAGATGACGGAGTTATCGTCGATGGAGATGCTGAAGCCCGCTTCCTTGGCGGCATTGAGCAGCCAGTTCACGCGCTCGGTGGAGTTGGAGTTGGAGTAGATGCGGATGGTATAGCCGGAATAATCCTTCGTTTCCGCCATCGCGCTGCCTGCCAGCGTCAGCACCATCGCCAGTGCCAGCAGCATAGATACGAGTTTCTTCATTATAGGAACGCCTCCTCTTTCGAGATGCTGTTCTGCATCTCTGATTGTTTTTATCATACCACATTCAGCTTGTCTTGTAAAGTCCTAATATGTTATTTTCATCACCATCTGGTCGCATTTTTTCCGTTTTCGCCCATGCTTCTGGACGTGAGCGGTTGTTTATCACGGCATGTTTTCACGAATTGGAAAATTTGCGCACAAAAAACAGCATGGGCGTTTATTTCCCATGCTGCAAAGAGCCCTGATTACCCAACCACACCCGGCACTTCATAGCGGATGCGCATCTTCGGCGCTTCCTGCAAGGTGGCGTAGTAGTTCGTCATCCAATCCGCGTGACCATCCTCGACATTCACGCCATCCGCGGGCGGCGCGAAGAGATTCAGCGTCAAATCCGCGGGAGTATCCAGCGGGGCGTCAAAGAACGCGCTCATCAGGTCAATCGTCTTGACGTGCGGCGCTTTGTAGAACCACTTGCCGTGCAATTCCACCATCAGCCCGATTTCCTGCTCCACGGTCATCTCGCAGAATTCCGGATTGCCCTCGAAGTGCAGCGGAATCGCCAGCCCGTCGGCATCCTCCGCGCCGCCCCAGCGCAGTTCCGCCGGGAAAGCCGCTTCCCCCATCTCCGTCATGCTCGGCTGAAAGTACGGGTCTTTGAGCAGCTCGCGGTACTGCGCCAGCATCGGCTGTTCAATGCCGACTGCCGGGTTGTTCGGGTCTTCAATTTCCAGCCCCAGACGCCCGCGGTCGCGGAACTGATAGAGGCTGATAGCCTTGAACCAATCGGCTTTATGGTCGCGGAAGGCTTCGGCAAAGCGGATGACGCTCTCGCCCTGATGTCGCGGACCCGTCACGTCGCCGTCGGTGTTGAATTCCGCCGTCACCAGCGGCTTACACCCAAACTGCGACGATGCGCGCTCGTAGGTACGGCGGAACATGTCGTAGTACATGCCGACCGAATCCGCCTTGTACTGCCCTCCGCCGACTTCCGCCACGTCATACGGCCAGCCGTAATGGAGCGCGAGGTAGCAGTCCGCCGACCAGACGTCCGCCGCGCGGTACGCCACCGCAAACTCGTCCTCCTTCTCCAGCTTGCCGTCCGCCTGTGCGAAGCCCGCGCAGAACACCGTGCGGACGTTCGGGGCTTCCTGATGGATGATATCGGAGAAATGCGCAAAGAACTTGCCGACCTGCTCGTAGGTGAAGCGCTTATTATGCGTGAACCACGTTCCGCTGCACTCATGGTTGATGCGGATGGTCATGCGCCCATAGGGGCGGAGCATCCGGGCGACCTCGCGGAGTTCGTCGTCGGAGAGGGAGCAGTCGAGTGTCAGCGTGAGGGCAACATCTTGCCCGTGGCGGCGAATATCCCGCATCTGTTCCCACGGCTGACCGTCGGCATTGAAGGGGAAATAATCATCATAAGGATAGTCCCACTGGAAGGTGATGTTCATGTCCTTGCACGCCTTGGAAATGCGCTGCGGCCACTGCTTATCGTGCGGGTAGTAGGTATACATGATGCCTATGGCGCGGTGCGGACGTCCGAGCTTATGCAGGATGTAGTCCTGATTGACGTACTCCGCGCGTTCGCTGCCGTCGCCGAGGTCAAGGGCGCACTGGGCTGCACCCAGATGGAGCTTCTGCATGGCGATGTTCCTCTCTTCTCGTCGTGTTGTTTATTTTCGTCGAATCTTGCACGGTCATCAAGGGATCATTTTGATTCCCTTGCATCTACTTCACTGGTTAGGATTCTCACGCTACTGCCAAGCTGAACTTCTTTTCTGGAAATATACCATGTTTTCCCATTGTCAGAGCTGCCTTGATAGAAGAGAAATACGCGTCCATCATCATCACGGAAAGCATAAGGATGTCCGGATTCACTGCTGTTCCATGTGCCCGGCGCGCCGCATGGGATTAGCGGCTCATTCGATACGCGGCGGAAGAAGATGCCATCCTCGGATACTGCACAGCCGATTTGCTGTGGCGTGCAATTATAGGAGCCGCCGTAGAACAGGTATATTTTCCCGTCCTCTTCGACCGTTGCGGGTGCTTCGACGCAATCGCCCTCCCATGCAAGTTCTGGCATAAGCAGACTCTGTTCTGCCAGCATATGCCACGCATTCCGCCCAAAGTCAGAATCGATTTTTGCCCATGCGCCGCCAATTTTCTGGATGCGCATAGCATGGTCGCGCGTTGCAAAATACAGGTGTATTTTTCCGCCGAACACGCACACATCGGCATCAATAGCGCGCCCACAGCACCAGGTTGCCGCCGGATGAAACACAGGGTTCTCTGGATTCTTCGTGAAGTGAATTCCATCCTGCGACCACGCATGGCAGATTGCATCCTTCTCCCAATTGCCATAGGTCTGATAGAACAAATGAATTTGGTCATTCAGCACAATGGCTCCTGGTGCGGCAATGCCGTTCGTCTCGCACAGCGCATCCTGCTCTATTTCGCCGCAGGGTGTCCAATGCTCCATATCGTCAGATTCCGCAATGCCGATGCCGAACCTTCCATCCTCATGCCTCAGGGAATAATAGAGCCAGTAACGGCTGCGATAGCGGACAACAGCCGGATCCTTGGCGAAACAAAGGCAATCTGTATTGGTAAACAGCATGACAAATCCTCCTGATCCTTGTCGGATTCACAAGAAAGTTTCACGCAGAACTGCCTTATACTATTTCCAGATAAGAATGCGCCAAGATGCGCCGCGAATTTTTCATTCTGGCTAACGTGAATGAAACGCAGCGTAGCAGCGCTACGCTAAGTGGAATGAGCGGACGCCAGAAGGGAAAAGGCGCAAGCAGATGGCGCAGGTGAATCTGGAAATAGTATTAGATTGCCCGCGTCGCGTGCAGCAGCCATTCCGCCTCGTCCCCCGCCAGATACGGCAGAATCGTCTCCCGCACCTTGGCATGATAGGCATTCAGCAGCTTCTTATCATCCTCATTCAAATACCGCGTATCCACCGCGTCCAGATCGAACGGCACCATCGTCAGGTAGTCGAAATGCAGGAAACGACCATACGCATTCGTTTCGCCCTCACAGACGACGGTCAGGTTCTCGTGACGGATGCCGAACTTGCCCTCCAGATAGAAGCCGGGTTCGTCGCTCGTCACCATGCCGGGTTCCAGCGGGATGGGTGCGCCGCGCCAGTGGATGCGCTGCGGGCCTTCGTGGACGCTCAGCACATAGCCCACGCCGTGACCCGTGCCGTGGTTGTAGTCCATGTTCTCCTGCCAGAGGGGTTCGCGGGCGAGGTAGTCCAGATTCGCGCCCGTGCAGCCGTACTTCCAGTGTGCGTTGCCCAGATGCAGGTGTCCTTTCAGCACGAGGGTGAAGAACTTCTTCTCTTCATCGGTCGTTTCGCCCATGGCAAAGGTACGGGTGATGTCGGTCGTGCCCTGCAGGTAGTGTCCGCCGGTGTCTGCCAGCAGCAGGGAGCGCGGCTCAACGGGGATGTTGGATTCCTTCGTGGGCGAATAGTGGACGATGGCGCCGTGCGCACCGTAGGCGATAATCGGCGCGAAGGACGGGCCGATGTAATCCGGGCGTTCGCGGCGGAACTCTTCCAGTTTTTCCGCGACACTCAATTCGTCCATCGGGATTTTGCCGACATTGTGCTTCAGCCAGTACATCAGGCGCGTCACCGCCACGCCGTCCTGCACATGCGCCTTGCGGAAGCCCTCCACCTCGGTGGCATTCTTGACCGCCTTGGGCAGCTCGGTGGGGTCAACGTGGTCAATCACGCGCACCGACGCGGGCACACACGCCCGAATCAGGCTGTTGACGACGTTCAGGTTCATTATCACCGTGGAATCTTCCGGCAGTTTCTTCGTATATTCATAGACGCAGGCGTAGGGGCGGATGGTCACGCCGTCCTCCTTCAGATGCGCCTGAATCTCCGTGCTGAGGATGGCGGGGTTGACGAACAGCACCGCATCGGTCATCGTCACGGCAGCAAAGGACAGCATAACGGGCGTGCAGTCCACATCGTTGCCGCGCAGGTTCATCAGCCAGCACACGTCCATCAGCGAAGACAGGACAAGCGCATCCGCGCCAAGGCTTTCCATTTCGCGGCGCACCTGATGCAGCTTCTCCTGACGGCTGCGTCCCGTCAGCGATACGGGCAGTTCCCACGCGGGTTCTGCCGACAGTGCCGGACGCTCCGCCCAGATTTCATCCAGCAAATCAACATCAGAAACAATTTTGCCCTGCTTCTTTTCCGCAATGCGCTGATAGCCCTCGTACTGCCGCGCCGTGACGACTCTGCCGTCAAAGCCCAGCGTCTGCCCAGCTTCAAGCGTCTTTTCGAGGTACTCCGGAATCGTCGGGACGCCCGGCTCGCCCATCTTGCACAGCTCGATGCCGCTGCCTTCCAGCTGCTGCCCCGCCTGCAGGAAATAGCGGCCATCCGTCCACAGACCCGCCCAGTCCGCCGTCACCACCAGCGTACCTGCGCTGCCCGTGAAGCCGGAAACATAGTGCCGCCCGCGGAAGTGCGCGCCGACGTACTCCGACGCGTGGAAATCATCCGTGGGGATGATATAGAGGTCGATGCCGTGCGCCTGCATGGCGCGGCGAAGCTCCGATAACTGCTGTCGCATAAAAATCTTCTTCCTTTCCTGATTCCGCCCGTTCACGAGTGGAATCGACTGTATCCAGCGAAATTATAGCACGAATGGACGATTTTCGCAAGGGAATTGACAGGGAGAACGTTTTCGGTGTAGAATAGACAGGTGCAAAACTTGAATATCAGATAAGGTAAAGGAGGGATTTTGATGACGCCAGACACCTTGGAAGGCAGCATCCACGACCTGACGCAGAATATTCTCGCGGATTATACCGCCGGCCGCCCCATTGACCGCATTGAACCGTTCAACCAGCCCGACCGCGACGTGATTATCGCCCTGATTGGCAAGCTGCGGCGCATCGTCTTTCCGGGCTATTTCCGCGACCCCGCCTACCATGTGTACAGCGCGGCGCACTCCCTGTCCGCCCTCATCGAGGACACGGCGTACCTGCTGCAAAAGCAGATTGCGATTGCCCTGCGCTGCGGCAGCAGTGTGACGCAGGAGGCCGCCGCCGACATTGACCGGCAGGCGCAGGAGATGACTGTCCGCTTTCTGGAGAAGATTCCCGACGTGCGCGCACTGCTGGCGACCGACCTGCAAGCCTTCTACGACGGCGACCCAGCAGCGACAAGTCTGGATGAAATCATCATTGCCTATCCGGGGCTGCTCGCCATCACGGTCAACCGCTTGGCGCACGAGCTGTTTCTGCTCAAAGTGCCGCTGATTCCGCGCATCATGACCGAGTTCGCGCACGGCCGCACGGGGATTGACATTCATCCCGGCGCAACCATCGGCAAGTACTTCTTCATCGACCACGGCACGGGCATCGTCGTCGGCGAAACGACCATCATCGGCGATTCGGTGAAGCTGTATCAGGGCGTGACGCTGGGCGCACTCTCGACCCGCGGCGGACAGAGCCTGCGCGGTCACCGCCGTCACCCGACCATCGGCGACCGCGTGACGATTTACTCCGGCGCGTCCGTCTTGGGCGGCGACACCGTCATCGGGCATGACGCGGTCATCGGCGGCAACGCGTTCATCACCCACTCGATTGCCCCCGGAATGCGCGTGTCGGTGAAAAATCAGGAACTCGAAATGCGGATGATGAAGGACGTGAACTGGTGATGGTGGTCGGCATTCGCTTTGCTGCTGATGCGCCCGTTCGGACGGTGCTGCAAGCGGTTCTGCCGATTTTTCCCACTGCGGATGTGGATTTTCTCGTCCGCGAATACTGGGTGTGCACCTTCGGAAACGGCTTGCCGGAGAGGCGATTCACCGCGCAGGAAATGCGGCGCGCAGTGGATGCCTTAACGCCGGATGAGCACGCGGAGCTGTTCACGATTTACGCCCTGCCGCACGATGCGCCTGATACGCCGCCGAGCAGCTGCGAGGACTTCTGCGCCCGCGGGTTTACAATGGCGTTTTATGCGTATGACGGGGACGGGTATGCACTGCTGGCACAGAGCGAAGAGCAGGTGGAGGCGGTTATCAAGACGCTTCGGAAAGCGGTGGAAATCCGCAGTGTGGAAGCTGTTGAGCGCGAGACGCTGGCACGGTGGGCATTTTGACTTTACGGCGCGATAGCAAAAGCGGGATGCCCCATGCGAGCATCCCTTTTCCCATATCAAAAAACGGGGGTGCATCCGCTGCGTCCCCCTATTTTTCTTACGCCCCGAAGTACCGCTTCAGCAGACCCGCGAACGCCTTACCATGGCGGGCTTCGTCGCGCGCCATCTCGTGCACGGTGTCGTGAATCGCGTCGAGGTTCAGCGCCTTTGCCAGCTTCGCCAGCTCGGTCTTGCCCATCGTCGCGCCGTTCTCGGCTTCCACGCGCATTTGCAGGTTCTTCTTCGTGCTGTCCGTCACCACTTCGCCCAGCATCTCAGCGAACTTCGCGGCATGTTCCGCTTCCTCAAAGGCAGCCTTCTCCCAGTACAGGCCGATTTCCGGGTAGCCCTCGCGGTGCGCCACGCGCGCCATCGCCAGATACATGCCGACCTCGGTGCATTCGCCCTGGAAGTTCTCGCGCAGACCCTGGATGATTTCCTCCGGCGCGCCCTTCGCAACGCCCACGACGTGCTCCGCCGCCCATGCCATTTCGGCTTCCTGCTTGATGAACTTGCTCGCCGGCGCTTTGCAAACCGGGCACTGCTCCGGCGCCTTCTCGCCTTCGTAAACATAACCGCACACGCTGCAAACCCACTTCATATTGTTGTTCCTCCTCAATTTATTCTGGCTTTTCTGCCGATTTTCCATTCATTTTGTCCGGCGTTTCCGCCTGAAAACAGTATACCCCGCTTTGAGGCAAAGTGAAACACCAAAATCAAATTTTTCTGCAACTTTTTTCGCTCTCCTGTGTTTTCGCTATATTCTTTGAGAAAACACAAAATTCTCACGCGTAAAAAAAGGATTTTGCCACTTGGGGGGCGAATGAATAGAAAGAGTTTTTCTCGTGAAGGATAGAAGCAATCAAAGCGGATTCTGCTGAACCGCGCGTTCTGTCCCTTGCGAATTTCTCCGCTTGAAGGAATCCGGCACCAAAAGCCGCCGGGTACATACAACATTACGGGGAACGCTTCAGGATTTTTCGGCATTGGGGAGGAAAGATTCATGCAGGATTTGGTGGTCGTTGTCAATCTGAACGGCAGCGCGTGCCGGATGATGGCGCAGAAGCTCCGCGCGGAGCATTTTTACTGCCGGATTGTGTCGTCCGCCTGTGCTGCGGAAGATATCCAGCGCATGGGCGCGCGCGGCATTGTGCTGGCAGCAGGCGTCAGCGGCGAGGCGGCGGATGTGCCGTTCCTGATGGATTATCTGCAAACCGGGCTGCCAATGCTCTGCGTGGGCGATTCGGCGCTGTCGCTATGCCAGACGCTGGGCGGCGAATTGAGCGAACCCGTGCCGCAGGACGGCGCAATGCAGATTCATCTGGACGCATCTGATGCCCTGCTGGACGGCATGGAGGACACCGACCGTTATCAGCCGACCGCGCGGTTCATGTCGCTGGACGGCGCGCAGGCGACGCCAATTGCCACAACGGACGGCGGGATGCTCGGCTTCCACGCCAGCCGCCGCGACGTGTGGGGCTTCTCCTTCCAACTGGAGCGGAACGACCCCTTTTCGAGTCATCTGCTCGTCAGCTTCTGTCAGAACATCTGCGGCTGCACCGCGTGGTGGACAAATCAGGCGCTGATTGACCGCGCCCGCGAGGAAATCGACCGCGCGGCGAATGGCGGCAGCGCGCTGTGCAGCTTGTCCGGCGGCATTGACAGCGGCGTATGCGCCGTGCTGGGCAACCTCGCCATCGGACACAAGCTCCACTGCATTTTCATCGACACCGGATTGCTGCGCAAGAATGAGTCTGAGCAGGTGATGGCGTATTATCACGACAATCTGGGGCTGAATCTGCGGCGAATCGACGCACGCGAGGAGTTCCTGACTGCGCTTGCCGGCGTCAGCGACCCGGCGGAAAAGGAGCGCATCGTCACCGAACGGCTGATGTCCATCCTGAGCCGCGAGGCCGCCGCAATTGACGACATCCGCCTTGTCATTCAAGGCACGAACGTCACCGACACGCTCTATCGCCCGCACACGGGCAGCACCATCGACGGTCTGCCGATTATCGAGCCTGTTCGCGAGCTGTTCAAGGACGAAATCCGGCAGGTCGGGCAGGAGCTGGGGATGCCCGCCGTGCTGGTCAATCGGCAGCCCTTCCCCGGCAGCGGCTTAGCGTCGCGCATTATGGCAGATGTGACCGCCGAGCGCCTTGACATTCTGCGCGAGGCGGACGACATTTTCCGCCACGACGTTGAGGACAGCAACCAGAACAAGCGCCTGTGGCAGTATTTCGCGGCGCTGGCGCTTTCGCCCTTCCCCGACGGCGGCTATGTCGTAACGCTGCGGGCAGTTCAGACGGCGGAGGGCGCGGCCGGAAACACGGCGCGCTTCACAGCGGATTTGCTGGAGCGCGTGACGGCGCACATCCTCGCGCAATGCCCGAAAGTCCAGCGCGTTTTCTACGACCTCACGCCCAGTAAGTCCTACAAGCGGGCGAATCTGTGATTTCCATGCGGTCTGTTTCGGCAGACCGCTTTTCGTTTGCCGTCAAATTTCCATCCATCGGATTTCCTTCACCTCAAACCACTTCTCAACTTCCCGCTCAATGCGTTTTTTCGTCCGCGCGCCGATATTTTCAAACGGCATCAGTTCCACCTTGCCGTCCTTCTCCCGCCAACGCGCCACAATTCGCCCATCCGCCAGCACCGTCGGATGCACAATGCCCGTCAGGTTAAACACGCCGCGCAAGTGCTCCGGCGGCAGAATCGGGTTATCCTCCTTGCGGTAGCCCAGCAGCATCGGATCAAAGCCGGACAGCAGGCGGACGTGCGGCATCTCCCCCTCCGGCGCGTCGCCGATGGCGTAGTACATCCGCCCATCCACGCTGATTTCCCGCGCGTCGAGCTGCTTCAGCCACGCTTTCACCTTCGTCTGCGGCACGCGGAAAAAGTACGCCGTATCCCGCAGCGACGCCGGGCCGTAGTGCGTGAAGTAACGCCGCGCCAGCGTCAACTCCGCTTCCGCCGCGTCCATCGGTGCAAACGGTGCGCACAGACGGTACGCTTTCTTCTCCTGCACCTGCGCACAAATCACGCCCAAGAGCGACAATTCGCCAATCACGCCGCCCCAGCCGTGAAAGACCATCTTCTCCTCGTCCGCCGTCATCCCCGCCGCCTGACATGCCTGCCGTAATCCTTCGCGCGTATCGTTCCCCGACGCGATTTCCTGCACCATCAGCCGCGCAAACGCCTTCTCGCGCTCCGGCGGCAGCGCGCAGCCGCATTTCGTTATCCACCCATACCACGGCGTATCGCACACGTCCTCCGCCTTCCCCTGTTGATGGACGTACAGCGGCAGATCGCTTTCTGGAATCAGGTGGAGCGTCCCGCGCAGCGTCCACGTTTTCAGCAGACCGGAAAAATCGCTGCTGCCCGTCCGGCTTTGCAGGGTAAAGAGCGCATTGCGGAGGATTTGTGCCTGTGCGCCGCATAAATCCGCCGCGATTTCGGCATTCGAGGCGCTCTGCGTCAAGAGGTGCTGCCCGCCGAGACGGCAGCGAATCAGTTCCTTTATGTCGATAGAAATCGCCCCCCATTTGCCATTATACTAATTCGATTCCAAAACATGGCATCGAGCATAGCAGATTTTTCGTTTCGGCAAAGCTGAGTGAAGCGAGGCGTACTGGAGGTACGCGCGAGCGGAACGAAGCAAAGCCGGGGCGGAAAAGATGCTGTGCGAATGACATGGTTTAGATGAGAATTAGTATTAGTATACCATATTGCCTGATTTTTCGGAAGGCGAACACGCAAAAAAAGCCCCCGCCGGCGCGAACCGGCGAGGACTCCTTGCAACAGTTTTGTCAGGTGCGTTGGGGATTAACCACGACGCGCTGCATAGCACTCGCTGCAGTAGACAGGGCGATCTTCCCTGGGCTGGAAAGGAACCTTGGTGGGCTTGCCGCATTCAGCGCACACGGCGTCGAACATCTCGCGAGTGCCACCGGCAGCAGGGCGGCTGGCCTTGCGCGCCTGACGGCACGCCTTGCAACGGGTGGGCTCGTTCTGGAAGCCCTTCTCGGCGTAGAATTCCTGTTCACCGGCAGTGAAAACAAATTCATTGCCGCAGTCTTTGCAAACCAGCGTCTTGTCAGTGTACATGGTATTGGAACCCCCTGAATGATTTAGAATAGGCGAACCTTCGGCTGACCTGGTCTTTGACCCCACACTCGCCGTCTGGGAGGTTGCTCAACGCATCGTGCGCCCTCACGCACTCCTCTCGAAATGCTTCCGCATTCCGGACGGGCTTACCTCTAAACCGCACCATGCTCCCCGGCGCTTTGACCGGATTACGTGGACCGCTTGGCCTGCGACTGGCATCGGCTTGCAACCACAGACCCGAAGGATTCAACCGCGCTCATTATACCTGAGAATTGAAAAAAACGCAAGACATTTTTGCAAAAAACTGATGATTTTTTCCTGTACTGCTCACTCTGCCGGAACGCAGCGCACCAGCACGACCTCTGGGCGGTTGAAGATGCGCGGCAGTCGTGTCCGCACAGCCAAGCCGCGGCTGACAATCAGCGTCGTGCCATCCTGAGTGTACGCCCCGCCCGCCAGCTTCGGGAACCACCCCTGATTGGGCGCGTACAGCCCGTTCAGCACCCCCGGAATCCGCACCTGCCCGCCGTGCGCGTGACCCGACACCACGAGGTCGAGCGGGAATTGCGCGTACTTCGCCAGCAGCTCCGGGCGATGCGCCAGCAGGACGGTGAAGTCCGCTGAATCCACGTTTTCCATCGCCTGCCGGATCTGCTCTTCCGTGTCCGGTGCGCCGCTGAACACCATCTCATACGGGTCAGGGATGCCGCACAGCGCAATTCGCTGTCCGCGCACTGTCAGGACGCCTGACGACATCCGCAGCACTGTCACCCCTGCTTCCTCCGTCTGCCGATAGAGCGCGTCCATCTCGCCCGTCCATGCCTCGTGGTTGCCGGACACATAGTAGCACGGGTACTGCGCGCTCAATTGCCGCATCAGCGACAATGTACGCTCCGTCGGACGATTGGCGGTGTCGTCATCGAACATATCTCCAACCATCAGCACAGCATCCGGCGCACAGGAAGCAACCATCGCCACCACATCGTCCGCATTATCAGACGAATGGAAGTCCGTGACGACCGCAAGTCGAACCTCCGCCGTCAGCTTCGGCGACGCAACTGTATATGTCCGCAGAATCAGCCGCTCATCCAGCGCAATTAGCGTCAGAACGACCAGAATCGCCAGCGCAGGCAAAATCCACCAATGCTTTTTCCGCATTTTCCCTCCAAACGCAACAGACGCCGGGAATCTCCTCCCAGCGTCTTGCATCAATTAAATATTGTCAAAGAAAGGCGTGCCGTCCTCATTTCGGAGGATGCCGTCCTCGAAGTGGAGCGGAAGCGGCTTGGCAATCATGTACTTGAGAATCTCGTCCATGCGCACGCTCTCTTGGAACGTGACCAGCGAGAAGCTCACGCCGTGCTTGTGCGCGCGCCCGGTTCGGCCGATACGGTGCAGATAGTATTCGTTTTCAGCAGGCAGATCAAAATTGATGACTGCTTCCACGTCATCGACGTCGATGCCGCGCGCCGCCACGTCCGTCGCAATCAGAATCGGGAATTTTCCGCGCCGGAAGTCGTTCATGACCACATTGCGCTGGCTCTGCTTCACGTCGCCGTGGATGCACTCCGCCTGATAGCCTTCCTTTTTGAGGCGCTCGGTCAGCCGGTCGGTCATAAACTTCGTGTTACAGAAAATCATGACGCGCTGGTAGACATCCGCATCCAGCAGATACAGCAGATGGTCAATCTTCTTGTTCTGTTCGGTCGAAATGACATACTGCGCAATCTGCGGCCGATCCTGCTTCGTCGCTTCGACGGTAACTTCAATCGGGTCATGCTGATATTTCCACGCAATCGTCAGCACGTCCTGATTCGTCGTCGCGGAGAACAGCACCATCTGCCGCTCGTCCGGCGTCGCCTCGATGATGCGCGTCACGTCCTTGACAAAGCCCATGTTGAGCATCTCGTCCGCCTCGTCCAGCACCATCGTGTGGACGGCATTCAGATGGACGTTGCCGCGGTTCATGTGGTCCAGCAGCCGACCGGGGGTTGCAACGAGAATCTGCGGTTTGCGCTTGAGTGCAGCAAGCTGCTTGGGAATCGGCTGTCCGCCGTAGAGCACAGCAATGCGGCAGCCCTTGATGTACTTGGCCAATTTGGTCAGTTCATCCCCGATTTGCAGCGCCAGTTCGCGGGTTGGCGCAAGCACCACTTCCTGAACTTCCGGTTCATTAAGCTGCACATATTCGAGCATCGGAATGCCGAACGCGCAGGTTTTGCCCGTGCCGGTTGGTGCGATTGCGTTCACGTCCGCGCCGGACATCATCAGCGGAATCGTCTTCGCCTGCACGGTCGATGGCGTCGTGAACCCCATGTCTTTGATGGCGCGCAGCACTTCTTTGGACAAATCCATCTCTTCAAACGAGGTGGGAAGCTGGTTCGTTTCGGACAAAATTTGCTCCTTCCCGGCTTCACTCATGGTATTCGTGAATCGCCTTGCTCAGCTGATCTGGGCAGGACGTGTTGCCGCGGCAGGGAATTCCTTCCAATCTCTGGGCAACTTCATCCGCTTTGCAGCCAATGACCATGCGCGCCAAGCCCTGCGTGTTGCCTTTGCAGCCGCCGATGAACTTGCAATGCGTGATGATACCGTTTTGAATCTCCAGTTCAATTTCGGACGAACAAGTGCCGTGTGTTTTGTAGTGATACATCGTGTTTTCCTCCTGTGAATTGCATTTGATTTTTGCACCCCGCCGCCCTGCGCGGCATAGCCTGATGCAGGGAGGTGGCGCGTGTGGAAGTTTATCTGGCGAGTGCAGCGGGACTGCTCTCATGGTGCGGTAAGTGGCGGAAAATCCCGACACCGCTGGCACATCCGACCCTGCTGGCCGCGTGCGGAGCGGATGTTGCGCTGGCTGATTCCGTCAACCGCTTGCTGTACCGTCAAGGGCGAGTCAGCACGCTGCCGCCGGGAGTCGAGGTGCTTCGCTGCTGGCGAAATCAGCTGCTGACGCTCTCCAGCGAGACGAACTGTCTAACACTGTATGATGCACATGATTACCCGCTGGTTACATCGCCCGCTGGAATTCGCCCATGCGACTGCGCGGTCGTCGATTGCCAAGTAATCGTCTGCGGCTGCGAGGACGGCTGTTTGCACATCTTTTCTCTGCCGGATTTGCGGGAAATTGCTGCATATCCCGTTCCGGGTTGTCCGATGCGGGTCGCGGCGGATGGCGGAGTGCTCACCTGCCTGTCGCTGCTGAGT
>OGMF01001584.1_pt1 | contig 21632 bp, 22 predicted proteins | sample 1572921 | NCBI WGS metagenome assembly OGMF01 (sample SAMEA2581919, study PRJEB24529) | metagenome | biome: Human gut stool | place: China | collected 2011 | reverse complement strand
GCAGAGAATGAGATGGCAGTGGAGGAGAGCGAAACAGGGGCAGCGGCGGAGAGCGCAGCAGAAGATCTGCAGGCTTCTGAGGAGATTGTGAAATCCCCGCTGGAAACAGGCAGTGACGTTTCGGAGGCGCAGAAGAACGAGAAATCTGCGGCGGAATATACACTCTCAGACTTTAAAGAACGCCTTGAGACGGCACGGACCGAGGCGGAAAAATACCAGGATGATCCGTCGATGAGCCAGACTTCCCGGTATGCGGAGGCGGAGTATGTGCGGAATCTCTGGGACCGGGAGCTGAACATGATCTACGCAGAGATCCACAAAGCGATGGACGAGAATGCGGCGGAATCGCTCCGGCGCGAGGAGGTCGAGTGGATCAAAAAGAGGGATCTTGCGGCAGATAAGGCCAGCGCAAAAAGATCCGGCACACCTGCCCAGAGCGTCGAGTATGTCCGGACATCGGCCAATATGACAATGGACCGGTGCTATGAACTCTTAAAGAACTATGGGGACTATCTGGAACCCGGGGAAGATCCGGGGGAAAAGTAAAAAACATCTTGCCAACCGAACAAGAAACGATTATAGTATAAGTTATGAGAATCTGCGCCAAAGACCGGACCACCGGCTTTATGGGCAGATCCCGAAAAAATAATATTATAGAAACTGTACAAATGTGTCATTTTAAACACAGGCGTCTGAATTTTAGACAGCCGGAGAAGGAGGCGTTTTTATGTCCGCATTTTTCGCATCATTCATTTCAACAGCTATGGAGGCTGTGATTCTGGCCGCGGTTGCCCTGGCGGGTATCGTTCTGGGTAAGAAATTCAGAGATAAAAAAAGTACACAACAGTAACCAGGAGGCAGTACCATGCAGAAATATGGTGTAAACGAACTGAGGAGAAAGTTCCTTGAATTCTTCGAGAGTAAAGACCATCTTGCGATGAAGAGTTTTTCCCTCGTTCCGCACAATGATAACAGCTTACTTTTGATCAACTCCGGTATGGCACCGTTAAAGCCGTACTTCACGGGACAGGAGATCCCGCCGAGACGCAGAGTCACCACCTGTCAGAAATGTATCCGTACCGGTGATATCGAAAATATCGGTAAGACAGCCCGCCACGGCACATTCTTTGAGATGCTGGGCAACTTCTCCTTCGGCGATTACTTCAAGAAGGAAGCCATTCCCTGGGCGTGGGAATTTTTGACCAGCCCGGAGTGGGTCGGCCTTGAGCCTGACCGTCTGTATCCGTCTGTCTTTGCGGGCAACGAGACGACGCCTGCCGACGACGAGGCCTTCGCCATCTGGCGCGACGTGATCGGCATTCCCGAGAACCGCATCTTCCGCTTCGGCAAGGAGGATAACTTCTGGGAGCATGGCTCCGGCCCGTGCGGCCCGTGTTCGGAAATTTACTATGACCGCGGCGAGCAGTACGGCTGCGGCAAGCCCGGCTGCACCGTCGGCTGCGACTGTGACCGCTATGTCGAGGTCTGGAATATCGTCTTCTCCCAGTTCAATAACGACGGCCACGGCAATTACACCGAACTCAAGCAGAAAAACATCGATACCGGCATGGGCCTCGAGCGCCTTGCCTGCGTGTGCCAGAACGTCGCGTCGCTGTTCGATGTTGATACTGTTATGAATATCACGAATAAGGTTTCCGAGATCACCGGTGCGCACTATGAAGAGTCCGATAAGACCGACGTGTCGCTCCGCGTCATCACTGACCATATCCGCTCTTCGACCTTCATGATCTGCGATGGCATTCTCCCGTCCAACGAGGGCCGCGGCTATGTCCTGCGCCGCCTGCTGCGCCGCGCTGCACGTCATGGCAAGCTGCTGGGCGTGAATGAGCCGTTCCTCTATCAGGTCGTGGACACTGTCGTCCATGAAAACGAGTGCCAGTATCCCGAACTGCGCGAAAAGCAGGCGTATATCACCCGCGTCATCCGCACCGAGGAAGAGAATTTCGCCAAAACCATCGACGGCGGCATGAAAATCTTCTCCGAGATGCTGGAGGCTCACAAGGCAAACGGTGAGACGACCTTCTCCGGCGCAGACGCGTTCAAACTTTATGACACCTACGGCTTCCCGATCGATCTGACCAACGAAATGGTCGCCGAAGAGGGCATGCAGGTCGATGAAGCGGCCTTCAAGCAGCTGATGCAGGAGCAGAAGGTCCGCGCACGCGAGGCGCGCAAAGCGCTCGGCGATCTCGGCTGGGCCGGTGTCGAATTCGGTAAGGAGATTCCCGCCACGACCTTTATCGGCTATACCAACATGAAAGCCGAGGGCAAGATCGTCGCTATCGTTGCCGATGAGGAACTGCAGGGTGCGATTACCGCCGGCACGGATGCGATCCTTGTCCTCGACCAGACCCCGTTCTATGCAGAAATGGGCGGTCAGGTTGCCGACCACGGCACGATCTGCACGGAGACTGCCGAATTTACCGTCACCGATGTGCAGAAGAATAAGGGCGGCAAGTTCATGCACTACGGCAGACTTGTCTCCGGCTCGCTGGCTGTCGGCGATACCGTCACCGCCTCCATCGATGAGACCCGCCGCAAGGCCATCATGCGCGCACACTCCGCGACGCACCTGCTGGACTACGCGCTGCGTACTGTTCTCGGCGACCATGCCCATCAGGCAGGCTCTCTTGTAGAACCTGACCGCCTGCGTTATGATTTTACGCATTTCTCTGCCGTTACGGCCGACGAACTGGTCAAGATCAGCCGCCTCGTGAGTGAACTTGTGCTGGACGGCATGCCCGTCGAGACAAAAGAAATGCCCGTCGCAGAGGCGAAGAAGCTTGGCGCGATCGCACTGTTCGGCGAAAAATACGGCGATGTTGTCCGTGTGGTCAACATGGGCGGCAAGTCCATCGAACTCTGCGGCGGCACCCACGTTGATAATACCGCCAAGGTCGGCCCCTTCCGCATTACAAGCGAATCCTCTGTTGCCTCCGGCGTGCGCCGCATTGAGGCCGTTACGGGCGAGGCGTTCCTGAACCTCGTTGATGAGATGAACATGCGTCTGGTCAAGGCGGCCGAACTGCTCAAGACCACACCGATAGAACTCATCAACAAGGCCCAGAGCAGCATGAACGAGATCCGCGAACTGCATCAGACCATCGAGAAGATGAAGGACAAGCTGTTTGCAGGCGATGTTGACAGCCTCCTGTTCTCTGCCAAGGATGTAAACGGCCTCAAGGTCGTCACGGCCAGCCGTGAAAATACCGATGCAAACGATCTGCGCAAGCTGGGCGATTTCCTGCGCGACAAGAACCCGAACACCGTCGCGGCGCTCGGCTCTGTCAATGGCGAAAAGGTTACGCTGCTTGCTGTCTGCGGCAAGAATGCCGTTGCGCGCGGCATCAAGGCCGGCGACATTATCAAGAATATTGCGCCCATCGTCGGCGGCAAGGGCGGCGGCAAGCCGGATTCCGCCATGGGCGGCGGCACGAACGCCCTCAAGCTTGACGACGCGCTGGCGGCTGTTGACGATTATGTTGCGGTCAATGTAAAAGACTAAGGAGGAACTGACTATGTCCGATTGCCTGTTCTGTAAAATCATTGCGGGTGAGATCCCGTCCGCAAAGGTCTACGAGGACGACCTTTGCTATGCCTTCAAGGATATCAGCCCTCTTGCACCTATGCACTTCCTCGTTGTCCCAAAGCAGCATTTCGCCTCCGCCGCTGAGGTCACGCCGGAAAATGAGGCTGTGATCGGCCATATCTATACGGTTATTGCGAAGCTTGCAAAGGAACTGGGCTTTGCCGACGGCTACCGTGTTGTGACCAACGTCGGCGAACTTGCCGGACAGACCGTCCATCACATCCACTTCCATGTGCTTTCCGGCAAGCAGCTGGGCAGCTTCAACTAAAGCCGCCGTGAAAAAACGCACTGTTCTCCTGCTGCTGGGCGCGCTGTGTCTGCTGGCGGCGCTGGGCCTTACAATCTGGAACCTCTGGACTGCAGACCGGGCGCAGGCTGCCGCAGCTGCTGCTGTGCAGCAGCTGGAGCCGCTGATTCCTGCGCCTGCGCAGCAGGAGCCTGCCAAGACGACGGACGCGCCTGCAGCTGAACCGGAAGAGCCGGATATCCCGGACTACCTCCTGAACCCCGGCATGGCCATGCCGGTCATTATGGTGGACGGTGTGGCCTATATCGGCGTGCTGGAGATTCCTGCGCTGGAGTTGACGCTTCCGGTCACGGGTGAATGGAGTTATGACCGCCTGAAAATCGCCCTCTGCCGCTACGCGGGTTCGGCGTATCTTGACAATCTGGTCATCATGGGCCATAATTATCCGGCGTTTTTCAAAAACCTCGGCGATCTGCGCCCCGGCGACGAGATTCGCTTCACGGATGCGGACGGAAACGTCTTTTCCTACACGGTCGCGGATCTTGAACAGCTGCGCGCCTCACAGGTCGAAGACATGATCACCGGCGACTGGGATCTGACGCTCTTCACCTGTACGCCCGGCGGCCAGCTGCGCATTGCAGTCCGCTGTATCCGCGCGGCTGAATAAAATAAACCAATCTGGTCTGGAAAAACAGAGCCCCCCGTCCTGCGCAGGACGGGGGGCTTGTGCTGTGATTTATTATTTTATTTAGTCAGGTACCGGTGCAGCAAAACGGCAACCTCGGCGCGGTTCGCGCCGGTCTGGGGATTCAGCTTTGCACCGTTTCCCTTGAGATAACCGCAGCCGACAGCCCAGCGCATCGCATCGACGGCGTAGGCACTGACATCGGCAGCATCCGTATAGCTGCGCAGGCTTGCGGATGCGGCGGGCTTGCCGGAAAGCCGATAGAGGATGGAAGCCAACTGCTCACGCGTGACAGGCTGCTTCATGCAGAATTCCGTCTCGCTTACGCCGCCTGCAACGCCGTTCTTCCATGCCCAAACGATTGCGTCGTAAGCGTAATCTGTTTCCGAAACGTCTGTGAACGGGATGCTCGTGTCAGAGACAGCAGGGGAACCGGCGCTCCGGTACAAAATCAAAATCAGATCGCCGCGCGTCATGCTGCCGCGCCAGTTGAAGGTTGACTTGTCCGCACCCTGAATGAGCCCGTATTCGTTCATAAAATCGACGGCATCCGCTGCCCATGCGCAGGTTCCTGCATTCACGTCCGAGAAGACGGAGGAGGACTGTTTTGTCGCAATGAGGATGGTCAGTTCGCCCGTTCCAAGCTGCGTACCGCCCGCATCATAGGCGGTATAGGTAAGCTTCAGCTGCGAAGCGCAGTCCGCTGCCGGGAGAAAGTAAAGCGCGTCAAGAAGCAGGCCTGATTTTCCGGTGTCCGCCAGATAAAACCGGTCCTGTGCATAGTGGACAGTCGTGTACGCGCTGCCTGCAACACTGCTGAAGTCTTTCAGCAGCCGTCCCACGCCAGCTTCCGGCTGCTGGAAGCTGACACAGACTGCATCCGGATATTGCTGCGCGATCTGTCCGGCAGCGTCCAGTGTTTTCAAAAATGCGCCGGAGGCGGTGACGGTGCTGTCGCCGGAGACGGTGACGGCGGCGCTGCCTGCAAAGCGCGTTCCGTCAGTTCCGACGGCGGTAAAGGGGATGCGGACGGTATAACGGGTGCGGCAGGAACCGGTCAGATAGGTCAGTGCATCGAGATCAATCTGGGAGAAGCTTGCCTGATAATAGCAGGCGTCCGTATCGGACAGCGCCTGCCCGCCTTCTGCTGAGGTATAGAGTGCGCCGAACGTGGAAGTGCTGCCGGAGGCACTCAGATCATAGGTCTTGCCGCCCATTACAGCCGTTGCACGGGACAACTCAAACATGACGTAATCCAGCGTTTCGCCAGGCTTTCCCTTGCCGGAAAACGCCTTGCTGAAATCGTTTTCGGAGAAGCGGACGCTGCCGCCAAAGCCGGCTGCATACTCGACACTGATGTTCTGTGCGGCAGGCGCAGCTGTAATTGTAACAAACGCGCCGACGGCAGCATACGTTTTGCCGTCTACGGTCACGCAGATGTTCAGCGGAAGCTGCACAGAAGAACCGCTTACGCCGCCCGCCTTAGTCAGCAGTTCGAGGCTCGACGAGGACGAACCGGCGGCCAGCGCCGTTGTAACCGGCTTGCCGTCACTTTCGCCTCGGAATGCGGCTACCCCCTCGCGGTAGGCTTCCCAAGTGATATCCGCGCCGCCGCCGAGGTATTCGCTCCATTCGCCGTCTGCCTCATCACAGCTGTAGACCGTGGCGGAAACAATGGTCGTGCTGCCCGCCGTGACGACCGCCGGGGCGGCGCTGACGGCAATTTTATAGGCTTCTGAACTGTTGCCTGCAAGTGCCGCCGGAATCAAAGCGGCCAGTACCGCGCATGCCAGAAGCAGCGCGGAGATCCTTTTCCAAACCTGTTTCATACCGGTACACCTCTTTCCGCAGCAAAGCGCCGCAGTATTTGTGATTTGAATCCAGTTTACCGTATCTTTTTGAAATTGCAATACTTTTGTAAATAATTCAGATTTTTTTCACAACTTGCTCCGCCAGCATCAGGCGAGGCGGAGTGACGCACAGGTGTGCAAGAATGGAGATTATAGAAGATTGGGTATAATGTACAAAAATATATATTAAAATTGCAACTTTATTCACGAAAATGTAAAAAACGCTTGACGCTTGGAAAAGAAAGCCTTATAATATGGCTATCAATTAAAACGTTTTCATTGAAATAGGAGCAGTCATGGCCATTGCGCACACAGAACAGGAGAATAGACGTGCCACCATGAAGGACGTCGCGCGCCGCGCAGGTGTCACTATCGGGACAGTCTCGCATGTCATCAACGGCACTGCACCCATCTCTGAGGAAACGACTGCCCGTGTGCGTGAGGCGATCCGCGAACTCAACTATGTACCGAATCTGGCTGCGCGCCACATGCGCCGGAAGGAAAAGCGGCAGATCGGCCTGCTGATCCCCAAGCTTGACAATAATTTCTACGCCCGTATTGCCAGCGTTCTGATGGAGGACGCATATCAGGAGGACTATACCGTCCTGATGCTGAGTTATGAATATTCCAGTGAAAAGGAAAAGCGCGGACTGGTCAATATGGTGCAGAATGATACGGAAACCATCGTCATTGTCAACGGCGAGGACGATGAGAACAGCATCCGCAAGCTGGTCGCAAGCGGCGTTCATGTTATTCTTGCCGACCGCCGCAGCACCATTCCGGGCACATCTTATATTGCCTATGACAACCATCAGGTTCTGCTCGAAACGATTGGATTTCTGAAGCAGAAGGGCTATCAGAGCATCGGATTTCTCTCCGAGCCGCCCAATATCAGCAACTTGTCCGACCGCTTCGCGGCCTATCAGAAGGGCCTTTCCCAGTATGGATATCCCTTCCGGCCCGAGCATGTGTTCATTTCCGATACCTTCCGCGAGGATCACTTCGGCAACGGCTGCCGGTATATGGAGCAGCTGCTGTGCACCCATGCGCGGCACGAACTGCCTGAGGCGTTCATCGTCTCGTCAGATCTGCTGGCTGTCGGCGTGATGAAAGCCATACAGGAGGCGGACTATCGCATTCCGGAGGATTTTGCGATCGTCGGCTTCGACAATCTCCAGATTTCCGCCTGCGTTCAGCCGCCGCTCACCACAGTCTGTCAGGACCAGGCGCGGCTCGGCCATGAGATCTGGGAGCAGGCCAAAGCATGGCATGAGGGGCGGACACCGCAGAACGTCGTGCTCGGACAGTCGCTTATCATACGAGACTCCTGTTGAACAATTTGGAATTAAAACGATCTGACCAACGGATCAGCTAGAAAGAATGGATGGAAGGAGGATTCACGGAGGTCAGCACGTTTTAAGAATACACATTTACAGCACTAAAAATGGAAAGGACGGTTCATTCAAATGAAAAAGATCCTCGCATTGCTCCTGGCGCTGTCGATGCTCCTGTGTCTGGCAGCTTGTGCAGGTACCACGACTGCAAAGACCGAAGAAACCAAAACAGAAACTGCAAAGTCCGACAAGGATTACGAGATTGTCGTCGTCCCGAAGGATGCCTCGAACCCCTGGTTCGTCCGTATGGACACCGGCGTCAAGGAATACGCCGCAGAAACTGGGCTGAACGTCTATCAGAAGGGCACTGACGTCATCGATGCCACCAAGCAGGCCCAGCTTGTGCAGGACCTCATCGCGCAGGGTGTTGACGCCATCTGCGTCGTTCCGGTTGACCCCGAATCCCTTGAGCCCGTTCTCAAGCAGGCCAGAGAAGCTGGCATCGTCGTCATCGCGCACGAGGGTGCCAGCCTGACCAACGTGGACTATGACATTGAAGCGTTCTCCAACTCCGGCTATGGCGCGTTCATCATGGACAACCTCGCCGAAGCCATGGGCGAAGAAGGCCTCTACACCACCATGGTCGCTGACGTGACCAACGCTTCCCACAACGAATGGGCCGACGCTGCCGTCGCGCACCAGAAGGAAAAGTACCCCAACATGACGCTGCTCGAGGAAGAGCCGAGAGTCGAATCCCACGACAACGGCGACACCGCCTACAACGTTGCGAAGGAACTGTTCAAGAAGTATCCGGATCTGAAGGGCATCATGGGCACCTCCTCCTTCGACGCCCCGGGCATCGCAAGAGCCATTGAAGAACTCGGCCTCATCGATAAGGCGTTCACCTCCGGTACCGGCATGCCTGCCGACAACGCAGAGCTGCTGAAGAGCGGCGTTGTCAAGTCCCTGACGCTGTGGGATCCGGCTATCGCCGGCAAGGCTATGATCAGCCTGGCGCTGAAGGTCCTCAACGGCGAAGAGATTGGCGCGCCTGTTGATCTGGGTGTTGACGGCTACACCGCCATGACCTTCCGCGAGGGCAGCACCACCGTCCTCGAGGGCGAGGGCTGGGTCGTCATCGACGCAGAGAACGTTGATTCGTTCGGCTTCTAAATCAAGGATTCCGAATCTGTAGTGCAAAGAGGGCCGCATCCGCGGCCCTCTATACCCAAGCTGCAATCGGACAGAAGGAGGAATACCATTGGCTGAATACTTACTGCGGGCGCTGGATATCAAGAAATACTTTGCCGGCGTCAAAGCGCTCGACGGCGTTTCGCTGGAGATCCGTCCGGGCGAGATCCATTGCCTGGCCGGTGAAAACGGCTGTGGCAAGTCCACGCTGATCAAGATTATTTCCGGTGTTTATCAGCGCGATTCCGGTACCATCGAATTTGAGGGCCGGCCTCTGCAAAAGATCACGCCGCTTTCTGCCATTGAAAGCGGCATTCAGGTCATTTATCAGGACTTCTCCATTTTTCCGAACCTGAGCGTCATGGAGAATCTGGCGATCAACAGTCAGCTGGTCGCAAAAAAGAAATTTGTAAACTGGAAAGATATGCGCACGATCGCGGAGCAGGCAGTTGCGCGGATCGGCTTCACAGTCGATCTGGACGCCAGACTGGGTGAACTTTCTGTCGCGGAAAAACAGATGGTTGCCATCTGCCGTGCGCTGATGTTCAACGCGAAACTCATCATCATGGATGAGCCGACGACCGCCCTGACCCGGAAGGAGGTTCAGGCGCTTTTCCGCGTCATTCTGCAGCTGAAGGAACAGGGGATCGCCATTCTGTTTGTCAGTCATAAGCTGGACGAGGTCTTTGAAATCTCTGAGCGCTTTACTGTTTTCCGCAGCGGAAAGCTGACGGCTACGGGCAACACGGCGGAGTTGGACAATAAAAAATTCACCTACTACATGACCGGCCGCGAATTTGAGGAAAAGACGTTCCAGCCCTCCGGCCTGTCTGACGAGCCGCTGCTTGAGGTGCGCAATTTGGCGCTTCCCGGCAGCTATGAGGACATCAGCTTCTCGCTGCGCGGCGGCGAGATCCTCGGCGTCACGGGGCTTCTCGACTCTGGACGGACGGAACTTGCGCTGTCCTTGTTCGGCATCCGCCCTGCCCAGTCCGGCGAGATCCGCATCCACGGAAAGCCGACCGTGATCAAAAGCCCTCGTGCTGCGATTGAAAACGGCATTGGTTTCGTGCCGGAGGACCGTCTGAGCGAGGGCCTGTTCCTTTCGCAGAGCATCGCGGACAATATCGTAATCTCCGAAATCGACGATCTGACGAAAAAAGGTCTTGTCGATGCGCAGAAGACGAATGAGGAAATTGACTGCTGGGTCAAGGAACTGGCCATTGCCACGCCCAATCCGGCAAACGCCGCCTCCACGCTCTCCGGCGGCAACCAGCAGAGGATCGTGCTTGCCAAGTGGCTGGCCTGCCGCCCGCAGATTCTGGTTCTGAACGGCCCGACGGTCGGCGTTGACATCGGCTCGAAGCACGATATCCACGCGATCTTACAGTCGCTGGCCGGAAAGGGTATGGCGGTCATCATTATTTCCGATGACCTGCCGGAACTGCTGGAAAACTGCTCGCGCATTATGATTCTGAAGGACGGCCGCATCGTGGACGAACTGACGGCGGATGAAGCGAGCGAAAAGCAGATCCTGAGCAAGATGCTGTAAGGGGGTGGGGGAAGTGCAGAAGACTATAAAAAAGCTGTTTCGTCAGAATGAAACCTATGTATTTTTGATCCTGCTCGCCCTGTCATTTTTGATTCAGGTGCGCTCAGGCCAGTTCTATACGTCTAATAACATCGTCGATATCGCCTCGGCTATGATCGTGCCGGGCCTGTTCGCCGTGGGCGAGTTTCTCGTCATTTTGTCCGGCGGCATCGACGTTTCCTTCCCGGCGCTTGCATCGCTGACGGCATATGCGACCACAAAGCTGTTTTTGAATCTGGATTATCAGGGAAGCGTTCTGCTCCCCATGCTGACGGCCATCGTCATCGGCGCGGTTCTCGGCATGTTCAACGGCTTCTTTGTCAGCTTCCTGCGCCTGCCCGCTATGATCGTGACGCTTGGCACTGCCAGCGTCTTCAAGGGCATCATGCAGGGCACGCTCGAATCGAAGCAGCTGGCTGTGATCCCGGCTGGCATGAAGGCCTTCGGCAAGCAGGCCATCTATACTGCGACAAACCCCGTCAGTGGCCTGTCGTCCAAGCTTCCGGCGGCATTTCTGGTGTTTGTTGGCGTTTTGCTCCTCACGTTCCTTGTGCTGCGCTATACCATGTTCGGCCGGGGCATCTACGCCATTGGCGGCAACGAATCTGCAGCCTATAACGCGGGCTTCGCCGTCAAGCGGACAAAGTTCCTGCTGTACCTGTTTGCAGGCGTGATCGCCAGCGTCGCGGGTATTATCCGCGTGTGCATGATGCAGCAGTGCCACCCGACCAATATGCTCGGCATGGAGATGAACATCGTCGCGGGCGTCGTGCTCGGCGGCACGGCCATCGTCGGCGGCAAGGGCACGCTGACCGGCTGCGTGCTCGGTACGCTGCTGATTGTGCTGGTGGAAAACTCCATGATCCTTATCGGCGTTCCGGTTGTCTGGAAGGACGTGTTTGTCGGCCTCCTGATCGTCATCGGTACCGCCGTCAGCGCGTATCAGGCGACGCACTCCGGCACGAAGCGCCGCACCAGAACGCAGGCAAAGGAGGCGCAGCATAATGGCTAATACAAAGCTGTCCGCAAAGCGCGGACTGAAAATGGACACGCATATTCGACGCCTGCTCATCATCATGGTCTGCTGGTTCATATTCATGGGCATCATGAAGGGCCGTAAATTCTATTCTGTCGTCAATTTCCAGACCATGTTTGCACAGTTCCCGGAATTCGGCCTCATGTCGCTTGGTGTTATGGTCTGTATGATCTCAAGCGGCATTGACCTCTCCACGGTCGGCGTGGCCAATATGACCTCCATCACCATGGCGCTGCTTATGCGCCGTATTGCAAACGGCGGAAGCGACCTGAGTCCTGTCTGGGTTCTGCCGATTTTCACGCTTGCGCTTTTGATTGGTGCGGCTGCGGGGCTTCTGAACGGTGTTCTGATCGCCAAGCTGAAGATCCCGCCAATCCTTGCTACGCTCGGCACGGGCGAACTGTTTTCCGGCATCGGCATTGTCTTGACTGGCGGCAGTGCCATCAGCGATTTCCCAGCAACCTATGCCTATCTTATCAATAATCGCATCGCGGGCATCCCCGTGCAGTTTTTGATCTTCGCTGCCGGCGCGGCTATTCTCTGGTTCCTGCTGAGCAGAACGACATACGGCAAAAAGCTGACCCTGCTCGGCAGCAGTGAAAATGTTGCGCGCTTCAGCGGCCTGAACGTCGATTGGATCCTCGTAAAGACCTATCTGATCTCAGGAATCTACGCGGCGGCGGGCGGTATGATTATGCTGGCAAACTATAATTCCGCGCGTGCGGACTACGGATCGAACTATACCCTGCAGTGCATCCTGATCGTTGTGCTCGGCGGTGTTAGCCCAAATGGCGGCAAGGGCAAGATCGGCGGCGTTCTGCTTTCGATTTTCCTGGTACGCGCGCTGGAAACCGGCTTGAACCGGTTCCCGCAGATCAGCAGCTACTATATCTCCCTCGTCTGGGGTGCAGTTCTGCTGCTGGTCATGGTTCTGGATTATCTGAACGAGCATAAAAGAATTAAGGCATGAAAGGCGGAAAACAAATGGAAAGACGCAGATTCGGGCAGGTCGGCCGGTTAAAGCCGGAGAAGCGGGACGAATATGTCCGCCTCCACGCAGAGGTCTGGCCGGACGTATTGAACATGATCACGGCATGCAATCTTGAGAATTACTCAATCTTTATCCGCGGCAACGTTGTTTTCTCGTATTTTGAATATACGGGCACGGATTACGAAGCGGATATGGCAAAGATGGCTGCCGATGAAACCACGCAGCGCTGGTGGCGCTGCACAAGACCCTGCTTTGAGGTCTATGACGAGGCCTGCGAAGAGGCGTTCTATACCGATATGGATTCTATTTTCTATTTAAAATAATAAGGAGGCTGCACCATGAAAACGATCAAGGACAAGCAGATTCTGGTCGGCGCGGACTTTGCAGGCTTCCCCCTTAAGGAAGCGGTCGTCGCGCATCTGAAAAAGAAGGGCTGGACAGTGACGGACGTCGGTGTCCGCACGGGCGATGAGGAGGATACCGACCTCATGTTCCACCGCATTGGCCTGCGTGTCGGTGCGATGATCTCCGAGGGCGAGTTTGAGCGTGCGCTCATCTTCTGCGGCACCGGTATGGGCATCCACATCGCGGCCAGCAAGTGCCCCGGTGTTCACGCTGGTGTCGTGGAGAGTGTCCCAGCTGCGCTGCGCGCTATCACCGGCAACGGCGTCAACGTTCTGGCCATGGGCGCGTTCTATGTTGCACCGCAGATGGGAAAGGATATTGCCGACGCGTACCTGAGCCACAATCTCGGCGACGGCTACGAATGGTGGCCGAATTTCTACGAGTTTCACAAGCTTGCCATCGACGAATTGAATGCGTTTGATTATGAAGCTTATAAGGCCAACGGTTTCAAACTCGAGCATCTGGGCGACTATCCCCTCGAACTTATGGACAACCCTAATACCTGATCTCAAAGCCGCCGCTCATCCGAGCGGCGGCTTTTTGCTGAAAGCAATGCGCCCCCTCCGCGAGCAGCAGTACAAACACTGCCGGACGCAGAGGGGGCGTACTGTTACCGTCCCCGGTGCTTTTCCTTTCGTTTTTGCTGCCTGCGGTCAAACTTCAGCTGCTTTTCCGCGTCTCGCTGTTTGCGGGTGCGTGTTTCTCGTTCCAGCTTCTGTTCCTCCCACCGCAGCTGCAATGCCTGCTGTGCCTTTGTTCCGACGCCGCCGCCGGAGGAAGTCCTTCGGATTTCCCTCTGCATACGCTTCGGATTTGCCGCATCCTGCCTGGCAGCTGCCGCAACAGCCGGACTGAATCGGAGCCGCGCGTAGTTTTTCAGCACATACGAAAATACATCATAGTCCTTCGGTTCTGCGCCAAAGGTGACCTTGCAGACCGAGAGCGTCCCGCCCTCAAACCGCTCGAACACCCCGACCCAGAACGGCGCCTCAAAAAACACCGTTAGCCTTGTCAAATCGCTGTCCATTACGAAACCCTCCATGAGGAACCTCTAATCCAATGCCTTTCGGCCTTCGCCGGGTCTTTTGGCCCAATCCTGCGGTATGAAAACTTGAAATACACAAAGTACTCCTGCGTTTTCATGTCTTGTCTTGGGGCAAAATCTCTCGCCGAATGCGTTCAGTCATTGAATCAGCGTTTCCTTTTTATTTTCACAGGAACGGACGACCCGGAGGGGAGGGTTACTTACCTGCGCCGAAGTGCAGACGGCTGGGCTACCTACCAGCTCTGGCAAGGCCGAAGGCCTCGCGTTGCGTTTTTATCCTGTGCGCGGCAGCCGAACGAACGTCTGCCGCCTGCACCCATAGTACCAGAAAAATGCTGATAAATCCAGTGCCAAGAAAAAATCCGCCTCAGTCTGTCTGCGTGTAATCCTGAAGCGCTTTCTGAAGCGCGGCAAGCGCTTTTTTCTCAATCCGCGACACATACGACCGGCTGATACCACACTTCGCAGCGATCTCCCGCTGCGTCAGCGGCGTCCGGTCGCCGAGGCCGTAGCGCAGCGTTACGACCATTCGCTCACGCTCCGACAAAACCTCGTCCATGACCTCGTACAGCTTTTTGTACGTCTGCCGTGTGCTCAAGTCCTCGAACAGATCCTCATCCGAGCACAAAACGTCCATCAGCGACAACGCGTTTCCGTCTTTTCCTGTCTCAATACAATCCGAAAGCGAAACATCCCCCGCTGTTTTCTTCATCGAACGAAAGTACATCAGAATTTCATTCTCTACACACCTGGCTGCATATGTCGCAAGCCGTGCCCCCTTGCTGGAGTCAAAGGTCGAGATACCCTTGATAAGCCCGATCGTGCCGATCGAGATCAGGTCTTCCTGATCGGCAGACTGTGAATAGTATTTTTTATTCGGATGAAGCAAAAGGATACGATTTTTCCATAGGAAACGGGGAAATGACGTTTCAACGCAATCACACAACATCCAGGATCATTTGGACGATAAAGCTGCGTATCCCGGAAATCTCTTTGAGAAAATCATAATTCCGAGCGAAATTATCCGAGTACAAAGAAAAAGCGAGAAACTGAATATATTGAAGAAGTTGATAACGGACTAAAGTGCGAAAAGGTTTATAGCAGGAGGAAACCGTTCAGCAAAAAATCGAGGAAGACGTTACACCTTATGCTGGAACTACTGAGGGCATCGAAAGCTTGTCCGTACACTGGAAGTATATGCGCATTCCAGCTTATCTTGAAAAAGAAGACATATAACCCTGAAAATACAGATTAGAATGTTTGAAGGCTGCATCAGGAGGTGCAAGCGCGAAGGGTATATTTGTGCGCATCTCGGAAAGAATACCATAAGAAGCAATTTGCAATATTGTTTTGCGAAAAAATTGCAAAATAGCATAGATAATTGTTGACTAAAAATAGTATAGGAGTATAATATACAGTACACCTTTGCAAAATGTTATGAAGGAGAATGTTCGATGCTTCTGGAGTTTAGAACAAAAAACTATCGGTCGTTTAAGAATACGACGACATTCTCAATGCAGCCGGCCCCAAAGCAGACGGGCTTGGACTATAGCGTACAAACAGAACAAATTGTTCAAAAAGAGGGAAAACTTAAGGAAATGAAAGGACTTTGTTCTGCTGTTATATATGGTCCCAATGCAGCAGGGAAAACAAATCTGATCGGGGCAATGGATACGATGAGGGCAATTGTCTTACGAGGGAATATTCAAAATGCGAGCGAACACAGTTCTCCAAATGAGGCAGCCTATTCACTGGAACTGATACCGAATAATTTGGGTGAGAAAGCCTGTACGGAATTTGCAATCCGCTTTACAGAATCGAATCTGCTTATTGAGTATACGCTGAAACTCGATCTCGGGAATTTCTTGGAAGTGGATTATCCCAGAAGAATTGTAGAAGAATGCCTGTCTGTAAATGACAAATTGATCTTCTCGCGAGGAAAAACCTTAGAGGTCTTCTTGCTGGCACCTATAAAGCAATATGTAAATAAGAGCATTAAAAGAAAAACAGCAAAAACCATGGACATCGCAAGAAGCAGTTTGAGTGATACAGAACTGTTTTTGAACAACGGGTTTAAAACAATTTTTGCGAAGGATCTTGTCGCATTGATCTTAAAATGGTTTGACGAGAAATTCATGGTAATTTATCGTGCAGATGCGATAAAGGTAATGCGGAAGTTCGCAAATCCAAAGGAGAACACCGTTTATATTGAAAGAACGCTGACTGATGCCGCAAAGGCATTTGGTGTACGCTCCAATGCTCTGGGATATAGGCAGGCAGCAGATAGTGACGATGTTTCGCTGTGTTCGATTTTTGAGGACAAGAAAATTGCAATTCAGGCTGATGCATACGAATCGTATGGAACGATTCGCTTTATCAACGAGTTCCCACTTGTGATTAATGCAATCCTGAATGGTGGTACATTGGTTATGGATGAATTCGATGCATCGATTCATCCAATGGCTTTGATGAATATTATTAATATTTTTCATAACGATGAGATCAATATCCACCATGCCCAGCTTATTTTTAATACACACAACCCAATTTTCCTCGATGCTTCACTTTTCAGAAGAGATGAAATTAAATTTGTGGAACGGGATGAGAAAACAAACCAGAGTGTTCAGTATTCCTTATCGGATTTTAGAACAGCCGATGGTATCCGTAAGGGCGAGGATTATATGAGCAACTATTTCGTAAATCGCTATGGGGCAATTACAGATGTTGACTTTGCACCTATACTTGAAGAAATTGTTTCAGCGAACAGTGAGGTGAATAGCCATGACTGATATGCTAGAAACAAAGAAATATACATTTACGGTAGAGGGTGAAACAGAACGTTGGTATTTGTTGTGGCTCTGCGATAGAATCAACGAACAGGAAGGTAAAGAGTATAAAGTTGCCATTGAACCAAAGGTTCAGCAGCATCCTATGAAGTTTGCCAAAGGCGTCAATGCAATATCGACGCCGGAGGTAATACATATTTGTGATGTGGAAAGCAAAACGGCAATTCATGTAGAAAAGTTTAGAAGTATTCTTAATGAGTTAAAGGCGGCAAAAACGGAAAAGCATATTTCGTATGGTCTTGGTTACAGCAATTACACGTTCGAGCTTTGGATTGTACTGCACAAGAAAAAATGTAATGGTTCGCTTACAGACAGAACACAATATCTAAGCCATATCAATCAAATTTTCGGTGAGAAATTTGAGAATCTTGATCAGTATAAGCATGAAAATAATTTCAAGCGGTGCCTTTCAAAGCTGGGCTTGGATGATGTGCGTGCAGCGATTCAACGAGCAAAAGAAATTATGAAAATGAATAAAGACAACGGAAAAAGTCTGATACGCCATGGCGGCTACGAATACTATGAAGACAATCCGGCTCTGACGATGCATGAAGCAGTAGAAAAGATTTTGGTCGAGTGCGGGCTGTACTAATTCGCAGACAGACACATATGGAAGGCTGGTTGTTGCAGTAGTCATGCAATAGCCAGCCTTCTGCATGGCTCATAGCTATTCGACATTATTCGGATGAAGCAAAAGGATACGATTTTTCAATAGGAAACGGAGAAATGACGTTTCAGCGCAATCACACAACATCCAGAATTCTTTGGACAATAAAGCTGCATATCCCGGAAATCTCTTAGAGAAAATCGCAATTTTGAGTGAAATCATCCGAAAACACGGAAAATGCGAGAAACTGAATATATTAAAGAAGTTGATAACGGACTAAAGTGCTAAAAGGTTTATAGCAAGAGGAAACAATTCAGCAAAAAATCGAGGAATACATTATACTTCGAATCATAAACTAAGGAGGCTGAATAACTTAAAAATGTGTTTATGCAGTTTTGATTCACTCATGAAATGTGCGGAGCGGATTGACAAACGCTCATGTTTTGTGTATAATGAAGCGGAAAACTCATGCTGGAGAGTGATTCAGATGTATTTGAGAAGAAAAGTAGATGCTTTCTTAGAGGAATGGAAAGCAGATAAAAACAGAAAGCCCCTTATTGTCAAGGGAAGCCGTCAAATAGGAAAAACGGAATCGATTCTGCATTTTGCTGCTGCTCGTTACGAAAATGTGATCGAGATCAATTTTGTCCGTGATGAGAAATACAAGGGAATCATCACGGACGGATATGAAGCCGCTGACATTATCAAGAACATTTCACTCATTGACCCGACAAAGAAGTTTGTGCCCGAAAAGACGCTGATCTTCTTCGACGAGATCACGGAGTTTCCGGAAATTGCAACATCGCTCAAGTTCTTCTGCATAGATGGGCGGTTTGATGTGATTTGCAGTGGGTCAATACTGGGAGTCAATTACAAGAAGATCGAAAGCAACAGCGTAGGGTATAAAAAAGACTATGAGATGTTTTCGATGGATTTCGAGGAGTTCTTGTGGGCAAAGGGCTATGGAGATGACACGGTAGAAAACCTGCTTTCCCACATGAAGGAATTTACGCCTTTTAGCGAGTTGGAGATGAATGTCTTCCATTCGCTGTTTCTGGATTACAATATCCTTGGTGGAATGCCTGCTGTCGTCGCGGAGTATATCGAGCGAAACACCTTTGAGGGATCGCTTGATACACAGAAGCAGCTCATAGCGGACTATAAAGAAGATATTCGCAAGTATGCCACCGGAATCGATCAAACAAGAATTATCAATGTGTTCAACCGGGTCGCGCCGCAGCTTGCAAGGGAAAATAAAAAATTCCAGATTTCCAAGGTGGCATCCGGTGCAAGATTCCGGGATTATCAAGGATGCGCGGAGTGGCTTTCGGATGCAGGTATGGTCAACATCTGTTACTGCATGGAGTTTCCGGAACTGCCGTTGGGAGGTAATTACGAGCCTGACACATTCAAGCTGTATTTTGCGGATACGGGTCTTTTGGTATCCATGCTGGATGATGAATCGCAGGAGGATTTAAGAGCCAATAAGAACCTGGGCGTTTATAAGGGAGCCCTCTATGAGAACATGGTAGGAGAAGCGCTCATCAAGCAAGGATATAAGCTGTTCTATTACAAAAAAGAGGATTCCACACTGGAAGCCGATTTCTTCATTCGTTCAACCGCATCCTTGATTCCTGTTGAAGTTAAGGCGAAAAGTGGGCGGGCAAAATCAATGAAAACATTGATTACCTCTGATCACTACCCGGATATCAGATATGGGATTAAGTTCTCAAAGAACAATATCGGGCATGAGGACAGGATATACACCTTCCCGCACTTCTGCATTTTTCTGCTGAAAAGATTTATGGTTGGTTTTCACGCTGAAGAAGAAGCGGAATAACAAAGACCGCATGGGGAACATACAGCAAAAAATCTGGAAAAAGTTCCCCACAAAACTGAAATCTGTTGCTGATTTATTGAGCCACAGCATTAAGTGCGACAATTCCGGCCTACTTACGGCAATCTATCAGATTTCATTGACATTTCCGTGGACAAATTCAAACTGTGAACCATAGAATATCAATGTACGCGCAGCTCTATCAATATTGTCTTTAGGAAAAGAAACAGAGCGAAAGAACGGTAGTATATACCGCTTTTTCGCTCTATTTGTTTACTGGTTGTGGGTGCGCTGTATATTCCGAAAAAACGCTATACCGTTCCTCTCCGAATGCAGCGCGTCAGAATCCGCAAAAACTGTGCAGAGGTTGGAGCTGCCGTCAGCGGGCGGTAAGTAAGACTGCGCAGAAGTGCTGCGTTTTTATGCCAGGAAGCGCAGGCGAACCCGTCGATGTTTCGGACGACCTGGAGCGGATTTACGTTGTACTGATTTGCTACTTCGGGATACAGCCGCTGCGATGGTTTCACCAGCCAATGCGGGTTGAGCGAGGAAAGATAGACTGCATAGGATAAATGAAAGAATGCTGTGTTGGTTGCGGAGAAACCAAGGCGGTACAACAGATCATATACTTCAACAATATCTGTTACGGAATTCATGCCGCATCCGTCCCCTCCAGCGCTTGAACACGTTGCATAAACTGCCGGATCAACGCACCCTGCGCCTCCGTATCCAGCATGGAAAAGAGAAACATCAGGGTCGGTGCGGAAGCCGCGTATCTCCCTCGCTCCAAATCACTGTACGCACGGCTGGAGATACGAAGCTGCTCCGCCATCGCTTCCTGCGTCAGCGCCATCTTCTGCCGCAGGGAAGACAATTCCGCGGAAAGAAGCTCAGAGAGCAGCGCCGGGTATGGTTTCATCCTGAAGACCTCCATAGTTTATAAGTTCTATGGAGATTTTATGTCGAAATGAAGTCTACTTCCACGAAGCGCACTTCGTGCTACGCGTTCAAACCTTGTAAAAAACAGATTCGAAGCACACAAGACAAAACAGCATGATTCAGTGAAACAACAAAATATCCAATGTGCAGCAGTGTGGAGAAACTAAAGAGTTTATAACAGAAGAGAACAGATTAGCAAAATGCCGAGGCATACATTGCGCTTTATGCTGGCTCTATCTGGTCTGATGCGGAATAGCTCCAGCAAATTATCAAGAGACCATTTCGCACGAATTGCTTGCATATTTCATTCGATTTGAATATTATAAAAATAAACCAAATCACGAAGGGGAGGAGCCAGATCATGTCGATTACTGCAACAGAAATGAAAAGCAATCTCGGAAAGTATCTTCTGCTTGCAGCGACGGAGGACATTTATATTACGAAAAACGGCAAGGTCGTCGCCAAGCTCTCCAATCCCCATCAGGACAGAGTGGACATTGCCAAGTCCCTGTGCGGGATTCTTCCGGCTGATGTGACATTGGAGGAAGCAAAGGAAGAAAGGCTGAACCGGATATGAGAGCTGCCATAGATACCTGTGTCATCGTGGACGCGCTGCAAAGCCGTGAATCGTTCTGCAAGGATGCACAGTCGATTTTCCTGCTCTGCGCCAAACGGCAGTTTGAGGGCTTCCTGACGGCGAAAGTCATTACCGACATTTACTATCTGAATCTGACACACCGGCAGAAAAGGCGCAGCGACAAATAGACCCGCGACGTTCTAGCAAAGCTCTGCGCGTTTTTCGGTCTGATGGACACCACGACGCTGGACATCCGCAAGGCGATTTCGGCAGAGACTTCCGATTTTGAGGATGCTGTGATGGTCGAGACGGCGGTGCGCTCCGGCGTGGACTGCATTGTGACGCAGAACACAAAGAATTACAGTAGCGCGCCAATTCCTGTGTATGAACCGGCAGAGTTCGTGGTGCTACTGACAGAAACGAGTGAAGAATTCTAAAAAGCGTAAGGGATATCCTTTGTAATTTAATATGTAGAAATGACAGGGGAGCAGGCTGAAGCGTGAAAGCGCATCAGCCTGCTTTTGTAACGAGGAGGATTTGCATGAACAAAGAAATCACACCGCAGAAGGAAAAATTTCTGCAAGAAGTAGAACAGAAGCTCCTGCGCAGGGATCTGGATGCAAGGCTACTGGAAAACGGTCTGATCCACGTCAGATGGAACGAGAAGCCGCTCTGTTCGGTTGACAGAGACGGTATCGTCCGCTTCCGACCAGCGGATATCACAGGACCGGAAGTAGACAAGCAGCTTCGGACGGTGATACAGACTGCCGGTCATGTTAAAGAGTATATGCGGATTTTTGAACGCGCACCCGCGCTGAAGGCTGTCGGTCTGGATGATACC
>OGMF01001577.1_pt1 | contig 21684 bp, 19 predicted proteins | sample 1572921 | NCBI WGS metagenome assembly OGMF01 (sample SAMEA2581919, study PRJEB24529) | metagenome | biome: Human gut stool | place: China | collected 2011 | reverse complement strand
TGCTGACCCGCAACATCGCCTCCGAGTACGGCGAGTACAACATCCAGTGCAACGGCATGGGCCCCGGCTACATCGCCACTGCCCAGACCGCACCCCTGCGGGAGGTGCAGCCGGACGGCAGCCGCCACCCCTTCGACCAGTTCATCACCGCCAAGACCCCCGCAGGCCGCTGGGGTGAGCCGGACGACATGGTGGGCCCCTGCGTGTTCCTTGCAAGCCACGCTTCCGACTTTGTGAACGGCCAGATCCTGTACGCCGACGGCGGCATTCTGGCTTACATCGGCCGCCAGCCCAAGTAAAGCCATTTGGGCGCTGCGCCTTCCTTAATCTTCCGACCAGACAGCTCTGTGCAGACCAAGATCTGCATGGGGCTGTCTTTTTACGAAGCGGCAAGCGGCCTTTCCTACAAAACTTTGCTTCATGTTAACTCATACTAAAATGTTCCAATTTCATGTCAAATTGGTAACAGTTCCTGTTTCATCGTCGAAAATGCACACAGGCGTCTTGATTTTTTGTCGAAATTCCCGTATAATCGTCTTCATCATCCATCACACCCTGTTGGTTGATCTGAATACGAAGAAATTTCAAAGGAGTATATTTCACATGAAACTCAAGAACATTGCGATCGTTGCTGCCGCTGCAGCACTGGCTGTTGGCATGACCGCCTGCGGTTCTTCTGCATCCTCCACCGCCGCTTCCTCTTCTGTGGCTTCTTCTGCTGCCGCTTCTTCCGAGGCTGCAAGCTCTGAGGCTGCTTCCAGCGAAGCTGCTGAGCCCACCACCGCTGAGTACACTGTGTACAACACCACCGGTTCTACCGTCACCGAGCTGTACCTGTACGATGCAGGCAGCGACGAGAAGGGCGACAATCTGGCCGGCGAGAACGGTCTGGCTGACGGCGAAAACATCGTCATCACCCGCGACGTGGAGGCTGACAAGCAGTCCGACGTGACCTACATTCTGGAGTTCACCACCGAGGACGGCCAGACCCAGAGCTTTGAGACCCTGCACTACGAGGTCGCTCCCATCTCCCTGCTGAGTGTGGATGCCGCTGCAGGTGCTACCCCCATCGCTTTTACTGCACCGGAAAAGTAAAAACTGTTTCATCCTTGCAAAACGGGAAAGTCTGCGGGCTTTCCCGTTTTATTTTTTGCCAAAAGAGGGCTGAGGCTGTCATTTTCTCTTGCAATCACGCCAAAAATCCGCTATCATAGACGCAAATACGTTCCCTTGCGGCATAAAGGGAGTAAAGGAGTGGATTTTCTTATGGCAGAAAAAGAAGTGAAAGGCATCAAAAAGTTTTTTGAAGAGTTCAAGGCCTTTGCCATGCGCGGCAATGTGCTGGACATGGCAGTGGGCGTTGTCATCGGTGGTGCCTTTACCGCCATCGTCAATTCACTGGTGAACGACATCATCAACCCCGCCATCGGCCTGTTTTTCAACGCCGATTTCTCGGACGTCGGCATCCATGTGGGCGATGTGATGATTGGCATCGGTTCCTTTATCAATGCCGTCATCAACTTCCTCATCGTAGCATTCGTGCTGTTCGTGGTCATCAAGTTCGTCAACTCCCTGCACAAGACGCCTGCTGAGCCGGAAGCTCCCGCAGAGCCCACCACCAAGGTGTGCCCCTACTGCCAGAGCGAGATTTCCATCAAGGCGGTGCGCTGCCCCCACTGCACCAGCAAGCTGGAGGGCTTCCCGGAGATCAACAATTAAATTTTGAATGGCCTCCGCTTTGCTCTGGCCATATTCAGCGGAATCATTTTCTAAATTACAAATCGGGAAAGTCTGCGGACTTTCCCGATTTGTTTTTTCACCCGCGGAGCCGCAAAGGCAAACAGCATAATCAACGCAAAACCTCCCTGCCCGGCCGCAGTCGCTGCGGTTCCAGAGCAGGGAGGTTTTACTTTATCCGGGAAAAATGTGGAAGATCGGTCTGGTGAAGCTTTACTTGACCTTGGTCAGGTCGGCCAGCTTGTGGAAGATCTCGGTGTTGTCGAACACGCCGCCGAACTTCTCCGCACCCACGCCGTTGGCGTAGACGTTCACCATGGCACCGGTGTGAGCGTAGGTGGTGTGGTCCATGCCGGATTTATGGTTGATGGTATGGCAGATGGCCATGCTGAAGGGGATGTAGGTGCCGTACAGCTCGTAGTCCTGCTGGGACATTTCCTTCTGGCTGGCAGAGCCGACCTTCAGGGTGCGCTCGTAGGCGGTGCACAGGTTCTGCACCTCGTAGTCGGTCAGCAGCAGCTTGCCGGCGTTGGCAGCATCCGGGTCGGTGGGCAGGGTCAGACCGAAGTTTGCCTTCACATCCTGCATGGCAGCTTCAAAGGGGGTCTTGTTGGCGATGTAGTTCTGCACATAGGTAGAATCAAACTTTGCGTAAGACATCTTCTGATGGGCCAGATTGGTCAGGAAGGTGTCGTAGTTGGTGGTCTTGTAGCCGATGGCCATACCGCCGGTCTCGTGGTCAGCGGTGACAAGGATCAGGGTCTCGTTGGGGTGCTTGTTCTGGAACTCCACAGCTGCCTGCACGGCGTTGCTCATTTCCAGCACATCGTGGATGGAAGCAGCGGCATCGTTTGCATGGCAGGCCCAGTCGATCTTACCGCTCTCGGTCATGAGGAAGAAGCCCTTGGGGTTATCCAGCAGCTCGATGCCCTTCCGGACGTAGTCGGTCAGCTGCCACTCGCCTGCAGCGGCGTCCATGGCGTAGTTCATGGCCTTGCCGTCTGCCAGATTCTCGGCAATGATCAGGGTCTTGCCTGCGCCTGCGGTCAGGGCGGCAGCGCCTGCCTGCGTGGTGACCACATTGTATCCGGCCTGAGCAGCCACCTCGTGGTTGTTGGGGCCGGTGCCGTCGCCGTTCACCTTCTGGAACTCGCCGCCTGCGAAATACTCGAAGCCAGAGGCGGCCAGCTCTTTGCCGATGGCGTAGTAGTTCTTGCGGGTCTTCTGATGTGCATAGAAGGCAGCGGGGGTGGCGTGGTCGATGTTGACGGTGGACACGACGCCCACCTTGTAGTTCTTCTGGGCGTGGAGCTTCTCGGCGATGGTCTCATACGGCACATCGCGGGTCCACGGACACATATTGATGACGCCGCTCTCGGTCTTGTGGCCTGTGGCGATGGAAGTGGCAGTGGAAGCGGAGTCGGGGCAGAAAGAAGTGCTGTCGTAGGTGGTCACACTGCCCACCTCGGGGAACTGAGTGAAGCTCAGCTCGCCCTCGACGACAGCGCCATTATTCTCCACCGTACCCTTATAGAATCGGGCGGACTGTATCTGGGCCGTACCCATACCGTCGCCGATGAAGAGGAAGACATACTTAGGTTTGCCGCCGAACACGCCCAGCAGTCCGTTCTCTTCCTCTGCTGCTTTGGCGGCATTGGGGGCAGCGGCGTTGGCAGCGGCAGGCGCTGCGGCCAGCATACCGGCGGCGGATGCAAAGGCACCGGCCTTCAAAAAGCTGCGGCGGGACATTTTATTCTCTTTCATGCGAAAGTCCTCTCTTTCCATAAGCCTCATGGCTCCTTCTCTCTTTTTCGATTTACCGGGAACGGCCTTATTCTACCGCCGCAGCCGCCCGGCCCGAAACCATGCGGACGCAAAATCGGCGTAAAACCCCGGCGGCGGCTTTGGGCCGTCTGTAAAAAAGAAGACTTCTGCTGCGCAAAAAGCGCCCCTCCGGTAAAACGGAGGGGCGCTTTTGTATGTTACAGGTCAATTATGCGTTGAACTTTTCCTCGTCCAGCAGGCCCTCGCTCTTGGCCACGCAGATGCTGGCCACAGCGTCGCCCACCACGTTCAGGGAGGTGACGAGCATCTCGATGGGGCGGTTGATGGCGAGGATGAGGGAGTAGGCCAGCAGGGCGCTGTCATTCACGAAGCCCGCACCGGACAGGATGGTGAAGAGGATGACGGCCCCTGCGCCGGGGGCGGCAGGCGTCCCCACCGAGGCCAGCAGAGCCAGCAGAGCGACCACGACCAGCTGGGCGGGAGTAACGGTGTAACCGGCGCAGCCTGCGATGAAGACGGTGGCCACCACCTGCATGATGGCGGTGCCGTCCATGTTGATGGTCATGCCCAGAGGCAGGACGAAGGAGGCGATGGACTCATCGACGCCGAAATCCTCGGTGCTGACCCTGATGTTCAGGGGGAGAGTGGCTGCGCTGGAAGAGGTGGAGAAGCCGAAGACGGCCACGTTGGCGATCTTCTTAATAAAGGTGATGGGGTTCTGCTTTGCGCCCAGCGCCACCACCAGAGGATAGGCCACCAGCAGGAAGACGAAGAGCAGGACCACCGTGACCACCACATACACCAGAGCGGGCTTGAGATAATCAATGCCGTAGATGGCGAAGGTTCGGGTCAGCAGCACGAAGACTGCAAAGGGTGCGAAGTTTGTGACGACGAAGTTCAGGAAGACCACCACCACGTCGTTCACCTCGCCCAGCAGACGGCGGAGGGTGGAAGTACGGCTCTCACCCAGCACATTCATGCTCAGGCCCACAGCCACCGCGAGGAAGACGGAGGAAAGAACAGCGTTGTTGCTGCCGAAAGCCGTGACGATGTTGGAGGGGATGACATTCAGCACCACGTTCAGGGGGTTGGAACCGGTGGAGCCGGCGGCTTCCGTCAGGCCCTCGATGTGAGCGTTGAAGAGACCCATGGAATAGGTGGCGTAGCCCACGCATCCGGCCAGTGCCAGCGCCATAAAGGAGCAGAGCAGAAACCAGAAGAGGGTCTTGGCCGAGATGCGGCCCATGGTGCGGGTATCGGCAATGCTGCCGATGGCCAGCGCGATGGAGGTGAAGACCATCGGGATGATGACCAGCTGCAGTGCTTTGATGAAGAGCTGGCCGATGATGTAGAAGAGGCCGAGCGCACGTTCCGCGCCCTCTGTGGTGATGTCCTGGAAGAGCAGGTCGTTGATGGTCTGCCAGATGCCGCTGTTGCCGGAAGCCACGAGCTTTTCGCGCAGCATCATAAAGGCAAAGCCTGCCGCCAGACCGCAAACCAGAGACACCGCCATCTTTCTTGCCAGTGCCGCGCCGCTGTTCTTATTTTTTTCCATACGATTTTCCTCACTTTTGTCCATTTCCCAGTGTGTTTCGGTCACATTCGACCTATCCTACCACGGCAAACTGTTGGACGCAAGGGAAAAATCGGCTTTTCAGGCGATTTTTTCGCAAAAGTATGACGCATGAAAATTTGATATAAAAATTACGTTTTGGATAAAAAGAAACCTCTCCGTCACGCCTACGGCGTGACGGAGAGGTTTGATCTTATGTATTGTCTGCGCCCAGCTCTGCGGCTTCCAGCACCTTGATGCCTTCGGCCTCGAACGCGGCGCGCAGAGCCTCGGCAAAGCCGGGGCGCGGCACCTTGTTCTTGACGCAGAGGGTGATGATGCCATGCAGGCTGGTGCATTCCAGACCGATGGAAGCGCCGTCCGCCGGCACCCAGGTCTGGAAGTCCTCGATGTACCGGGTCAGTTCCGGGCTGGACGGGGCGAAGGGGTCGCCCAGATAGCTCACCCAGAAGTCCGCCGGGAAGCCGCTGATGTACTCGCCCATCTGGAAGATGCGCTTTTTGATGCTGAGGCTGGCTTTCTGCTGGTAGACCCGGTAGACCCAGCCCATCTGCTCCGCAATACGGAACAGTTTTCGCTCAGCGGAAAGGTTCTCTTTCAGGTCAGCGTCCACGCCCACGGCCACTTCGGCCAGCGGGGCATCTGCCGTCAGCGGCAGCTTGCGCTGGAAGGAGGCCACGCAGTTGTAGAGGGCGTTCGGCGCGCCCAGCGCGTCGCGGGCGTCTGTCGAGTAGCTGTAGAGCACCTCGTCCTTGTCCAGATACGCCCGCACCGCCTTACAGAGCAGGGCCGTGAGGGTACTGAAAGGCTTGACGCCGCAGCGGAGGGCGGCGTCCACAAGCCCCGCCTTTTCCAGCCGGATGCGGCAGCAGGTGGGCGTCTCTTCAAAGGTCTGCACCACGGGGCGCTGCATATCGTTGGCCACCTGACTCTCGGGGTACTTTGCAAGGATGTCCTCGATGTCGTAGGCAGGGTCCGTCTCAAGGGTCTGGCCCTCGAAAGCCGTACCGTACCGCAGGTTGCAGTAGAACTGCAGCACCATGGTCATGAAGGGTGCTATGCCCCGGCCATCGGTCAGAAAGTGGAACCAGTCAAAGTAGACGACTTTCCCCTCATAGCTCAGGGCAACCGTAAAGCCGTTCTCGTCCGGAAATTCGGGCTTTGCGCTGCCCTGCCGCACCGGGCAGGGGGCGTCCGACGGCTCGAGGTGGAGCAGCTTTTTCTCCCACACCGGCTTCTGGAAATAGTAGGGTGCCTTTGCCCGGGCCGCATCCAGAGCCTGCTGCAAAAGCGCACCGTCCACGGCATCTTTCAGCGTGACCTGATAGCGGCAGTTGACCATGTTTTCGCGGTAATAGTAAACGATACCCTGAAAAACAGAGCGCTGTTCGGCATCCATTCCTTATTCCCCCGCGTGTGCGGCCAGATAGTCGGCCAAATCGCTGACGGTGACGAAGTTGCGCAGCTCCTTTTCGGGGATGCGCAGGCCGAAAGTCTCCTCCAGGTCGGCGACGACGGTCAGGATCTCCATGGACGACAGGTCCAGATCGTCCATCAAGACGCTGTTCTCGTTGACATCATCGGGGGAAATTTCTGCAACATCTTCCAGAATTGCAAGGATCTGGGACACGATCTCGGTTCTTTCCATAGTTTGAATCTTCCTTTCGTAATTCCATTAAAGGCGGCTGCGGCTCTTTTCCAGTATTCCGCAGCCTGCCCGGTTTATTCTTACTTGCGCAGCAGCTTGCCGGTGCCGGTGCGGGGCAGAGGCTCGGTGCTGAACTCCACGGCGCTCATCCGCTTGTAGAGCGGCAGGGTGCGGTTGGTCTCGGTGATGAAATCGCGGACGGTCTGCTGGTCGGCCTCGCCGCAGTAGATGACGGCACAGATCTTCTTGCCTTTCTCCCTGACGATGCATTCCTTGACGGCCTCGCACTTGGACAGCAGATTTTCCAGTTCTTCGGGGCTGACGTTCTCACCGTTGTCGAGGATGATGATATTCTTCTTGCGTCCGGTGATGTAATAGAAGCCGTCCTCGTCCACACGGGCCAGGTCTCCGGTGTGGAACCAGCCGTCGGCGTCGAGGACTTCTGCGGTGGCCTCAGGGTCTTTGTAATAACCCAGCATGACGCAGCCGCCGCGGATGCAAATTTCGCCCGTCTCGTCCAGCTTGTACTCGGCGTGGTCGTCGGGTTTGCCCACGGCGCGGATGTGCTTTTCGTCCTGCTCGTAGTTGATGATGCCGTCGCCGCAGGTCTCGGTCATGCCGTACACCTGAGTGATCATCATGCCCTGCCGTGCCAGCTCGGCCAGCATGGCGCCGTCAAACATGGCAGAGGAGCCGCAGGGGTTCCAGATGCCGTTCAGGCGGGCGCGGCGGCCCCGCTTGACGTCTTTGTAGATGGCCTCCATCAGCATGGGAGCCACAGCGATGGCATCGCTGTGCATCAGGCCGAGGTCGCGGTAGAAGTCGCGGATGTCGGCGGAGAGGTTCAACGCCCAGCCCTTGCAGGCCCAAACGAAGAGGCAGATGAACGTACCCAGATGGAACAGGGGCAGGATGGCGAAGTTGCTCAGGACGTCGTTTTTGTCCTCGGGCATATGCTCGTGCTTATAGTCCAGCATGGCGTCGCCGAATTTGACCTGGCACTCCACCGTGGTAAAAAAGTTGCGCTCCGAGAGCATGACGGCCTTGCTGCGGCCGGTGGTGCCGGAAGTGAACATCAGCACCATCAAATCATCATGGCCCACGCAGTCAACAAGCTCTGCAGGCGCGCTGTCCTTGAAGGCGTCCATCGGACGGAGTTTATCGCCGTAGGCGGCCTCGATGTCGGGGCGGCAGCCATAGTCGATGCCGTCGTTGACGATGAGGGAAGGCTCGACAAGGCCCAGCTCATACTCCAGCTCGGGCCAGGTCTTTTTCTGGTTGATGGTCACGACGACGGCCCCGGCGAGGATCGCGCCGAAGCTGTTGACACCGTACTCATAGCAGTTGCGGCTCATGATGCCGACACGCTTGCCCTTGATGTCGGGGATATTCTCCTTAAAATAAGTAACGGCCCTGCGGATGTCCTGCACATACTGAGCGTAGGTCTTTTCCACCACAGTCTTGCCATCGGCGGCCACATAGCGGAAAGCCACCCGGTCGGGGTACTGCTTCGCCATGACGTCCGTGATGAGCTCATATACAGTATTTATCATTTTTGTCGCTCCTTGCTGTTTTTCTTTATTGCAGCGAAACGCCGGCATTTGACATATTCTGCCTCAGAGTAATAATACCTGTTTCGGCAGAGAAATGCAACTACGCGGCGTATCCTTTTCACTGTTTCTTCTTACTTGTTACTTGCGCAGCAGCTTACCCAGAGCGTTGCGGGGCAGGGGCTCAACGGTGAACTCCACGGCACTGATGCGCTTATACAGCGGCAGGCTGCGGTTCACCTCGATGACGAAGGCTCTGACCTCTTCCTGCTTATCCTCAGGGCAGTAGATGACGGCACAAATTTTCTGGCCCTTCTCCTTCACGATGCACTCGGTGATGGCCGGGCAGAGGGCCAGCTTCTTTTCCAGCTCTTCGGGGCTGACGTTCTCGCCGCTGGCGAGGATGATAAGGTTCTTTTTGCGGCCGGTGATGTAATAGAAGCCTTCCTCATCCATCCGGGCCAGGTCGCCGGTGTGGAACCAGCCGTCGGCATCGATTACCTCTGCCGTGGCCTCGGGGTCCTTGTAGTAGCCCAGCATCACGCAGTCGCCCTTGATGCAAATTTCTCCGGTCTCGTCCAGCTTATACTGAACGTGGTCGTCGGGCTTGCCCACGGCACTCATGTGCTTTTCGACCTGCGTGAAGTTCAGGATGCCGTCGCCGAAGGTCTCGGTCATACCGTAGCACTGGTTGACGACGAAGCCGTTCTGGGCCAGCTCCAGCAGCATCCTGGGGTCGAGGGCAGCGGAAGAGCAGCACAGGTCCCACAGGCCGTTCAGACGGCTGACGCGGCCACGCTTCATGTCATTGTAGATGGTCTCCACCAGCATGGGGGCCGAGGCCATGACGTCGCTGTGCATCAGGCCCAGGTCGCGGTAGAAGTCGCGGATGTCGCCGCAGAGGTTCAGAGCCCATCCGGCAGGCGGGTAGGACATAACGCAGACGAAGCAGGCCATGTGGAAGAGGGGCAGCAGGGTCATATGGCTCAGCGGCAGCTTCTGGCCTGCCGGGAGGCGGTTGGTGATCCAGTTCTCTGCCACCTCCGAATAGGTGTGCAGGCTGGCGCACATATTCCGCTCCGAGAGCATGACGCCCTTGCTGCGTCCGGTGGTGCCGGAGGTGAACATCAGCATCATCAAATCATCGTGGCCCACGCAGTTGGTCAGCTCGCCGGGGGCAGTCTCTTTATAGCAGTCCATGGGGCGGAGCTTCGGGCCGTAGGAGGCTTCCAGCTCGGCGCGGCAGCCGTAGTCGATGCCGTCGTTCAGGATGAGGGCAGGCTCCACGAGGCCCAGCTCATATTCCAGCTCCTCCCAGGTCTTTTTCTGGTTCAGGGTCACGAGAACGCCGCCGGCGAGGATGATGCCGTAGGACGCCACGCAGAATTCATAGCAGTTCCGGCTCAGCAGAACGATGCGCCGACCCTTGATGTCCGGCACTTCGGCCTTGAGATAGGCCACCATCCGGCGGATGTCCTGCGCATACTCGCGATACTTCTTCTCCACGACGGTCTTGCCGTCCTCGGCCACATAGCGGATGGCCACATGATCAGGAAACTCCTGCTCCATGCAGCGGGTCACCATGTCGTATACGCCTGCGGGTACTTTGATGTATTCAGCCATCGGTTTTTCTCCTTTTTTGTCAAATTTTCAGCTCAGCACTTTTTTCATTCACTTTCCAGAGTCATTCCGAATCTCTGGCAGTTCGAGGAAAACTTTGGCACGACTCCTTATGGCAACAGTATACCGCAAGCAGAGCGTAAACGCAAGATTTAATTGCACAAATATGCAACTTGAGCTTGCATTCAATTTGTGCAGGCAGATGTAATTCTTTCCTTTTGTTGCGATGTGCGAAAAGCTGTGATACACTTTTTTCGTCAGGACGAAACTTCGCCCGGAGATCGAGTCCTTATCAAATTGACAGCAAGCCCAAAAAGCATTATACTGTTTATATTATTTAGCAAAAAAGCTCCCCGCCGAGCTTCATATTTTTATTTATCGCGCCTAAAACACGGCCTTCCGGGGCCTCCGGGACGAATGGCGCACAAGGAGGACCCTTTTCATGGAAGGCACCAAGCCCCGCACTGTAAGCAGCCTTGGCATGTTCGACCTGCTGAAAGGCATCGGAATGCTGGCCATCGTCTTTGCCCACACGGCAGAGCTTTACCCCCTCGGCACCAACGACGTCACCCCTTTCGCGTTCGCGCTGTTCGCTTACCGCGAAGCGCTGATGGCCGCCTTTTTTATTGCCAGCGGCTACGGCTTCCGCAAGCGCTCCATCCACAAATGCATCGAGCAGCAGCTCAAGACCCTGTTCAAGCCTTACGTTTATACTGCACTGACCACCACGGTGCTCCACGCTTTCATTCACCACGCAGCTTTCGGCTCGTGGGATGCTGCCATCTCAGAATCGGCCAAGGTCTTAGGCGGTTTCCTGTTAGGTCTGCCCCACACGGCCACTTACTTCGGGCAGCAGTTTTTCTCCTGCGGACCCATGTGGTACTTAGTGGCTCTGATGCTGGCGTGGGTGCTGCTGGACGTGCTGCTCGAGATCTTCCCCGAGCGGTACATAACCCCCGCAGTCGTCGGCGTCACCCTGCTTGGCTGGGGCGTCACGCTGGTGTGGGAGGCTCCTTTCTGCATCGCACAGGGCATGGTGTCGCTGCCCTACCTTTACATCGGCTATCTGGCCAAGAAGCGCCGTCTTTTTGAAACTCCCCTCTCCGGCAAAGCCAAAGCCGGACTTATCGTGTCCGCGCTGGGCGTCGTCGCGGGCGTTTTGCTGACCCAGAGCACCGACTGCGTTTCGCTGGGTGAGTGGACGATGGGGCCGCTGAGCATCCTGCTGGATGGCGCAGTGGGCTACGGCATCATCCGGCTCTTTTTGAAATGGCAGCGCCGAGTGGACGGCCCCATCTCCCACGCCATCGAGTGGGTGGGCCGGCGCTCGCTCTTCATCTTCTGCATCCACACTGTGGAGCTGACGGCCATCCCGTGGTATCTGATGGCTGCAAAGTATGCTGACCATCCGGTGCAGGGGATGCTGCTGCAGTTCGTGTTCTCGCTTGTGTCCATCTTCGCCGTCACCGAACTTCTGATGCGCCGCAAAGAGCTTGGCCGGAAGCTTCGGGGCGGCAAGCCTGCGGACAAGCCCCGGCAGCGGAGCAAAACTCGCCGCTATGCGGCAAAACACTGAAATTCCTGCGCTTTGGTATCCAGCCATTTTGAGGGCAGACTATAGTTACTTTTGATGCATGGGCTTGCAGCGCGGGTTGTACGCCTTGCGATAAATTGGAGGAGGCCCCGGTAATGATGAACGAAACTCCTGAAGCGGCTCTGCGCAGCCGCATTGCGGACCTTGAACAACAGCTCAAACTTGCAGACGAAGGCACTTCGCGGCTGGCCCAGCGCTGCCTTGAGCTGGAAAAGCAGCTGCAGACCTTCTATGCTGCCCACCCCCAGAGAGAGAGGCAGACCGACTCGCCTGCTCTGGTGCAGCCGCTGCTTTACTATGATGCCGGGTTCGGCTTTTCCCAGAAAGACACCGTCAAGGCCCCGGACTACGAATACGACGAGCTGAACGGCATGGTGACAGCGACCTTCGAGCTGCCGGAGGCCGCGTTCAATCTCCGTCTCGACCCCGGTGAACTGCCTTGCTGCATCACCGATTTCGTCTTCTCGGATGACCGCATCCTCTGCCGCCCGGTGAACGGTGTGCCGCTCCACGGCGACGGCATCCTGTTCCTCAACAACGACCCGAATTTCATGCTGGAAGGTCTGAACCGTTTCCCCGCCGGGATGAAGCTGGGCGTGAGCTACTGCTACTTCCCGCTGGAGCCGCTGGCTGACGACCCATTGTTCGCCGCCGTTCTCGAGGGCGTACAGTATTTCCAGAAGACCCGCGTCTGCGAGCAGAAGCACCTCGACCAGCTGGAAAAGACTACGGCTGACCAGAAGCAGACCATCGAGGCCTTGCAGAAGAATCTCTCCGAGCTGCATCAGGCCAACGCCGAGCTGAGCGCCCGGAGCAAAGCCTACGAGAGCTCGCTGGAAAACATCCTCTCTTCCAGCAGCTGGAAACTCACGCTGCCCCTGCGCCGCCTGCTGGGGCTGTTCCATCGCAGCCATTGAGCCTGCCTGCGGAGAGGAGGATACGATGTACAGCAGTTATACCACTCTGCAGCGGGCTCAGCTCGCCAAACAGGAATATCTCGACACCCAGGAAGTTTTTCTCGGCGTCTATGCGCCGGGGCGGAACGCCGCCCTGAAAGCTTCCCTGCAGGACCAGCTCCACCGCAAATTTTTATTGACGGACAGCCTCCGCTCCGAAGCCCTCGGCAGCGCCGCCGGTGTGCTTCTGGTCAGGGAAGACCTTTTCCTGATGTCCACGGCCCTTTCCTGCTTTGCGGACGCACTGCGCAGCGGCGCAGACTACGTCACCAGCGACGCCGTCTTCGGCTACTCAGGCGTCACCACCCTCTACCACAGTCAGGGCTTTGCAGCCTGCCCGGGCTGCGCCCTCGTCTCCCGGGAGCTGCTGCGCCGTTGTCAGGCGGAAGCCCGCGACCCGGAAAATCCCGTCGAACTGCTGACGCTGGCGGCGAAGCTCAGCCGCAGCCACGTCTGCCTCCCGCTGGCGCTGGCCCACTATGAGCGGGACATCTGCGCCGAAGACGTCTGGTCTGTAAAGGGGAAGCGCGTCTTTATCATGAGCCACCTGCTGGACATGACCGGTGCGCCCATCGTGCTGGTGAGCGCCGTGCCGGTGCTGCGCAGCATGGGCTACGAAGTGGTCGTCCTCGGCCCTGAGGACGGCGGCTCCATGCCGCTTTTCCTCGAGGCGGGAGCTACCGTCATCACACGTAAGGGCTGTGTTCAGTCTCCCCTGCTCTGGGGGCTGGCCCTCTGCGCCGACCTCGTTCTGGCCAACACCGTCGTGGAGGCCCGGGCCGTCCGCGCCCTGAGCGGTGCGCGGGTACCGGTGCTCTGGTGGCTCCACGATGCCTTTGCAGGCTACCCCCACATCGCCCACCAGATCCCCAGAGAGCTGGGCGAAAATATCCGGCTCTACTCCGTCGGCAGCCACGCCGCCAACGCCATGCACTCGGTGCGGCCGGAGTTCAACATCCGGCCCCTCATCTACGGCCTGCCGGACTACGCCGCCGAGAAGTTCTCCCACTACGATTTGAGCTATGCGGGCGGGCGGCCTCTGTTCGCCACCGTGGGTTCCTTCGAGAACCGGAAAGGCCAGGACATCTTCTGCAAAGCCATCCGGCTGCTGCCGCCTGAGACCATGAAGAAGGCATCCTTCCTCTTTGTGGGCAAGGCCGCAGAGGCTGAGATGATGGACGCCGTGCGGAGCCTGACCGCTGACTGCCCCGACAACGTCTTTTACGTCAAGCGGCTCACCCGCGACGAAATCAAGAGCCTGATGGCCCAGTGTACCTGCCTCGTCTGCGCCTCCCGCGACGACCCCATGCCTACTTTCGTCACCGAGGGCCTCATCTTCGGTAAGCCCGCCATCGTGTCGGAGCACACCGGCACCGCCGGGCTCATCACCGAGGGCGTGGACGGTTTCGTCTACGAGGACGACGACCCCGAAAAGCTGGCCGAGCGGCTGGCCTGGGCTATCGAGCACCCGGAAAAGCTGGCTGCCATGCGCCCCGCCTGCCGTGAGCTTTACGAGAGTCATTACTCCAAACAGGCGTTTTCCGACAGTTTACAACAGGCTGTAAAGGAACTCGCCGGCGAGTAAGCTCCCCGTTCTTTATCACTCTGCCGAAACTGAGGCAAAAAATTTGGCAGTTGTTCACAAACACACCTCCGGACTGTGATATACTCTCCTAAGAGTTTATCCCAGTCCGTTTTTTGTTGAAATTTGAAAGGAGTCCCCGCATGAGTTCGTCCGCCTCCCCCGCCCCTTCGCGCCGAAAGACCCTGCTCTCGCTGGGCGTTCTGGCCCTGCTGACCGGCATCGTGGTGTTCATCTTCCGGGAGCACTGGGCCGAGATCTCCGAGGCGCTGAGCCGGCTCACCCTCGGGCAGGGGCTGCTGGCACTGGCCGTGGGCCTGAGCTACCCGCTTCTCGAGGGCGTATCCAGCTGGCTCATCGTCCGCAGCCGCCTGCCCCATTTCCCGCTGCGGCAGGGTATCGACAACGCATGGATGGGGACCTTCGGCAATGTGGTGGGCCTCGGCGCAGGGTCGGTGCCGTTTCAGACGTGGTATCTCCACCGGCGCGGACTGGACGTCGGCCCCGGCGTAGGGCTGATGACCCTGCAATACGTCTTCCACAAGACAGCCGTCCTGCTTTACGCCACCGTGCTGCTTCTGGCGGGCCGCCTCTGGATGGCGACCCACTCCGACGGTGTGCTGCGGTATCTGCCCGGGGCCTACGCTGTCGTGGCGGGCGTCATTGTGGGGCTCATCGCCCTCTGCGCCCTGCCGGTGGTGCAGCGTCTGGCCCGCTGGCTGCTGCATTTTCTTCCCGACACGGGCCGCTGGGCCGAGCGCCGGGAAAGCTGGCTCCAGCAGCTGGACACCCTGAGCACCGAGAGCCGCCATCTGCTGGCGGACAAGCCCCGCTGTGCCGCCATTCTGGGCGTGCATCTCGTAAAGCTGTTCCTGCTCTTCTGCCTGCCCTGGATGGGGCTGCGGTTCATGGGGCTGGATACAGGGCTGGCCTTCTGGCAGGTGCAGCTCCTGACGTCGCTGACCCTCTTTGTCTCCAACGCCCTGCCCAACGTGGCGGGCATGGGTTCGGTGGAGACAGCCTTCCTGCTGGTGTACAGCAGCTTCCTCCCCGATGCTTCGTCCATGAGCCTGCTGATGTTCTACCGGCTGGCCAGCTATTACGCCGTCTTTGCGGCAAGCGCCGTCGGCTTTGCGCTGGCGCAGCGGCGGCTGAACCGCGGATGACTTTGTGAATGTCGTCATCACCCGCGATGTCGAGGCCGACAAGCAGGGCGACATGACCTATGTTCTCGAGTTCACCACCGAGGACGGCAGCACCCAGAGCTTCGAGACCCTGCACTACGAGACCACTCCCATCTCTCTGAAGAGCGTGGACGCAGCTGCTGGCGCTACCCCCATCGCATTCGCTGCTCCTGAGCAGTAAAAATCAGCTCATAACAAAGAAAACGGCAGGTTCATTGAACCTGCCGTTTTCTTATTCTATCAAATTCAGCCCTTCATGGGGACAAAGCCCACGAGGTCCTTCACGACCTCGCCGCCGATGATGAGGCCCACGACCGACGGGACAAAGGCGTTCGAGCCGGGAACAGAGCGGCGGATGGTACACTTGCGCTGGGTACCCGGAGGGCAGATGCAGTGGTGTTTGCAGCTGATGGAGTCATCCTCGATGGGAGTCATGACAGGCTCCCTGGAGTAAACGACTTTCAGGTGCTTGATGCGGCGCTTGCGGCACTCGGTGCGCATGACCTTGGCCAGCGGGCAGACGGAAGTTTTATAAATATCCGTGACCTCGAAGCGGGTAGGGTCCATCTTGTTGCCTGCACCCATGGAGCAGATGATGGGGACGCCAGCCTCCTTGCACTTCATGACCAGCGCAATTTTACCGGTGACAGTGTCGATGGCGTCCACCACGTAGTCGAACTGGCTGAAATCGAAGCTGTCCTGCGTCTCAGGGCCAAAGAAGGTCTTGTAGGTGGTGACCTTGATGTCGGGGTCGATGTCGTGGACGCGCTCTTCGGCCACATCCACCTTGAACCTGCCCACCGTCTTGCGGGTGGCGATGATCTGGCGGTTCAGGTTGGTGAGGCAGACTTTGTCGTCGTCGATCAGGTCGAGAGCCCCCACGCCGCTGCGGGCCAGCGCCTCGACGGTGTAGCCGCCCACGCCGCCCACGCCGAACACGGCTACGCGGGAATCGTGCAGTTTGGTCATTGCTTCCGCGCCCAGCAGCAGCTGGGTGCGGGAATACTGGTCTTGCATATCATTTCTCCTTTAGGTTCTGCTTTTTACATCCACGGGCTTGCCCTCTCAGTCACCTTCGGTGACAGCTCTCCCAAAGGGAGAGCCAGAATGCAGCGGTCAGGCAATAGGCTCTGGCGCGAAGCGCCTGAGAGGGTCAGGCCGCTCCCCCTTATCCCTTCGCCACCTGTGTAATGGTGCCGCCTCCGAGGACGACATCACCCTGATACAGCACGACGGCCTGCCCCGGGGTGGGGGCGCGCTGAGGCTGGTCAAATTCCAGACGGAAGCTGTCCGGCCCTGCCGGGTAGACGGTGGCAGGCTGTTCGGTCTGATGATAACGGGTGCGGGCCGTCACCCGCAGGGGGCCTTTCAGCTCCGGGATGGCGATCCAGTTCACTTCGTTCGCATAGACGATGGTATCGAACAGCTCCGACTCCGGGCCGACCGTGACCGTGTTGGCCTGCATATCCTTGGCGCAGACGTAGACCGGTGCGCCCATGGCGAGGCCCAGGCCCTTCCGCTGGCCGATGGTGTACCGCACAGCGCCGCTGTGGGTGCCTACCTTTCTGCCGCCGACGTCGAGGAAATCGCCCGCCGGGTAGTGCTTGCCGGTGAAATCCTCCATAAAGCGGGCGTAGTCGCCGTCCGGCACGAAGCAGATGTCCTGACTGTCGTGCTTGCGGGCGTTCACGAAGTGCTGCTGCTCGGCGATGGCGCGAACTTCGCTCTTGTGCAGACCACCCAGCGGCAGGCGGACATGAGCCAGCTGCTCCTGCGTGAGGTTGTAGAGCACATAGCTCTGGTCTTTGTTCTCGTCCAAACCCTTTTTGAGCAGCCAGCGGCCCGTGGCCTCGTCCTGCTCCACCCGGGCATAATGGCCCGTGACCACATAATCCAGTCCGTGCGCTTCTGCCCAGCGAAGCAGGTGATCGAACTTCATATATCTGTTGCAGTCAATGCAGGGATTGGGCGTACCGCCGGCCTCGTAGACCCGGATGAATTTGTCGATGATCTTTTCCTGAAAGTCTGCCGTAAAATCCAGCACCTCGTAGGGAATATCCATCGCATAGGCCACCTCGGCGGCGTCCTCAATGTCCCGCTCCGAGCAGCAGGTGTGCAGACCCTCGGTGTTCACGGCCTCGTTGCGGGTGAGGCGCATGGTGACGCCGGTGCAGTCGAAACCGTCCCTCTGCATGAGCCATGCCGCCACCGAGCTGTCCACACCGCCGCTCATGGCGATGAGCGCCCCGGGGCGGCGGGAAGTGTTCTGTGTTTCTGTCATTCTGTTCCTCTTCTGTTATAACATACTAAAACAGTAGTATAATACTACCGCAGCTTCTTTCTCTTGTCAAGACGCAGAAAATTTGGCCGCAAAGGCCAGAAGTTCTGCTTTTTCGTTGGGCAGCCGCCCGGTGATGACCTCTTCCAGCAGCGCTTCCAGTGCGCGGCGCAGGCCCGGCCCGGGCGCGACGCCCGCCGCCATCAGATCGCGGCCATTCACGGCCAGCTGGGAGACGCGGCAGCAGGCGCTTTGGGCGGTCAGCGTCCCGGCCTCTTTTTGCAGGGCGGTAAATTTATCTTTTCTTTCCGGTTGAAAAGCGCTCCAAAGAGCAGTCAACTGCTGCACGATGTGGAGGTCGTATTTGCCAAGAAGTCGTTTGGCTTGAAGCGACAGCGTAGGAGTGCGGGGAGCTTTCTCCTTCACAAGTGTTGATACTCCATCTATCACAGCATTGGAGCATTTCAAGCGTTTCAACGCCTTTCGTGTTCCATCCTCCCCCAGCGGCAGAAGCAGCGCCGCCCAACGGGTGGTCACTTCCTCTGCTCCTGCCGGAAGGGCATCTATGATCTCACGGGCTTCCGACAGATCGTCGGGCGGCAGTTCCGGCAGGACGAAGGCCAGCACTTCCGGCTCCAGATACGCCCCCGGCTTCGGGGCAGACAGAAGCTTGTTCAGCTCTTCTTCGATGCGCTCCACCGACACGCAGTCGAGGTGGGCGGCCAGCTGCTTCGCCGCCGCTTCGGTGGCCTCGTCGATAACAAACCCGAACCGGGCCGCAAAGCGGTAGAGACGCAGGATGCGCAGAGCGTCTTCTTCAAAGCGGCGCAGCGGCTCACCGACCGCCCGCACCACGCCCCGGGCCAGGTCTTCCTGCCCGCCAAAGGGGTCGCACAAGCCCTCTTCGGCGCTGTAGGCCATGGCGTTGATGGTGAAGTCCCGCCGGGCCAGGTCCTCCCGGACGTCGGGTACAAAGGCCACGCTGTCGGGGTGGCGGCCATCGGAATAACTGCCCTCGGTGCGAAAGGTGGTGATCTCGTAGAGCCTGCCGTTCCGCTTCACAGTCACGGTACCATGCTGCAATCCGGTGGGGATGCACTGCTTTTCTCCGAACAGCTCCATCACCTGCTCCGGGCGGGCGGCGGTGCAGAGGTCCCAGTCGTGGGGCGCAAGGCCCAGCAGACTGTCCCGGACACAGCCGCCCACGGCGTAGGCCGCAAAACCTGCCCGGTGCAGCGCGTCCAGCAGGGCGGAGGCACCGGGTTCCAGGACGATGTTCATTCTTCGGCCTCCTCATATTGCAGGGTGATGCTCTTGCCGTCATAGCCGCACTCTGCCGCCGGGAAGAGGCTCTGCGCCTGGGCCAGCTCTTCTTCCGGGTCGGTGATCATGGGCGAATAGTGGACGAGCCAGAGCCGCTTCGCGCCCGCTTTGGCGGCGAGTGCCGCGCTCTGCCCGAAGGTGCTGTGGCCGTACTGTTTGGCCTGCGCGGCCTGCTCCGGCAGAGCATAGGTGGAATCGCAGAGCAGAAGGTCAGCACCCGCTGCGGCCTTTTCCAATGCCGGACAGGGGGCGGTGTCGCCCGAGAAGACAAAGCTCAGCCCCTGCCGGGCCGGGCCGAGGACTGCTTCCGGCTGGATGACACGTCCACCGTCCAGCGTGATACTCTCGCCGTGCTGGAGCGTCTTCCACTGCTTTACCGGTACGCCCAATGCCCGCGCCTGTTCGGGTGAGAACCGTCCGGCCCGGGGCAGATCGAGTCGGTAACCCTGACTGACGACACGGTGGCGGGTCGGCACCGGCGTGAGTTTCGCGCTCTGGGGCCAGCCGCCGAATTTTTCGCAGAGCGCCGCCGGGGCGTCCAGCACCTCAGCATAAACCGGGTACGGCAGAGGCCCCGTCAGCACCCGCAGTGCCGTCCAGACTTCGCCAAGCCCCTTCGGCCCGTACAGCGCCAGCGGGCGGGTGCGGCCCTGACAGCCCAGCGTCTGCAGCAGCCCCGGCAGGCCGAAGATGTGGTCGCCGTGGTAATGGGTCAGGCAGACGGCGTCCATCTTCATCAGGTTGACTCCGGCCCGGCGGGCGGCAGTCTGGGTCCCCTCGCCGCAGTCGAACAGGAGGCTGTGTCCTCCGCATTCGGCCACCGCCGCCGTGAGGGCGCGGTCGGGCAGGGGCATGGTGGCCGCTGTACCCAGCAGTGTAATGGTCAGCATAAAGTTTCTCCGTATCACAAAAAATCTCGATGGCTATAGTGTACCACACTCTTCGGCCCGGCACAATCGCACAGCCGCACCCTGACAGGCATAAGATGGCCCAAACCACAAAAGGAGGGGTCTTGTATGCAGCGTCAGCGGCCCGGGCATCGCATTTTGTCGTTCCACCACCGGGGGCTGCTGCTTCTGGTGGCGGCAGTGGCGGTGATGCTCTTTTTTCTCTACGGCTGCGTGGCCGGGGCGGCGTACAGCCCCCGAGGGCGGCTGGTGTTCATCCCTCTCGCACAGGTTTCAGGTAGTAGTACGACTTCGCTTTTTTCCGCTTTTATCTGGAAGAATCGGAGCTGCCCACCGCATGGTACAATGTGCGGGCCGATATGAAAAACAAGCCCGCTCCCCTGCTGAACCCCGGCACCCTCAAGCCCATGACGGCCAGGGAGCTGGACGGCATTTTCTGCGATGAGCTGGTACAGCAGGAGCTGGACGACACCACGGCCTGATGGAGGCCGCCAGCGTGGAGCAGACCAGCGTCTTTGAGGCGGCAGAGCACTGATCCAGACGGTCATTCCGCAAACAGCAAACCAGCCGCCCTGCAAGGTAACAGGGCGGCTGGCTGCTTCTATTATGCAATTCAGGAGAATGGAGGAGAGAATAGCGTTTTTATGCTTCCTGGGGACGGAAGTGCCGGAGAATTACTCGCCGCGGACGGCTGCGAAGCCAGCCTCGAGGTCGGCGATGATGTCGTCGATGTGCTCGGTGCCGATGGACAGGCGGATGGTGTTCTGGTAGATCTGCTGCTCGGCCAGCTCCTCAGCTTTTGTCATATCTACTTTGCATCCTTGCCGCATGTTTTTGCGATGATGGTACACCATGCGCATGCCACGATGAATAGCCAGATCGCCGTAGCTAAGTATGTTGGGGCGCTGCATACAAAACAGCAGAATCATTTCCGCTGTCCACACCCCAATGCCGTTTAAGGACGAAATCGCTTTGATAGCCGCATCGTCCGGCATGGACCAAACGGCCTCTATATCAAAGCCGCCGTCCAGCACCTTTTGGGCAAAATCGGTGATGTACTCTGCCTTTTTGCCGGATATGCCCAGCGCCTGTAATCCCTCCACACCGGCGCCCAGCACCGTCTTGGCATGCACGGTGCCCAGTGCGTCGCACATACGCTGCCAAATGGTGGCCTGGGCCTTGGTGGAGATTTGCTGGCCGATTATGTGGTGCACCACTGCGGAGAACAGGTCCGTATCCACCGTGCGGTGCACCGGTCCTATGCGGTCGATCACCTCTGCCAGGCGCTTGTCCTTTTGACGCAGAAAATCAAGTTCTTTTTCGCCGTAAGTAAAATACATGGTTTTTCTCCGATCACGTTTGATTTTTGTATGTGCTTGTATAAGTTCTTTCTTTTTTTGCATCGCATCTTTTCCAATTTTTTACTTTTCCTTGCCTTGAACTGATTTTTAGCAAGATATACTGAGGGCAGAAAGCAGAAAGGAAGTGACTCTATGCTCCGTTCTTTATGGACCCGGGGGTGTTCTGTGTTGCTGATCGGCGTTTCTTTATTGGGAAATGGGCTGCCTTGGCAGCGTGCGGCAGATGATCCGTATGCTTTTGTGCCGGAGCCGGAGAACACGGTACAGATTGCCTGCGTGGGCAACAGCGATTTGTATTCCGGCTTTGTGCCGCCGGTACTGTGGGGAAATCAAGGGTATAGCGCCACTGTGTACGCCTCTGCCCGTCAGTCGCTGACCAAATCTTACGCCCTGCTGGAGCGTGTGTTTGCCACCCAGTCTCCGGAGTTGGTGGTGCTGGAAACGGATATGCTCTATGACCAAAATCCGCAGGAAAGAGAAATGCCCCGGGTGCTGGCCCGTCAAACGAGGGCGAAGCACCTGGGACAGGATATGCGCAATTTAGCCTCTGTGTTTCGGCAGACCGGTGCACAAGTGACGCCCGGA
>OGMF01001575.1_pt1 | contig 21705 bp, 18 predicted proteins | sample 1572921 | NCBI WGS metagenome assembly OGMF01 (sample SAMEA2581919, study PRJEB24529) | metagenome | biome: Human gut stool | place: China | collected 2011 | reverse complement strand
AGCATCTCGAAAGAGCTTTGAAATATTTATAGAGTTTCTTCGAGATTTTATCTGAAAAATAAAAATGATTTATTATAGGAGATTATAAATATGCTTGACCGGAAAACAGAGCCGGAAATACATGACTTCGATTTATTAACGTTGCCTAAGGCAGATTGCCGTATTCTTCCGAATGGAGTGCCGTTATACGTGATCGATATGGGAGATCAGGAAGTGAACCGTATCGATATAATGTTTAATGCCGGACGATATGAACAGAATGTTCCGTTAGCTGCAGAAGCTGCTAATGCCATGTTGAGGGAAGGTTGCAGGGGACTGACATCTGTCGATATTGCAGAAAAACTCGATTTTTACGGAGCATGGTTGCAGAGTTCCGTATCTTATCACAATTCATATATGACACTCTATTCGCTGAACCGGAGTTTCGCAGAAGTTTTGTCTATGCTCGAGTCTGTCATTTATGAACCGGTGTTTCCGGAGAAAGAATTTAGGACATATATAGAACGGAGTAAGCAAAGATTATTGGTTGAACAAGAAAAGGTGCAGACTTTAGTAAATCGGGAATTTTTCGGGCAATTATTCGGGAAGGATCATCCTTATGGTCGTCCGGTAGAAGTTGAGGACTATGATCGTTTGACCATAGAAGATTTGAAGATATATCATAGAGACTTTTATTGTCCTGAACATTGCAAGATCGTTATTTCGGGGAAAGTTACGGAGTCTATGATCGATAGAGTTTCTGATTGTTTCGGGCAAAAGGGGGAATCTCCGGTGATAAAATCCGAGCAGAAGAATTATCCGATTGTCCGTTCAAAAGAACATTTCAGGTATTTTGAGAAACCCGGAGCTTTGCAATCGGCTGTGAGAATTGGTATGCCGGTAATCAGCCGTACTCATCCCGATTATATGAAGCTCAGAATTCTGAATACTGTATTGGGAGGCTATTTCGGAAGTCGTCTCATGTTGAATATTCGCGAAGATAAAGGTTTTACTTACGGAATATCATCTTCTGTAATCGGGCTGAAAGAAGATGCTTACCTTTCTGTGTCGACGCAGACCGGTACGGAATATGTACGGCCTCTGATAGAAGAGGTATTCAATGAAATAGAGAGGTTACGGAAAGAAAAAGTGCCTGAAGAAGAACTGAAAATGGTAAAAAGTTATCTGTCGGGAGAGTTGGCTCGTATTTTCGACGGTCCGTTTTCTGTTTGTGATGCTTATATTTCTTTGATTGCGAATCAACTCGATTTTGAATATTATGACCGACAATTTACGACAGTTCAGTCTATAACGGCAGAGGAACTGCAAGAGGTTGCTTGCAAATATTTTGTCAGAGATAAATTTTATACTTCGGTTGCCGGTCAGATGTAATAAAGAGTTATTTATTCTATCAGATTCGTGTTACTGAAATGATAGAATAACAAATTATTCATTATCTTTGTTATTAACTAAAAAGGTGTTGATTATGAATAAAACATTGACTATTGCACTGGTTGCTCATGATAATCGTAAGGCCGATTTGGTCGAATGGGCGGTGCATAACGCCGAATTGCTTTCTAAACATCATCTGGTATGTACCGGTACTACCGGAAGTTTGATTAAAAAAGCGTTTGATGAACATGGGATAAAGGCAGATATAACCTGCATGAATTCCGGGCCTCTCGGTGGAGATGCGGAGATTGCGGCGATGGTAGTAAAGCATCAGATAAATCTGGCTGTTTTTCTGATCGATGATTTGAATCCCCAACCGCATGAAGCGGACATTCAGATGCTGCTTCGTCAGTGTCGGGTTCATAATGTACCTATTGCTTGTAACCGTTATAGTGCCGATTTAATGATTACGAGTACGCTATGGGACAATGACGATTATGTGCCTACTGAGCCGAAATATGTGTATTTTAAAAGATAATTCGGAAAATAAGAATAGCGAGGGAGGAAAAGATCTTTTCCTCCCTCGCTATTCTTATTTTATTTCACCTATTTGAAATTTTATTCGGAATTGCAATATTGTTCGGGAAATAGATTTTTAGAACGGAACATCATTATTTTGTTGTTGCAAAAAATCTTCTGCAGCATTAGAAGAAGTATGAGAAGGAATAGGAGCGGAAGAAAATGTTTTTCCGCTGTTCATCCCTGATCCGAATGTTCCGTATATCTCAGTATCGTCGTTAAGATTTTGGAATCTTGCATATTCTCCTTTGAAACGTAATCGCACATCGCCTACAGCACCGTTACGGTGCTTGGCTATGATTATTTCTGCAAGTCCGATCAGGGAATTTCCTTTTTCGTCTTCGGTTATTTTATAATATTCCGGACGGTGGATAAAACACACCATATCGGCATCCTGTTCGATTGCACCCGATTCACGCAGGTCGGCCAATTGGGGACGTTTTCCGTCGCCTTGTCGGGTTTCTACACCACGATTCAACTGGGAAAGAGCGATGATAGGAATATTCAGTTCTTTCGCCAATCCTTTTAATGACCGGGAGATCGTACTTACTTCTTGTTCACGACTTCCGAAATTCATGCCACTGGCATTCATAAGCTGCAAGTAGTCGATAATGATCATCTTTATATTGTGTTCTCTGACGAGTCTTCGTGCTTTGGTACGAAGTTCGAATACCGATAAACTCGGAGTATCGTCTATATAGATCGGTGCATCGTAGAGGTCCTTGATTTTTGCCATTAATTGTTCCCATTCGTATGGTGCTAATTGTCCGCTTTTTATTTTCTCTCCGGTAATTTCGCACGTATTTACAATCAACCGGTTAACTAATTGTACATTAGACATTTCAAGAGAAAAGATAGCTACCGGCGTATTATAATTGATGGCCATATTCTTTGCCATGGACAGAACAAATGCGGTCTTTCCCATTGCAGGACGGGCGGCAATGATCACCAAATCCGAATTTTGCCAGCCCGATGTCATTTTATCCAAATCATGAAATCCCGATTGCAATCCGCTTAATCCGTCTTTTCGGTTCGACGCGATTTCCAGAATGTTGAGCGCTTCTTTAATAACCGGATTGATTTGAGTGACATCTTTTTTTACATTTCGTTGGGATATTTCAAATAATTTGCCTTCGGCTTCCTGCATCAGGTCATCGACATCATTTGTCTCATCGAAAGCTTTCGTTTGTATTTCACTGGAAAAGCGGATCAATTCGCGGGCAAGATATTTTTGTGCGATAATGCGGGCATGGAATTCTATATTTGCGGCAGAAGCCACCCGACCGGTAAGTACGGTTATCGTATATTCTCCACCGCCTTCTTCCAATTCGCCTCTCCGCCGGAGTTGTTCGGTAACGGTAAGCATGTCGATGGGTTGCTGTCTGAGTGCCAGATCTACGATAGCCGAATAAATAAGTTGGTGAGTATGTTCGTAAAAACACTCCGGTTTCAAAATATCGCTGACGATAGAATAAGCGTCTTTTTCGAGCATAAGAGCGCCTAATACCGCTTCTTCGAGCTCTTTTGCCTGAGGTTGAAGTTTCCCTAAGTCGGCGATAGACGGTAAATTATTTTTTGCAGATCGATAATTGCGTTTTTGTTCCATAAGTAATATTGAAGATGTATTGCAAACGTAGATAAACTTTTTAGCCTGACAAAATTAAGAAATAGAATCTTATTAACGGATTATTCTTCTCTATCTTTATCGAAATGTGGATAAATAATCTGTATTTTTGCAAATAAATCTTGTTAAGCTATGATTACATTTCCGAATGCAAAAATAAATCTCGGACTGAATATTGTCGCAAAACGTCCGGATAATTATCATAATCTTGAGACGATATTTTACCCTATTCCGTTGGAAGACGCATTGGAAGTTGTCGATTTACCCGGAAAAACGGATGCTTGTTTGCATATTTCGGGTTTACAAATAGACGGAGAACCGAATAAAAATTTGATAATTCGGGCTTATGATTTATTGAAAGCAAGCTTTGATTTACCTGCCGTAGATATTTATTTGCATAAGGTGATTCCTTTTGGTGCAGGTCTGGGAGGCGGATCATCGGATGCTGCATTTATGCTCCGTCTTTTAAAAGACAAGTATAAGTTGCCCGTTTCGGAAGAGATGCTATTGTCTTTAGCCGCTCGTTTAGGGGCAGACTGTCCTTTTTTTCTTTTGAATAGGCCGGTATTGGCTACAGGTATAGGAAATGAATTCACGCCGGTTTCTCTTACTTTAAAAAATTATTATCTGGTGCTTGTCAAGCCCGATATTATGATTCCTACGGTAAAAGCTTATTCTTTGGTGAAGCCCGAGCAACCGAAAGTGCCGTTGTCCGAGATCGTAAAGAAACCTGTGGAAGAGTGGAAAAATCTTATGACAAATGATTTCGAAAAAAGCGTATTTTCTCATTATCCGGAAATTGCGGAGATAAAATCCCGATTATATGATATCGGTGCTGTTTATGCATCAATGTCCGGATCGGGTTCTTCGGTTTATGGCCTGTTCAGTAATTTGCCGGAGTTGCCGGACGATCTTTTTCCCGGAAGTTTTATCTGGCAAGGAGAGTGCCGGTATTGATGTGAACGATTTGCCCGCTAAACTGTTATAAGGTCAAAGAAGAATTTCGGAGAACTTATATAATGTTATTATGTTGAAGAAACGGGTAGAAGAAGCGCTAAATGCTCAAATTAATGCCGAAATATGGTCGGCTCATTTCTTTTTAGCCATATCCCTTCATTTTGCAGAGAACGGTTATCCCGGGTTTGCCGCACGAATGAAATATCAGCATCAAGAAGAACATCGGCATGCTTTGAGACTTATGGATTATGTGATAGAACAAGGTGGAAAGGTCGAATTGCAAGATATAGTGGATATCCCTTCTGATTTTGGTGATCCAGTAGAATCTTTTGAACAGGTTTTGGTACACCTAATGCGGATTACAGATACTTTCGATACTTTGCTTGATGTTGTTTGTGACGAAAGAGATAGAGCTACGCGGGCTGTATTGGATTGGTTTGTGTTAAATCAAGTGAAAGAAGAAGCCGAGATTTCTCAGATTATTGCCTATCTAAAGCGAATGACGAACGAAAACGGATATTATATGATGGATTTAGAACTTATTAAAAAATATTAAAATATAAAGACTGACAAAACAACCTCGCAGAGGTGACAAAAATGCTGCCGATTCCTATTTGGCAGCATTTTTGTTGAACAGGAGGTGAGGTATTTTGTCGGATGATGATAATTTGTAGAGTCATGTCTCTGAATGCTTCGGTAAAATTTGATAAGAAAAGAAAAATATAGATAGCTATGAGTGATAAAAAGAACAAAAAGAATGAGATACATGATGAGAAGTCAGGTACTCAATCGACCGAAGAGGCTGCTGTTGAAACTTCTGAAGTTCCGGAGAATGTGGCAGATGAAAATCTTCCGGAGGCAGAAGATGCAGCATCAGATGCTGCCAGTTTGACAGCAGAAATAGAAGAGCTGAAGGCACAAATCGAACAACTTAATAAGGATAAGTTGTTGTTGATGGCCGATTTTGAGAATTATAGAAAAAGGACTCTTCGTGAAAAAGCTGATCTTATCAAAAGCGGTGGTGAGGATTGTTTGAAACGGATATTGCCGTTAGTCGATGATTTCGAACGTGGTTTACTTGCTATTAACGAAAGCACGGATGTCGAAGCGGTTAAAGAAGGTATGACTTTGATATATAATAAGTTCAAGACTTTCCTTGATCAACATGGTATAAAAGAAATTCCAGCCAAAGATGAAGATTTCAATACAGAATATCATGAGGCTGTAACGACATTCCCTGCTCCGAGTCCTGAGATGAAAGGCAAGGTAATCGATTGTGTGCAAAAGGGATATACGATGAATGACAAAGTGATTCGCTTTGCCAAGGTTGTTGTCGGTGAATAATTGAAAGGGTAAGAAATGGCTAAGCGAGATTATTATGAAGTGCTGGATGTTGCCAAAAATGCAACAGACGAGGAGATAAAAAAAGCATATCGTAAGAAAGCTATACAGTATCACCCGGATAAGAACCCCGGCGATAAGGAAGCTGAAGAGAAGTTTAAAGAAGCAGCCGAGGCTTATGAAGTATTGAGCAACCCCGATAAGCGAAGTCGTTATGATCAGTTCGGACACGAAGGGTTGAACGGTGCAGCCGGTGGTGGCGGATTCAGTGCCGGAGGGATGTCTATGGAAGATATATTTTCTCATTTCGGAGATATTTTCGGTGGCGGTTTCGGCGGATTCAGCGGTTTCGGTGGTGGAAGCAGCGGTCGTACACGGCGTCACGTTAACCGGGGATCGGATCTTCGGGTAAAAGTAAAACTTACATTAAAAGAAATATCTACCGGAGTCGAGAAGAAAATAAAAGTAAAAAAATATGTCGGATGTAAGGCATGTCACGGAACAGGAGCTGAGAACGGTACAGCTTACACGACATGTTCTACTTGTAACGGGAGCGGTGTCGTTACTCAGGTACAACAAACATTTTTAGGTGCGATGCAATCGACGACTACATGTCCTACGTGTGGAGGGGAAGGGCGCATTATAACCAAAAAATGTAATGTTTGTAACGGAGAAGGCATTTTAAAGGAAGATGAGGTTATCACATTGAATATTCCGGCGGGTGTAGCTGAAGGAATGCAGCTTTCAATGAGCGGAAAAGGAAATGCCGCTCGGCATGGAGGGGTAAACGGTGATCTGTTGATCGTGATAGAGGAAGAACCGCATCCTGAATTATTACGTGATGAGAATGATTTAATATACAATGCTCTTCTTGATTTCCCGACAGCGGCTTTGGGAGGGACTCTTGAAGTCCCGACGATAGACGGTAAGGCGAAAGTCAAGATAGAACCCGGAACTCAGCCCGGAAAGGTATTGAGGCTGAGAGGAAAAGGATTACCGTCCATTAATCGTTACGGTGTAGGAGATTTGTTGGTGAATGTTTCGGTATATGTGCCGGAGAGTCTGACTACATCGGAAAGACAGGAAATAGAGAAAATGAAAGGTGCTTCCAACTTTACTCCTTCCAAGTCTGTAAAAGATCGTATATTCAGCAAGCTGAAACATATGTTTGATTGATAGTGGTAATGTGAATTGAAAATAGCAATACGGCATCTGCGATTATTTGTGTAGATGCCGTATTTTTGTGAAAATACTTATGGTAGATTGTCCCGTCTATTTTGCTCCTCTACAAGGTTATACCGATGCTCCTTATCGAAATTATTTTCACACTTATTTCGGTGGAGTAGATGTTTATTATACTCCCTTTGTTCGTTTAGAGAATGGAAATAAATTTCGGAATAGAGATATTTCGGATATTGATCCTTTGCGGAATTCTGTGCCGATTCTTGTTCCTCAGGTTATAGCTTCCATTCCGGAAGAATTACGTTCTATACTATGTTTATTCGAAAAACAAGGTTATACAAGAGCAGATCTTAATTTGGGATGTCCGTTTCCTCTTTTGGTAAAACGCCATAAAGGTTCGGGTATATTGCCGTTTCCGGAAGAAGTAGAAGCCCTTCTTAAAGTATTTTTGGAGTTTCCTGCTATCGACTTTTCCATTAAGGCGAGATTAGGATGGGAGAGTGCAGATGAAATTTTTCGCTTATTACCTTTGTTGGAAAAATATCCGGTTTCACGAGTGGTTTTGCATCCCCGTTTAGGGATTCAACAATATAAAGGAAAAACCGATCTGAAAACTTTTTCCCGTTTTTATGAACTTTGTCCTGTTCCGTTGATTTATAACGGTGATCTGGTAACTTTGGAAGATATAGAGTGTATTATTGCAGATTATCCTCATCTTGCCGGTGTCATGTTGGGAAGAGGTTTATTGACCGATCCATCATTAGCTTTGACGTATAAATCGGGTACTAAATTGCCGGATAGTGAATTTAGAGAACGTTTATATTGTTTCCACAACGCCTTGTTACAATATTATTCGTCTCATTATCAGGGAGGAGATCATCAAGTTTTGGCAAAGATGAAAACTTTGTGGGAATATTTATGCCCTGATATGGACAGAAAATTAAGAAAATGTATTCTTAAATCTCGTAACTTGGATGCTTATCGGAGTTATGTACAGGAAATATTGAAGAAATAGGATTGTTTATTTGATTTTATTTTTCTACTTTTCCCGAAGAAAAGATTTATTGTTATGCTATCTGTATTGATTCCGATATATAATTATGACTGTCGCAGGTTGATCAATTCTTTGTCTGCCCAAGCAGAGAATTTGGACGTTGAATATGAGATTTTAGCATTTGACGATGGATCATCTCTTTTTTTGGAAGAGAACAGGGAAGTAAAAAACTTGCCTCATGTCGTATATCGTGAATTGGGAAAGAATATAGGCCGTTCAGCTATACGGAATCTTTTAGCAGATGAAGCTCATTATCCATATCTTGTTTTTATGGATTGCGATATGCAAGTCGTATCGGACTCTTATTTGAAAAATTATCTTGATCAGATTGGGAATGCTCAGGTGATGTGCGGTGGGCATATATATTGTCGAAAAGAAGATTTATCAAGGGATAGATTTCTACATTGGGCATATGGGATGAAACGAGAGTCGAAAATTAAAGGAAACAAAAGAGCGTTTCTTTCAGGTAATTTTTTCATTGAGAAAAATATATTCGAAAAAGTTCGTTTTGATGGAAAAATATGGAATTATGGACATGAGGATACTCTTTTCGGAATAGAATTGATGAAAAATAATATTGCAGTTTTGTATGTAGATAACCCTTTATTGCATCAAGGATTAAATACGAATAAGGAGTTTCTTGAGAAAACAAAAAATAGTCTGAAAAATCTTTTTTTGATTTATATGAATCTTCTTTCGGAAAAAGATGCCCAAAATATACGACTTATTGCTACTTATGAAAAACTCAAAAAAATGCGAATGACCGGGGTAATTCGTGTTTTAGGAAGCGCTTTAAAGCCTATTATAGAGCGTAATTTGAATAGTCGTTATCCATCCATGTTTCTATTCGACTTTTATAAACTCGCTTATTTTTGTTCAGTACTGCATTCTGAAAGGAAAGTTTGATGCGTATTTTCTGTTTTTTTAGAAAAAATCAGATACTTTGAATACAAGTAAAGAGTTTGTCCTTATCATTTTTGAAAATGTTTATTTTGAGGATGCATTATTCCTGTTTCTGTTATTTGACTGAGGGTACAAGACAGCGTAAGGCAAGTAATACCGGACATATTCATGTGTAATATCAAATTCTGTAGAGTTCGTGTATTTGTTTCAGTTGATTTCCTTCTAATTTACTTTTTTATTGGAAAATTTAGCCAGGCTCTTAAACAATCTCTAAGTATTATATTGGCTATTGCACAAACAGCAAAAGATAGAGTTCCCGTAAACATTCTTTAGAATTTGATTGTTCTTTCTTTACGGGATGAAGTGAAATATGAAAAATGGTTTTAAGCTAACCTATTAAATACAGAAAATTATGAATATGTTTTGTTTTCAATGTCAGGAAACTGCTCGGGGCACAGGGTGCACGGTAAAGGGTGTTTGCGGTAAAGACCCTCAAACAGCAGCTTATATGGATGTGTTGTTGTATGCTGTCAGGGGAATAGCTATTGTGAACCGGACTTTACGTGAGAAAGGCACGGCAGATAACGAAATAGACCATTTTGTTTTGGATGCTTTGTTTTGTACGATAACCAATGCTAATTTTGATGATGAGGCTATAATAGTACGGATAAAAAAAGCGTTTGAAATAAAAAACATTCTTGTTGGAACAGCCAAAAAGCGGAATATCGCTTTACCGGATATGCCTGAAGTCGCTTATTTTGTTTCTGAAGAGAATTATCTTGCTGAAGCTGCTGAAGTGGGTGTATTGAGTGAGCCGAACGAAGATTTGCGCTCTTTGAAACAAATGGTAATTTATGGAGTGAAGGGTGCGGCAGCTTATACAGAACATGCTTTAAATCTCGGATTTGAGGATCATGACATATATGCTAGAAAATGCCCTTGCAGAAATATCTCGCTCGGATATTTCTGCCGAGGAGCTTGTTTCTTTGGTGTTGAATGTCGGAGAGTGCGGGGTGAAGGCTATGGCTCTTCTTGATAAGGCGAATACCTCTTCTTATGGAAATCCTGAAATTACGAAAGTTAATATCGGAGTAGGTAAACGCCCGGGGATTTTGGTAAGCGGACATGATCTGAAAGATTTTGAAGAGTTGCTCGAGCAGACGGACGGTCAGGGTGTGGATGTTTATACTCATAGTGAAATGTTGCCTGCACATTATTATCCGGCTTTTAAGAAATATAAGCATTTTGTCGGTAATTACGGAAATTCATGGTGGCGTCAAAAAGAAGAATTCGAGACATTTAACGGTGTATTTCTTTTTACGACCAACTGTATTGTACCTCCATTGAAAAGTGCGACTTATGCCGATCGCATTTATACTACCGGTTCTGCCGGATTGCCGGGTGCAAAACATATTCCGAATCGTCAGAAAGGCGGAAAAAAAGACTTTTCGGCACTGATCGCTCATGCAAAACAGTGCCAGCCTCCTGTAGAGATAGAACATGGTGAGATAATCGGAGGTTTTGCCCATCATCAGGTATTGGCATTGGCCGATAAGATTGTCGATGCAGTCAAGTCTGGGGCAATTAAAAAATTTGTCGTAATGGCAGGGTGTGACGGACGTATGAAGTCACGTGAATATTATACGAATTTTGCGGAAGCATTGCCTAAAGACGATGTTATACTTACTGCCGGGTGTGCTAAATATCGTTATAATAAATTGTCTTTGGGTGATATAAATGGTATACCTCGTGTATTGGATGCCGGTCAATGTAACGACAGCTATTCTTTAGTGGTTATAGCTCTTGCTTTACGTGATGCTTTGGGATTGAAAAATATAAATGATTTACCAATTGTTTATAATATTGCATGGTATGAACAGAAGGCTGTTATCGTATTGTTGGCATTGTTGAGTCTCGGAATAAAAAATATTCATCTTGGACCGACTTTTCCGGCTTTCTTTTCACCGAATGTCCTGAAAGTTTTAGTTGAAAAATTCGGAATAACGACAATTTCTTCGGTGGAGGAAGATATGAAACGTTGGATTCGTGCGTAACGTAGTTTGTATTGTGTTCCCCTTATCTGCCTGAATTGGAAAGAGGCAAATAAGGGGATTTGAATTTAATTTTCAGGCAGCAAGGGTAGCGCAAATACTCATATAAATGAGCATTCCTATAATGTCGTTTGTGATGGTGATAAACGGACCGGTTGCAATAGCCGGATCTATTTTGAATTTTTCTAAAGTGATAGGTACTATCGTTCCGAAAATTGAAGCGAATATGACTACGGAAAAAAGAGATAAAGATACGGCTATGGTGACAGCATCAATACCCATACGAAACCAGTTGTATCCGAATACAAGAAGAGAAATCATGCTGGCATTGATTAAAGCGACGGCTAATTCTTTCAGTATCTGTTTCCCTGCATTGTGTAATGCTAATGATCCGTTTGCCAGACCTTGTACTACGATAGCGGAAGATTGTATCCCGACATTTCCGCCAGTCCCTCCGATAAGGGGGATAAAAAGGGCCATTGCAGGGTTTGTAATAAATCCGGTTTCGAAATTTCCGAGAATAATCGAATTGGTAAGTCCTCCGAACATACCTATCAATAGCCACGGAAGCCGGGCAGAAGTTTGTGTATAAATGGTGTCGGTAGTCTCTACGTCTTGGGAGATACCGGATGCCAACTGGTATTCCCTTTCTGCTTGTTCGCGGACTTCGTCCATGACATCATCGACCGTAATGCGTCCTACTAACCGCCCGATACTGTCTATTACGGGAACAGCGACAAGGTCATATTTCTCGAATACCTGTGCGACTTCTTCGATAGGAGTGTCTGTTTTTACCGATACCGGATCTTTTTTCATGACGTGTTTGATCTTCGATACCGATGGGTTGGTTATCATCTTTTTTAGAGGAAAAACACCTTTTAGCCGTTCATCATCATCGACAACATATACATAATATATTTCGTCCATCTCTTCTGCTTGGATGCGCATCTCTTTCAGACATTCGGGCATACTCCAATTCTCATTTACGACAACCATCTCCGTACCCATAAGTCCCCCGGCGGTATCTTCGTCGTATTTCAATAAATCGACAATATCTCCGGCCTGTTCCACATCATCGATATGGGATAAGATTTCTTCCTGAGCCTCTTCATCCATTTCACGGATCAGATCGACAGCATCGTCCGTGTCCAAGTGGTCTATAAATTGTTTAGCTATGACCTCATTGGGAAGATGTTTCAATAATTTTTTACGATCATCTTCATCTAATTCGATCAATACATCTGCTGCTTTCTCGCTATCGAGAAGCATATAGATGAATTCTGCTTCATCCAGATCCAAAGCCTGATAAAGTTCCGCAATATCGGCGGGATGCAGACCTTTTAACAGTTCTTTGGCTTTTTCTGTATCGTTATTTTTAATAATATCTCGTACTTCCTTGATATATTCTTCTGAAAATTGTTCCATAATAAATTAAGCTTAAGGTTGAGGAATAAACTTTTCTATTTGGTTGGTAAGGTCGATAAATTGCTTTACCGAAAGCTGTTCAGGGCGTTTGTCGAAAACGGGATCTTCCAGTAATTCGCATTTTTTGCCTAATAGTTGTCTAAGTGAATTCCGAAGCGTTTTTCTTCTTTGATTAAAGCCTGTTTTCACTATGGTTTTGAATAATTTCTCGTTACATCCCAGCCGTTCTGTTTTATTTCGGGTCATTTTTATTACGGCAGATTTGACTTTTGGAGGAGGGTTGAAGACGTGTTCGGGAACGGTAAACAGATATTCTATATCATACCATGCCTGCATAAGTACACTCAATATTCCGTAAGCTTTACATCCGGGCTTAGAAGCTATACGTTCTGCTACCTCTTTCTGAATCATTCCGCTGCAACATGGAATTTGGTTTTTATAATCGAGAACCTTGAAAAATATCTGGCTCGATATGTTATAAGGATAGTTTCCGATAACACAAAATTTTCCCGTGAAAAGATTTGTTAGATCCAATTTTAAAAAGTCTTGTTCCAATATTCTGCCGTTTAATTGGGGAAAATGTTCACTCAAATATCTGACAGATTCTGAATCTAACTCTACTACAGTGAGGTCATGATTGTTTTGTATCAGGTATTGGGTCAATACTCCCATTCCCGGACCTATTTCGAGAATAGGAATATCCTTATAATCGCCTACGGTATCTGCTATTCGGCGGGCTATATCGAGGTCTTTCAAAAAATGTTGTCCTAAAAATTTTTTAGGTTTTACCGAGTCTGTCATAAAAATTCAGGTAGCAGGATCGTTAATCAATGTATAATTTGCAAAGAGATTTTAATTAAATCCGGTAAATAGATGTTCCTTTTATGGATAAAATCTATCTTTGCAATACACAAAGGTACAATAATATTTTTTTATCCCGATAAGTTGAAGAAATTACTCGGCAGTATATTGAAGTTTTTTATTCCGTTATTATGCGGAGCGGCTCTTTTTTGGTATCTGTACAGCCATTTGGATATGCACCAGATCGGAGTCATTTTACAATCTGAAATTAATTACTTTTGGATCGCTCTTTCTATGATTATCGGGTTGATGAGTCATATATTCAGAGCATTGCGTTGGAAGTTGCAGTTAAAGACCTTAGGAGTAGATCCTTCGGTAAAAGCCCTGACAAACGCTGTTTTCGGTATGTATGCCATGAATTTGTTGATTCCTCGTGTAGGGGAAGTGTGGCGTTGTACTTATTTGGCGCGTCGGGAAAAAATGTCTTTTACGCAGGTTTTGGGTTCTATTATATCCGAGCGTTTGTGCGATACGTTAACATTGGTTTTTCTTACTGTTATAACATTTTTCTTGCAGATGAAGGTTTTCCGGGATTTTTTACGAAAATTTCCTACAATTGAGGAAACTCTCTGGCGGATGATTACAACACCTTGGCTGTATATCTGCCTGCTTGTGATGGTCGGATTTTTGATTTGGCTTTTTACAAAGAAAACCGAAAATAGATGGGTAGCGAAGGTAAAAAGCATTGTAAAGAATCTATGGTATGGTTTTCGTACGATATTGCGGATGAAACAAGTAACGATGTTTTTGCTATATACCGTTGCGATATGGTTCTGTTATTTTTTGGAACTTTATGTATGTTTTTTTGCTTTCGGTTCGATGCAGCATTTAGGAGTTTTGGCAGCTATGACGTTATTTGTTATGGGAAGCCTCAGTATGGGAATTCCGGTACAGGGAGGTGTCGGTCCATGGCACTTGGCTATTATTGCGGCACTTTCTATATATGGTATAGGAGAAAATATTGCCGGAGCGTTTGCTTTGGTTGCACATGGATCTCAAATGTTATTGATCATATTATTAGGAATTTATACTCTGTTTTCTGTTTCGTTAGAGAAAAAAAAAGACCGAAGTGCCGGATTGGCGGATTTTGTCGGATCGAGGCGGGAAAATGATAATTATTAACTGTAAAAACAGATAAATTTATGAAATCCGAAATCGAAACTTTACAGCCCGAAGCCGTATGGCGTCATTTTAGTGCTATTTGTAAAATCCCGCGTCCTTCCGGACATTTGGAGAAAATAACGCAATATATTCTGGATTTTGGTAAAAATTTGGGATTAGAAACGGTTTTGGATGAGGCGGGAAATGTTTTGATACGTAAACCAGCAACTCCCGGTATGGAAAATCGAAAACCTGTGGTTTTGCAAGGACACATGGATATGGTGCCTCAGAAAAATGCGGATAAAGTTCATAATTTTGAGACAGATCCGATAACTTCTTACATCGATGGGGAATGGGTCACAGCTAATGGTACGACCTTAGGGGCGGATAATGGAATCGGAATCTCTTCGATTTTGGCGATTCTTGAGTCTGAGACATTGAAGCACGGGCCGTTAGAGGCATTGTTTACTTATGATGAAGAGACGGGGATGTATGGAGCTTTAGGGTTGCAACCTGATTTATTGCAGGCAGAGATATTATTGAATACCGATTCGGAACAAGAAGGTGAATTATATATGAGTTGTGCGGGAGGAATTGATCTTACTGCTAGTTTTAGATATAAAGATGAACCTTATATTCCTGAAAATGAAATAGCTTTAAAGATTATTGTGTCTGGATTAAAAGGGGGACATTCTGGTGTGGATATTCATTTGGGGCGTGCAAATGCAAATAAGCTGCTGTTTCGTTTCTTGAAACATGCCGTACAAGAGTATGATGCTCGGCTGGCATGGGTCAGCGGAGGAAATTTGCGTAATGCTATTCCTCGTGAAGCTGAGGCGGTTGTTACTATTCCGGCCGAATATAAATCGGACTTTTTAGATGAAGTAGCCGATTTTGAGGCTCTCTATATCCACGAATACGGTTTGATTGAAGATGATTTGACTTTGACAGCAGAGGAAACCGGATTACCGGATTTTTTGATTCCTGAGCCTATACAGGACGATTTGATAAATGCCGTTGTCGGTTGTCGTAATGGGGTAGCCCGAATGATTCCGGGAGTACCTGAAGTAGTGGAGACATCTTCTAATTTGGCGATTGTTCGCTCGTCTGAAGGCTCGATAGAGGTACTTATCTTAATAAGAAGCTCGAGTGAAAGTATGAAGCAAGCTTTGGTCTCAAGTCTGGAGAGTGTATTTTTATTAGCCGGTGCTAAGGTAGAGACCAGCGGGGATTATCCCGGTTGGGAGCCGAACCTCAATTCACCGGTGCTTAAGGTGGCAAAAGATGTACATAAGAAAGTATTGGGATTTGATCCTGAAGTAAAGATTATGCATGCGGGACTCGAGTGCGGCATTATTGGTGCGGCATATCCTAATTTAGATATGATTTCGTTCGGTCCTACGATTAAGTTTCCTCATTCTCCGGATGAGAGAGTAAATATAGCATCGGTTGAACATTTTTGGAATTTTCTGACAAATTTGGTGGAAAATATTCCTGCTCGTTAAACCTTTGTAGGATTTCGCTGTCTAAGGACTGTTTTTGGACAAGAAAGGAGGCTGAAATCAACCGTATAAATATTTGAACTATTATATATAGGATTCTGCCCCATGACAGAGTCCTATATTTTTATAAGTATACGCACATCTACAAAAAATAAATAGCTCAGAGATTGCATGAAAAACAGGTATGTAAAGAATTTATTGAAAATCGGTATTCCCGTTTTACTTATTGGTGGGTTGATTGCAGTTAAGTTGATGGATTCTCCAGCGGGAGAAAGTAAAAAAGATATTAAGAAGGGAACGCAGATTCCGGTCAATGCATTTATTGTGAAGCCGTTCAGGTTGAGTTCCGATATTCAGGCTGTCGGGACATTGTTGCCGAATGAAGAAGTCGATTTGGTCGCTGAAACGACGGGAAAAATTGTCGGAATTTATTTTAAGGAAGGGCAACATGTCGAAAAAGGAGCATTGTTGCTTAAAGTCGATGATTCTGATTTGCAAGCACAGTTGAAGCGTGCACTTTTTCAGCAGAAACTGTTGTCTGAGAAATTGGAACGTCAACGCATATTATTTGAAAAAGATGCTGTTAGCCGTGAAGAGTTTGATCAGGTACAAACTGATTATAATTTGATAGAAGCAGATATTTCTCTTTTGAAAGTAAAAATAGATAAGACGGAATTAAGAGCTCCTTTTGCCGGAGTTCTCGGGTTTCGTAATGTCAGTTTAGGAGCATATTTACAACCGAGTACGATCGTCACACGTTTAGTTGATGACGGGTTATTGAAAGTCGAATTTTCAGTTCCGGAAAAATATGCGGGAAAAGCATTGGTCGGGGCAATGGTACAGTTTACGACGGAATCGTCCGACAAGAAATTCAATGCGTCGGTATATGCTGTTGACTCTAAAGTCGATTCGGATACTCGTACTATTTCGATACGTGCCCGTTGTGAAAATCCCGGTCGATTATTAGCTCCGGGAATGTTTGCCCGGTTAAATCTTATAACCAGAGTCTCCAATCATTCGTTGCTTGTTCCTACACAGTCGGTTGTCCCTGAAATGGAAGGTAAAAAAGTTTGGATGTTAAGAAATGGGAAAGCTCATTCTACCGTTATAGAGACAGGACAACGTACAGAGAATAAAATCGAGGTAATCTCGGGTTTGTCGGTCGGGGATACCATATTGGTAACCGGATTGATGCAAGTAAAAGAAGGGGCTGCCGTAAAGCCTGAAACCGTAGAATAACATTAAACTGTATTGTCCGCCATGAGTCTATCTTCTGTCAGTATAAAACGTCCGGTCCTTGCTACGGTGATGAATTTGGTATTTATCTGATAGCCGAAAATAATAGGTATGATCGGTATAACATTTTTAGGTGTCCGAGATTATCCCAGTGTCGATCCTCCTATTATATCGGTGAGTACGACTTTCACCGGAGCAAATGCCGATGTTGTGGAAACGCAAATTACCGAACCGTTAGAGTCTGCTATTAATGGGATTCCCGGAATCCGTTCTTTGGTAAGTCAGAGTCGGGATGGTCGGAGTAATATAAGAATAGAGTTTGAGTTGGAAGTGCCTCTCGAGACAGCGGCGAACGATGTTCGTGACAAAGTTTCGGGAGCGTTGAGAAAATTACCTGAAGATATAGATCCTCCGGTAGTTTCAAAAGCCGATGCCGATGCTCAGCCGATTTTTGGCCTTTATTTAAGTAGCGATACCCGTTCGATTATCGATGTAAGTACGTATGCCGATTTGCATCTTAAAGAACGGTTGCAAACGATTCCCGGTGTAAGTAGCGTAGAAATATGGGGAGAGAAAAGGCTGGCGATCCGGCTTAAAATGGACCCGATGTTATTGTCTGCCTACGGTCTTACGCCGATGGACGTGAGTAACGCCGTTTCTGCCGGAAATGTAGAGTTGCCTTCGGGACGTATCGAGGGAGATAACACAGAATTGACGGTGCGTACGATGGGACGGTTGTTGACGGTAGAGGATTTTAATAACCTCGTGCTGCGTCGGGATGGGGATAAAGTCGTTCGTTTCAGAGATGTAGGAAAAGCTACCGTCGATTCGGAGAATAATCGTTATATAATGAAGATGAATAACAACCCTATGGTGGGGTGTGTTATTATCCCGCAGCCGGGAGCTAATTATGTGGATATTGTGGATCGGGCATATAAGGTAGTGGAAGATATTAAAGCCGATTTGCCGGATGATATGCAATGCGGTATTTATCAAGATGATACAGTGTTTATCCGCAATTCGATCAATGAAGTTAAAAGTACGATTGTAGAAGCTTTTGTTCTCGTTGTTCTTATTATATTTTTATTTTTACGTAACTGGCGTACGACGCTTATACCTGTGTTGACGATACCGATATCTTTGGTCGGTACATTTTTTATAATGTATTTGGCCGGATTCACGATAAATATCCTTACACTTTTGGCAATCGTTCTTTCAATAGGTCTTGTTGTCGATGATGCTATTGTCGTGATGGAGAATATTTATAATAAGGTAGAAAAAGGCATGTCTCCTTTGGAAGCCGGGTTTAAAGGTTCTCAGGAAATATTCTTTGCGGTAATTGCTACGACGGTTGCATTAGTTGCCGTATTTGTGCCTATTGTCTTTTTACAAGGAACGACCGGTCGTCTTTTTCGTGAGTTTAGTGTCGTAATCGCGGGAGCTGTAGCGATATCTTCATTTGTTGCGTTGTCGTTCACACCGATGCTTTCGACTAAATTGTTAACCCGAAATGTGACTGGCAATTGGTTTTACAGAGTTACCGAGCCTTTTTTCGTATGGTTTACGAATGCGTATCGCAGTAGCCTGGAATCTTTTATGCGGCATCGTTATATCGCTCCGATTATTTTATTATTGTCGGGTGTAGCCATCTATTATTTTTGGATGACGTTACCCTCCGAAATGTCTCCGATGGAAGATCGTGCTCAGTTGAGGGTCGTATCTACGGCGACAGAGGGATCGAGTTTTGAATATATGGACCAGTATATGACGGATTTGACTACCTATTTAGAAAAAGAAGTTCCGGAAGAAGATTTGATTATGTCTTTGACCGGAAGAGGAGGACAAACCAATTCTGCATTTTGTAATGTAATGTTAGTTCCGTCAGAAGATCGTGATCGTACTCAGCAGGAAATTGCCGATGATTTAGCTCCTCAATTGAAGCAGCTTACCGGTGCTCGTACTATGGTAACACAACGTCAGACTTTCGGCAATCAGCGGGGAGGATTACCGGTAGAGTATGTCATACAAGCAAAGAATCTGGATGATTTGAAAGGTATTCTGCCTAAATTTATGAATGAGGTTTCTCAAAGTCCGGAATTTTCTACTTATGATTTGGACTTGAAATTTACTAAACCGGAACTGACGATTAATATTAATCGGGATAAGGCCGCTTTGTTAGGGGTATCGGTAGAAGATATTTCGAGAACATTGCAGCTAACCATGAGCGATCAGAGGATAGGATATTATATCCTGAATGGAAAACAATATCAGATCATAAGCGAGTTCGATAAATCGCAACGGAATAAACCTGCCGATTTGGCAACGGTTTATGTGAGGGGAAAAGATGATAAACTGGTCAGTTTAGATAATTTGGTGACAATGGAAGAGAGTAGTACGCCCCCTCGATTATTTAGATACGACCGTTTTGTCTCGGCAACAGTTTCTGCATCTCCGGCAAAAGGAAAGACATTAGGACAGGGTATCGATGAGATGGACAGAATCGCAGACAAAGTTTTGAATGAAGATTTTAAAACGACTCTGTCCGGAAGTTCAAAAGATTTTGTAGAAAGCTCTTCCAGTCTTTTGTTTGCATTTGTTTTTGCATTGATATTTATTTATCTTGTTCTTTCAGCCCAATTTGAAAGTTTCCGAGATCCGTTGATTATTATGCTTACAGTCCCGTTGGCATTGGTGGGAGCATTACTTTCTTTATGGTATTTCGGACAAACGATGAATATTTTTAGCCAAATCGGTATAATTATGCTGATAGGGTTGGTTTCGAAGAACGGTATTTTAATTGTCGAGTTTGCTAATCAGCGTAAGGCTGACGGTTTAAGTATGCATGAGGCTATACTTGATTCTGCTGTAGCACGTTTTCGACCCATATTGATGACCAGTCTTTCTACGGTGTTGGGAACACTACCTATGGCGTTGGCTACAGGTTCGGGTTCGGAGAGCCGTATCGCTATGGGTATTGCTGTTGTCGGCGGAATGGTATGTGCTACCGGATTGACACTTTATGTAATTCCGGCAATTTATACATATTTGTCGGCTTCTAAGATCAAAGTGGTTAATGAAGAAACTTATACGAAATCATGATAAGAAGTATTGTAATATTTTTTTTATTGATTTGTCCGTTGGGAGTAACGGCGCAAGAGACCTTAACACTTTCCGATTGCATCAGTAAAGCATTGGAATCTAATTACGGTATCCGTATTGCAAAGAATGAAGAACAGATAGAGCGTAATAACCAGAATTATTCTTCTTTTTTGCCTTCACTTTCGGCAGAAGGCACACAGAAAGAATCGATTATAAATTCGAAAAGGAAAGATGCGAATAGCGGAACAGAGAAAAAATTCAGTGGCAGCATTACCGATAATTATGGCGCTAATATAAATTTGAACTGGACTATTTTTGATGGTTTGGCGATGTTTACGACCCATGAAAAACTCAATGAGTTTATTGCTATCGGAGAACTGAAAACTCGTATGGCTGTTGAGAATTTGATAGCACAAGTTAATACAGAATATTATAATATATTGGTACAGAAGAGCTTGCTGGATGCAGCTAAACAAAGTCTCGATCTTTCTCGTCAGCGATATGAAATAGCCTTACAGAAAAACCGGATCGGGAGTCTTTCAGGGTTGGAACTGAAACAGACCAAAATCGATCTGAATTCTGATAGTTCGACATTAGTAAAGCAGCAAGAGCAGTTGCGTAGTGCTTATATTACATTGAATACGTTAATGAATATCGATCTGCATAAAAGAGGATATGTAAAAGATACGATACTGTTACATCCGATGTACCCGAAAGATGAAGTGCAAACGTTGATGTTGAATAACAATACGACACTATTGATTGCTCGTCGGGAACAGAAAGTGTCGGAGCTTGATCTTAAATTGGCCCGGTCGGCTTATTTCCCTTCGGTAGATTTTACGGCAGGGTATAGTTTTTCACGGACTGAATCACCGGCATCTATATCGACTTTTAATCAGAATACTGGCCCGTTTTGGGGGTTTACACTTTCCGTACCGTTGTTTAATCGTTTAGAAACCCGTAAGAAGGTAAGAAATGCAAAGATTGAGATAGAAAATAGTAAGCTGAGTTATCAGGAAGTAGAGTTACAGATGTTAAGTGACTTGGCTCAACTTTATAACAGTTATGAGAATAACTTGATTATGGTCGGTTTTGAGTCGGAAAGTGCAGAAGTAGCATTGGTCAGCCTTAAAACCGCATTAGAAAGATATCGGCTCGGGAGTCTTTCGGGATTGGAGTTCAGAGAATTTCAACGAAGCTATTTAGATGCTGTAACTCGAAAAATTTCGGCTCAATTTCAGGCAAAATCAACCGAAGTCTCATTGTTGTTGTTGAGTGGTCGTTTACAGATTCAGTAAAAAACTATTTAAATTTTGTACAGATCTTTTTTGAGTTGAAAAATTTAAATAGGTTCTGAACCTAAAAAGGGACATTCAGTAAATAATATAAAATCAGCCAACTAATTCATACACAAAATAT
>OGMF01001567.1_pt1 | contig 21752 bp, 37 predicted proteins | sample 1572921 | NCBI WGS metagenome assembly OGMF01 (sample SAMEA2581919, study PRJEB24529) | metagenome | biome: Human gut stool | place: China | collected 2011 | reverse complement strand
GATAACATATAATATGTTATCTAGTTTGGTAAATTTAATTCTAGTGGACCTCCCAGGACATCGAACCTGGATTAACGGTTTATGAGACCGCCGTTCTCACCTTTAAACTAGAGGTCCTATTCCATTTCTTCACAATCAAGGTTTATCCCGGATTGTAAACGGTAGTTTTATCATCAGTTTAATCAAATATATTTATTGATTGATGAGATATTATCTCAACCTTTATACGAATTTAGGTCTCAGGAATACCAAAGCTTCAGTAGGAAGTCTCAGATCAAAGATAGCTATCCCTACACTTTCTCTGAAACTTGAAGACATCTCCCTGATATAGATAAATCCTTTCTCAGATGCTATCTTCACTGCTTCCTCCTGACTCGATGCCTGAATGAGATCATAGAGAATCACCATTTCTCCAGGACGTCTTGTATACTCTACGAGATGATACTTGGGACGGTCCTGATATCTCCTACCTTCTGAAGGAGATCCTGAGTTAGTAACAGAAGTCCTAGGCTGATATCTTGGAGTATCAGTCTGTTCACCCTTCTTCTGAATCCTTTCATGGAATTCCTTCTTAGTATCCATAGCTTTCTTAGCTGCAGCTTTTACTTTCACTGCTTCCTCAGGTTTGAAAATGTCTGACATTTTCAAGGTAGCAGTTTTGATAGGCTTTGGTTTAGGTTCTTTCTTTCCAGGGACTTTCAGTTCTCCTTTCTTTATGAGTTCATTCATCTCAGCCTTACGCTCCCTCGCTTCTTCTTTTGAGAATGGACCTTCCATTTTGATAGCCCACTCCTGATGACCTTTACAGAAGAATTCAGTCTTTTCAGCTAACATTCCTCGTCTAGTGTCATAAATAACCCACCACTTACCTGTAGATTTTTTAGGTTTCGTTTCTTCCATTAGTTCTGAGTATATTTAGAATTATTCAATCTTTCTACTGCCAACTCTTCAGATATTCTTCTACTTGATTCTCTCACTCGATTCAGCTCCTTAGAGAGTTCTGTATTCCTCTTAAGAAGGTTTTGATACATGGGAGTCTGAATAACATCTTTCTTGTATTTCTCCAAGTCAGTTTCTAACTTGGTAATGCGAGATCTGAGCTTTGATACTACTCCATGATCCAATTCATAGATATAAGACTCAAGTTCTCCTACTTTCTGACTCAGCTCACTCTTCTCCCTTCTCAGTCCCTCTATAATAGCGTCCTTAGGGAGTAGCATGAGGTCATCAGTGACTCCTTTCAGATCATCGAGTTCTAGGAGTAAATGACGTCTTTCGTTTATGCTAAGACTTCTGAACTCTCTTATTATTATGTCAAATTTAGGATTTCTAATTCGTCTGATCATGATCCAATATGTATAACTCTCTATCACATAATTTAGTGATATTAGAGATCCTTTGGGAGAATTCAGCCGTCACTAATGCATATTCATTAAGCACTACTGAGTACTCGTATAGCTCATTGCAGTACAAGTAGAACTTCTGAAGAAGTTTATCTTTCTCCATCATCTCAGTAGTCCAGTACTTACCACCTATCTTACTATCAATTAGGAAGTAATGCCATTTATTATCATACCCTAATGCGCTGGCTACTAGGTGATAATCATAATCTCCTTCATACATGCACTTTCTGGCAGATATACTGAATTCTATCCTAGGAAGTTTTATGGTATATTTGATTATACCATTTCCCTTTTCTTCAATTATTTGTCCTCTAGTATAATCTCCTATCATACTATCCTTGTTCAGCAAGTAGACCTTACTAACCGCTGAATGAACTACTTCCCTGAACTTCTCTTCCATGGGACTAGGTAATTGTTCCTCTGATAATTTCTTAGGTGAATCCTCACTAGAAGTCTTATCTACTGGATCACCCTTCTTAGGAGTCATGAGCGTCTTCTTCACTAGGTAGACATTGATCCTCACTGATAATGAGATGAGTATCCCTATTATCGATAAAATTAATGATACGATCACTAAAGCATCCATCAATCCAAATATTCAGGTTTATAACATTCAGGATAAATCTTCTTTCCTGCTTCTACTAATCTGGACCTATGATCGTCATCACTTAGCATCCAGGTCATAGAAGATCCTCCCCATCCATGGCATACTATCCAAATCTGATAGTCATCGTCTGTTATGGACTCAGGGAGATAGACTTCTTGACGATCTCCTTTTATATAATCGTATGCATCCTTGAGTTTTATGTCAGGGAATCTGGTAGTTATCTCTTCTATAAATTCTTTCTGATAACTAGGTTCATGATATCCTCCTCCTAAATAAACTAAATCCGCATGTCTGTAATTATCCTCCATATATTTTTATTAGTTTGTTTCATTCATGGGTAAGGTTCTCAAGGCTCGAAAGAATATAGAAGGACAATTGTCCTTCTATTATACATTAGTTCATTCAGAATCCGAATATAGAGAAGTATCTATATACCTCTTCGTATCCACTGTCATAATGACGATCCTCAACTACATGAGCATCTTCGACTTTCGCTTCATCTACTTTCTTGGGTTCAGTCTTTACTTCTTCAATAATCTCAGCTTCTGAAATAAATTCATGCATGGTATCTTTCATTTTTTTTAGTCCTCGTCGTTATCTTCAATTTCAGATGATTTGAAAATATCATCCAAATCTTTCAATTCAACATCTTCAGTCTCAGACTTATGGGAGTGATTAATTGTCATTCTACTCATAACTGACGATGCGTACTCTTCCCATATCTTAGGTTCAGTGGTTTCGATGACTCCACCGTGAGGTAAAGTCACTCGACTCAACTTTCCTGATTTTCTCAAGTCTGACTCTAATTTCTTCATTCGTTTTAGTTGAGTCCTAGCTACATCATTGTCTATACAATCCATATTATATTTCAGTTAGGTTGGTTTGTACTCGGAGTGGGATTCGAACCCACACGTCCCATGCGGGACCTAGAATTTTAAGTTCCAGTTGTCTACCTGTTCCATCATCCGAGCATGATAATTACTTTATATGCTTGGTAATCACCTCCACTTCAAAAGTCTTATTGAAGACAGTTCGCAGATACTTCAGTAGCTCTTTGAACTCCTTCATAGTATCTTCTTTGGACTTATCCCTGAGTCCATGCATATCAGTAATTACGATCTTGCATCGATCATAATACCCAACTAGTCCAGTCCTCAGTTCGTTAGGAAGATTATTCACTATACACTTCCTGAAGTCCTTCTTACCTAGAAGTCCTGACGAGATCCCAGGGCATACATACTTAGTCCTAGATGTAGCTTCTACTTCGTAGATAGGACAGTTACTACAAGGGTAGTCTGATGACTTCCCTTTCACAAGATCGACTATAGTATAGATGCAATCTCCTTCACTACCAGTAATTCTGGGAGCCGAATCTAATGCAATCTGGAGTAATTCTTTGAAATTTGGTAATTCCTTATAAGTATATACTTCTAGTATAGCATTACAAGTTGACCACTGAGACATAAGCTATAATTTATCAGATAATTTGGAAATTTTCTCATACTCATCCTCAGAAAGTACCATGAGATCTGTGGTGGGTACTGATCTAAATACTGTTTTCTCCTTGGATTGAGATATGACTACAGCTTCTAGCATATCACCTGACTTTACGTATCCATCAATGAATCTCGTATATAACGAGTTATTAATCATGAATGCTACTTTCAGTTTGTTATTCTTCATACACAACTAAGGTTCAGGACGGTTACAGGAGGGTAATTTGATAAATAAAGATAGAAGTGCCGATTCGGCACTTCTACTCAATATTATTGTTTGATGTTCCAGATAGGAACTGTATTCCCCATCATCACATCTATGTTTACATTTGAATTATTCTTGATCATTTCGATCTTTTGAATCTCGATATCCAGAGCCTTTAACTGAATGAATTGTTCAGCATTCAGATTCATCGTCTGCTGGTATCTCTTATCTGCAATAGCACGGAGATACTCAGTCTTATCACGTTGTTTCTGCATTTCCTGTTTCATTGATTCAGTCTGAGATTGCTGCATATAGATTGCAGTATTGTTCAGCTCCTCAAGGACTCCTTCGTTAGGTTTAGCTTTATCTACGATGACATTGGTGATCTCGATAGGAAATTCCTTTCTCTGACCACAGTAGTCAACGTAGGACCTTAAGTCTTTTATGATATCAACTTTAACTGTATCATAAATCTCTCGTTCAGAAATCAGGGATCTCATATTATAAGTCGAGATGAAGTTCCTGACTCTTTCACGGAAGACCTCCTTGATATTATTATCGTACCAATCCTGCCCATAATTCTTATGGAGGATCGGAGCCTTCTCAGGAATAACTCTGATAAATACATGGGCAGTCATATCGAGAGGAGTGCCATCGTCCGATGCAATGTCATCGAAAGTTTCACTGTACTTCTCGATAACTGACTTGTAAACGATGAGATCAGTGGATGCCACCATCCACTCTGATCCTTCCAGAAGAGGAGTCATTTCTACTCCACCGCTTCCAAAGAACCAAGGCTTCTTAACGAATACTCCCACTTCATCACCTTCTACTTTAGCAAGAGAACAGCTAGAGAGAATAATAGCCACTAAAGCTACTACACTGAGTTTGAATAGTTTGCTCATAATAAGTTTGTTAATTAAATTTAGATTAAATCCCATATATCGTAATCCAGTTCATTCAGCATCTTCTCGTTCTCAAGATCAGGTCCTTCTAGTATAGATTCAGCCACTTTCCTAGCTGCTTCTAGTACATCAGGATCCTCTCTGACGTTCACTAAATTATCTGTACTCTTTAATAAGTTCTCCATGTCCAAATGCCCATTCATAATCATCTACCCTACTAATAGGGATCCACTTGCACTTTAGTACTTCGTTATCCTCAGAGTGAGAGGTGTTAGTAGGTACGACACAAGTCAATGTAGTTCTGTATCTAAATGCCACATTCTGATGAGGCTGACTGGGATCAGAATTAATCTTCATCAACTGCAGTGATCCTTTCTGAACCATTACTCCAGTCTCTTCAAAGATTTCTCTCCTGCAGCATTCCTCGAGAGTCTCGTCATAGTCGAGATATCCACAAGGGCAACACCATTTACCTGGATCGTCAGCCTGAGAGCTTTGACCAGGTCCTCTACGTACTGCTAAGATACAGAGTTCCTTTGTATTGAAGTCGAATGCGTACACAAATCCTACTGTACACATGCTTCTACTTATCCAGTATTTCTTACCTTTTATTTCTATACAGGTATTTTCCATACACAATTAAGGTTCTACAGGGTTAGTGAGAATATCATCGATCTCCCAGAGATCATCATTGTACTCCTTCAACTTTCTGAGAGGTTTGATCCATCTAGGATCTCTTGCTCTTAATCCATCTATGACTTCTCGATAAGTCCATGAGTTCTTCTGAAAAGCTACGGGACTGGCTACCATGACATCATCGAATGAGTGGAGTCCATCTAAGCACTCTTTCTCGATTTTGTCAGCTTCCTTATCCACTAACTCACTAAAGGTTGTGTGTTTGTAATGCATCTTTGTCAATATTATCCTCAACTAGATCATTCCATTTGATAGCACGACCATGTCTATTAGTCACTACATATCCTTGAGGAGTACCGATCAATTGAACGTACTTCATCTCCCAGTAGTTGGCATACTTAATGCCGAAGTTCAGCATCCTCCATTCAGCTTTCCCTCCAGTGATAGTTTCCAAGTTCTTTATCCACTCCTCAGCAAATTCTCTGGATCTACAGAATCTATCTGGATACTTTAGAACCTTACCGTATTCAGATAAGTTTACGTCAGTCAATTCAATGAAGAAAAAGTCCCTAGTATCGAACCTGACACTAGGAAACTTCTCCAAATTCAATTCATCTATGTATCTCCAGTCACTCATCTTTATAGTCTTCTGGTATTAGGTCGCATTTCTTTAGATCCCAACAGGCGCACTTGATAGGGTACTCTTCAGTCCAATTCCTCCCTTCGTACATGCAATTCTCCTTGGGAGTTCCTACCTTGCAATGATCACTGCATGTAAATTCTGATAATTTGTAGATCACATCAGTAGGTTTTCCTTCCCAGGTATCTTCACTATGCTCATCAGGATTTGGATGACCTTGAGTATACCAACTCAGACAGTACTTATGAGGGACTTCCTTATATAGGAATGCGTACTCTATATAGTACCTCCCTTTATCGTTCTTCCTAAGATATACGTACTTCTCAGGATCAATCCTAGATACCTCGAATAGATTAAGTTCCTTTAATGCTCTCAGAGCCAGTCTTCCATCCAGAGTTCTCTTGAGATCGATCCCTTTCCTGACTAGTTCTTGAATAGCATTTAATGGGGCTGATTTCTTAGTATACCTACTGCACTCCCAGTCTATCATCATTGCCACGTAGTCCTTCTTACTCCATCCTTTGTATTCCAAGTGATGGTTGGAGTTGGATCTATGGAATTTCTGAATAGTTTTATAGGGAACTCCGAATAATCTTAGCCAAGGTTTGTACCAATCGTGAAATAGGTACTTAAACTTCCAGTGTCCCAGTACTAGAGAAGTCATCTGGAATGCTGCCCAGTGAGCTGCCCAGTACGGGAACGTTGATCTCTGATCTTTAGTGAACATCCTTCAAAATATTGCTCAGATGTTTCTCTTCAGTCGTCAGCATTGTATCTACTCGTTCGATATCCTCGTTGGTCACTTCTAGAGTACTCATGATAGCTTTCTTGAATCCTTCCAGATGACGGATAGCAGTTTCATAAGCTTTCTTAGATGCTTTTGCTTCAGCGATCTTCTTGCCTAACTTCTCATCGAACTTGTCATCCTCATGACATTTAGCGATTCCAGTCACCGTGAAGTATACTTCAGCTTGACCATCTGCATACACAAGTTTGCAGTCAATCGTGCACTTCACTACTTTGTCATTGTACACTCCAAATTCAGTAGTTTGATAGAGTTTCATAATTTTAAAGATTTATATAAGTGGTTAAATTTCATCAGGTGATTTCGTCTTCTCAATCTGTATCATTGATCTTTCATCATCAACGATCCTCTCATATCCTAAGAATCCTTCATTTCTAAAGGCATCTATATTGACATCCTTATCTATGAGAGTAGTAGGATGAATGAGTCTAAGTCTTTTCTTAGTCACTCGATCCGCTAGTATCCTTAGATTTTTCTTTGCCATCTTTATTCTTCTTTTCAGTAGATCCTTCAGTTGGATCCTTGACTTCTACTTCTCTTTTGAAGTAGTACCTGAAGAAGGGAGATCCGATAATTCCTACCAGTTCCCATCCTTCCTCACCTAGTTTATTCAATCTCTGACGCTCTACTACGTCAGTAGAGATAGGGATCTCAGTCACTATCTTATACTCAAATACTTTATTCATTATCTTCCTTCCAGTAGCAGTAGAGGCAACGGTTGGGGCATCTACTTGGTTTAACTCCTAGTATTTGTTTCTTTACTAAACAGGTGCATCCTTTCCTAGTTCCATTCAGTTTTAATTCATAGTCAGTGTCAGTCTGTCCCATCATACTTATATCAAATGCTGAGACACATCCAGTCTTGAATATGAATTCATCACTGAACCTTGATTCTGCACAAGACTCAAATATGAAGTTATACTTGAATTCTGATAGAAGTTCTTCAATCTTATTGAAATACTCCTGAGGAGCATGAAATGTAGAGTAAGGTACCTCTATCCCTACAGCCTTGAACCTCTTCCTGACATGAGGATACATGTCAATCATGCTAATTCTTACTCTGGGAGGATCCTCACTAGTCCATAGTTTCTCATCACTAATCAGTAATCTGTAGTGATGGAGTACGTAGTAGAGATTAGCTACTGAGTACTTTAAGAATGGAACTATAGGATCTACTCTTAGTACCAACTGATCAGGAGGCCATCCACTTTCTAGAAGGCTGACAAGTTTGTCCATCTCGTTCAACCATAGATCTACCTTAGGTTCCAGAGGAGTCCCTCCGTTTCCTGTGATGGTGTAGTGGAGTAAGCATCTATGTTTGTTCCTGAGTAGAATCTCCTTCAATGAGGGAGTTAATCTCTTGGTTATTATGACATTAGCCTCTAATAACTTTGATTCCAAATCAGGAACAAAACATGGATCGTAAGTCTCAGTGACTCCTATTTGTTTCATTATGGAAGAATTTAGATGAATCTATTATATTATTCAGGACTGTATCTAGTATTAAACTCCTAGTAAGTGGTTGTAGGTTCATAGTTCTCGAATACATAAATATTTTCGAGTACACTTTGGTCCCTTTTATATTCCCCACTATGTCACCATCATTAACTAGTATCTCTCTATTCCATATTCTCCATCTTAATCTGTAAGGACTCTCGAAGAATTCCTCATAGAGAGGTGAATATTCTACTAAATCAAAGATATATGATTTTTTATACATAGAGATCATCGATCTTTCCTTATCAAGAAGAAGATCTCCTTGCTGTATACTATAGATTTTTGAAAATGAACTAATCTCTAATCTCATAAAGTTCATTTATATCCAATCCAATTATCCTTGTAGGATAATCTTCGTAGAAGCAGTGCTTATGATAGTGACCATGAAAATGGTATTCTATCTTTTCACTATAACTGAGGAGATGAATCAGGTAATCCATCTTCTTTCTTTCATCCCAGCATTTCTCCTGTATCATAGGATCGAACTTAAAGTCCTCATCTTTCAGTCCACCTATAGTCTTATTGGTATTACCTGCATAAGTAGGAGCTATGTGAGACGCTATGATATTAATGGGAGGATGGTCTGGAATATCTTCACTCTGACATTCAGGGTACTGATTTAGTATCCACTCATAGACATCAGTCTCTGGTAGATAGAATTCTTCTCCGTAAAATATATCATCTCCATACCTCCTATTACTCTTATCATAAGAAGTAGCTCCTCCCATACAGAGTACTACATGATCTCCCTTAGTTCTGAAGATATCATAGTCATCTGCAAAGATAATCCTTTTAAATCCAGTTGCTAAGAACTCAGATACTAATTTAGTATCATGAAAGTACCTGGGATCATCATGATTCCCACGTATCAGCACTGCCACAGAATTATTGGAATCTAGAACTCTCTGTACTTTCGAGAACTCCTTTTCGTAGTATCTAGGTTTACAGAATCCTACTCCTACATCTCCACATAGGAAGATTACTGAGTTCTTAGCATACTTGATCACTTTATCTGATATCACAGAGAAGTCTCCATGAATATCTCCTAGGAATGACGTGATCTCACATTCAGGAAATTCTTGTTCTAAGTCTATGTACTTAGTCTGATATTTCATTTATTATTCAATTTCATTTCACAAATAAGGTTTGGAACGGTTTAGTGGAGGTGAATAATGGAGGAGTATAGTACTCCTCCATTTACTCTATGCTTCACATTCAGTAGGAGATTCAGTACTCTCCTCCAATTTTCTCTTCCAAGGTTTCTCAGATTCAGCTGCCTTGAAGTTATAGGCTGGCTTGATGATATCCATGATCTCTACTGTATCTTTGATATTCTCAATGATTTCATCCATAGGTTTATAGACCATAGGAGCTTCATCAATAGTATTCTCATTGACTGACCAGGTAGAAATTCCTTCCATAGATTTCTGGAAATCCTCAAGTTTTAAGGTATCAAAGGCTTTCTTTCTTGACATAAGCCGTCCCGCTCCATGTGGTGCACTGCATAACCAGTCCGGATTCCCTTTTCCTTCACATATTAACGCTCCATCCCGCATATTGATAGGGATAATAAGAAGTTCTCCTTCCTTAGCAGAAACAGCTCCCTTACGTATGATATTGGATTCTAGATCTATGTAATTATGCATAGTCTCAAAAGTTCCTGCGTCAGTCCATCCCATCTTCTTAAAGATGATGCTCTTAATCAATCTACGATTGATCTGAGACCACTTCTGACAGATCCTCATATCATGAAGATAATCCTCCTTCGATGATCCTTCTAGCCAGCATAATTCATCAGGAATTCCAGGATTCACTGCATGATAATTTCGATGCAGTTCAGCTATAGCTTCTTGAATCTCAGACTTACGACCTGCAGCTTTATACTCAGCTATAATCTTATTCTGTTCCTCTATAACTTTATCCCATCCTGACATATTCTTTATAGCGAGTTTCTGATAAAACTCAGCTACCTGCTTACCTAGATTCCTACTGCCAGTATGGATCACTAGGTAGACTTCATTTGTCATTTCGGAGTGATCAACTTCGATGAAATGATTACCTCCTCCAAGAGTTCCAATTGATTTGTGAATGTAATTAGCATTCTTTATTTCTCTGTAGCACTTCAGACTGAGGACTAGGTTCTTAGCTTCATCATACATAGGCCAGAACTCTTCATCCATAGATCCCTTTCCCATCTCACGATTCATCATACCGCTAGGTATGTTCTCCTCGATTACCTTCTGAAGTTTAGGTAGATCGACATCTCCAGCAATCCCTGAGCATAGTAGAGAACATCCAATATCCACTCCAACGATGTTAGGGATTACTCTATTACCTAGGTCAGCAGTGAATCCTATAACACATCCCTTGCCACTGTGTACATCCGGCATGATTCTTACCTTACACTTACTGAATACAGGGATAGAAACAAGCTTCTTTATCTGTTCAATAGCTTCATCTTCTACATTATCAGTGAAGATTTTCACATCATATCCATCTATAGTCTTCATTCTAGATCTGTTTAATAGTTATAGAGAAGATGAAATTCTCAACATCCTGAGTATAGACGACTTCTACGTTGTACTCAGTGTGCTGATACAGAACTTCTGTAATCATCGACAATGCACCCACTGCGTAGTCAAGTTCAGTAAACTTGTATGTGTCATAATTTGACTGTCTATCCAAACAGTAAAGTACCTCATCGTACCTACTTTCGATCAATGATTTAATTTCATCAAATAAGTTTCTCATTGTGATTTTATTTAGTTTCATTCACAAATAAGGCTCAGAAGGGTTCAATAAGAGTAAAGAAAGACTGGAGTCAATTGACTCCAGTCTTATAATTTAAATCATGGTAGGGAACTTAGGTAAGAGTGATCTCTCCATTATATCCCTAATCTCGTCAGGATGAAGATGCTTCATCATCTCTTTGGTAATCATTTTCTGAATCCCTAGGAACTCTAGGTACTTAGAACTGCCTCCATGATTATAATCTGAGTGTTAGTAAATCATGAAGCTTCACTAGATCATCATCAATACAGTTTCCTTCATACATTCCTACTTTAGTCATAGGACTTATATGTGACCCATTTTTGATCGTTCCAAGTAGGATCTCTAAATCCTCCATGTATTTAGATGACTTCTCTAAATCAGAAGTTTCTCTGAGTTCAGAGATAACATTCCCTAACCTATGTAGATCATACCTAAGAAGTTTATCACTGACTAAATCAGCTACCACCTTTACTGAATGATAGAGTTTAATGGATGCAATCCCGAATTCAGATAGATTCACTGAGCACTTGTCTATTCCTTTATAATAGGAGATATGATCATTCACCTTCTGGATTGTTCCTTTGTAGAGATCAGAATCAGATGTATCTTCGTTACTATTATCCTTTTTCAAGGGAGTAGTTGACTCCACTTTCTCGGCAGGTTCAGGAGTGACAACCTCCTTAGTAATCCTACATTCTACCTCTTTCTTCTTTATCACTACTCCTCTCATCAAGGATACTACTTCTTTAGTGAACTTCGATATCATACTAGGGAGTTCGACGTACTTCTTCTCCTCTAGGATGGACAATAATACCTTAGTCACTCTCTGGTCGAATTCAGGTAGCAGATTGAACTCCTTCTTATCTACTAGGACTCTCAGTTTGGATCTCATATAAGAGTACTTCTTACTCAATTCCTTAGAGCTGTAACCTATAGTATTGAATGACAGCTCGGACAATCCAGCCACTGCCTTGGAGAGATTATCATCCTCCAATGCGTTCTTGAGGATTCTTGATCCTAGTAGGAAGACCTTCCTCAAAGATTCCTCCATATTATTAGTATCAATGCTCCCTAGGAACTTTTTCAAATCCCCTTGAATCTCATTGATTGCATCATAATCAGACTCCAGAGATGAATCAGGATTTATTCTACCACCCTCCAGTAATAATGTACCAATAGGCTCCTGAGATACATTCAGAAGGATCTTATATACGTTAATATAAAACATATCGATACTCGGAAGAATCATCATACTCTTGGTATTAATGTATTCTCCTAGTATCTTGAGTTTCCACTTCAATAAGAGTTCTACGGAGAATTCAGGATCCTTCTTCTCGGATATCTCCAGCAATCGTTCCATATCTTTCCCCAGGGATGACGAAGTGATGGTTCTAATACTAAGAAGATGATTATTCCTCAGGTCATTGCTAGTGTTACCCTCAAGTTTAGATAATTCCTCAAGAATTGGGACTTTTACTAACTCTACTGCAGCTTGTACTTCATCATCACTCACGTGACAAATCTCTATGTTACTAAGAATAGAGGATAATCTGATGAGTAGATTCTTAATATCTTCATCCTCCTCATGCCCTTTCTCTATATCATTCAGATAATGATCAAACTTAAATTTGCACTTGACTAATACAATACTGGTCAGTCTATAATCACCCTTATCAAAGGAATCTTTGATCTTTCTAAGATTACTAACGATAGAATTTTTCAATGGTTCTATACTATTCATCATTTTGATTTATTATTTATCATATCACCGATAAGGGTTTCAAGGCTCAGGTCAATAAAGAATGGACTGAGGATTAATCCTCAGTCCATTGAATCGCAGATCTAATTGAGTCATCTAAAGATCTAGTAGGTTTCCATCCAGTAAGATCCATGAGTTTCTTGGGATCACAGTACGACCTAACTACATCTCCTGATCTTCTACCTACGACTTTATAGTCAAGCTTGTCACCAGATACCTCCTCGTAAGTTCTGATTATTTCCAAGACAGATACTGGAGTTCCAGTTCCTACATTAAATACATCATAGAATCCTTCAACTCTACTCAGTAATGAATTCAGTAATGCTACGTGAGCTGCTGCTAAATCATTTACATCTATGAAATCCCTCTCACACGATCCATCACTAGTATCGTAGTCAGTGCCATAAACTTCAAACTTCTCCCTCTTACCATTAGCAAACTCTGAGATACATGTTAGTAAGTTATTATTCTCAGAATGCTGTTCACCCAGTAGTCCAGATTCATGAGCTCCTATCGGATTAAAGTATCTCAATGATACTCCACGAATCCAATCATATGATCTACATGCATCTCTAAGAAGGTCCTCACAAATCCTCTTGGTATTGGCATAGGGACTCTCAGGTTCTAATCTAGGAGATTCCTCAGTTAAAGGCATTTCAGTAGCATTCCCATATACTGAAGCACTAGATGAGAATAAGATAACTCCATTATAATATGATTTTATTATTGAATCCAATACCGTAGAGAAGCTCCCTAGATTATTTACATAATACTTCATAGGATTCTTTATCGATTCAGGTACAGACTTAAATCCTGCAAAGTGAATGATTCCTACTGGAGTATGACTAAAGAGAACTCTGGATACATTATCTGCAGTAACAGGTTCTTCAATTATCTTGAGTTTCCTACCTGGATACTCAAGAGCTAGAGACTCTAGGGAAATTCTCTGAAACTTTGATGAGTTACTAAGATCATCTAGGATCACTACATCATAACCCGATTTGATTAATTCTAACGAGGTTATAGATCCTATGTACCCACATCCTCCAGTGACTAATACATACTTACTCATATTACTTGTAGTATGAATTGAATGCATTGGGACTCATAATCTCAGTAGTGACATTCCCTATGAAGGATTCAAGATTGTACTTATTACAGTAGGAGATCATAGTTCTCAGATAATGTTCAAAGTTCTCTATCCATCCCTCTAGTGAATACTCTATCTTAACTATCTTAGTAATACCCTCAGAAGTCTTCAATTGTCCTTTTGTCATCATAGGACTCATTTCCGACTGAGCCCTCTTCGTGGACATTCCATAGTGCTCTCTGCATAACTTGTACTTCTTCCAAGGGTGGTCATCCAATCCCTGAATCCCTGGATTCTCCTTCCAAGTCCATCCTGGATCAAATCTAGATACTGGATATATCTTTCCACTATTAATCCGTACAGTTCCAGCAGCTTCCATAGCTTTAGAGAAAATCTCTCCTAGCATAACATAGTCAGCACCCAACGCCAATGCCTTCAGGATATGATCATAGTTCTTCATTCCTCCATCAGCTATCAACTTGGGAATCCTATATACCGGACCAAAAGTTCCTCTGTACCAGTCATCTCCCTTTATCAATCCTTGTATCTCTTGTCTAGCATTAGCTATCAATGATCCCATAGGGTAATGAACTCCTGAGTTGGCTGAGGTAGTACATACATTCCCAGACCCGATTCCTAGTCTCACATAGTCGATACCATGAGCAGCGTAATCCCTGACAGTTCTGGGATTGGCTATATTCCCTGCCATCAATTTCAGGGATTCTCCATGTTTCTCCCTGGCTCTCCTACATAGATCAAGGAGTTTCTTCATGTGACCATTCGCTATATCTACCAGGACCCACTTAGTTCTATCATTCATGAATTCATCGGATAGGACTATACAGGACTCAAACTCTGATAGAGACATGGCTACCCAAGTCCTGTAGATAAGATCTAATCTAATTTCTAACTTGGAAGTTCTAGGTATTATCGCATCAATCCCTTGATTCGTAAATACTGTGAAATTAGTCTTATTCACTACTGAAGCCATGGGAGCAGTGAATAGAGGGAGCTTTCCATCGCTGTACCTTACTGAGATATCTTTACGATGCTCTACATCAGATACTTCCTCAGGTATTATACATATATCATTTAGTCCGTATAGCATAAAATGTTTAGTTTGTTATCATTCTATTATCTAAATCCTGCATCAAACGTAAATATTGGAGTAGTATAGCAGTCACTTTCAGATAGTTGATATCCATCCGGATAAGTTATACTACTTATTGTAGCATTGTAAATAGGAGTTATCATCTCTATACTAGTTCTATCAGTTTGTAGTTCTGCTAATAATTGCATACTCTCTACATGATCTCCTACCACCCATTCTAATCTAAGCTCATTATAATCTGAGGCCCCATAAGTAATCCATGTAGTTGGATGATCCGTAATTCCAACCTGACATGCAGTGCCAGTAGTATCTAACCTATACCACATTATCCCACCTGGTCCTACCATATATGGATACTGAGAGTCTATTGGAACTTTAGTTCCATACTCACTATTACTCTGAGATGCCGTTAATTCGTCGCTATACATACGGAAGGATAACCCCCCCCTACTTTGTTCTGGATAAAGAATGATTTGTTCATAATAATTACAGATTATGATAGGAGAATGCACTTATGCATTCTCCTATCTAGTTAATTCAGACTATTTCGAGTCCTCCTTCTTAGTGAAGAGTCCTGCAATCGTCTTGATGATAAACATGATCGACTCAAGCAACTTCTGAACATAAGGTACGTCATAGAGTCCATTAGATGCAAGACCTACACCAAGACCTGTAAGGACTGTAAATGTCCATCCTTCCCATACAGGAAGGGTAGTGAATACTTCGAACATCCCATACCCACCTATCATACCTACTACAGATATGAGGATAGATAGTACCCATGCAATGACCTGCTTCCAAGTACCGTTGGCTTTGAATAGCTCTACTATCCAGTTAGTCACTAGAGTGACTGCACCTACCATTGCTGCAATAGTAGCAAAGATTTCAACAAATGATGTCATAAATAATACTATTTAATTTGATTCACTAGATACTGCTAGTGAGCAGTTTACTACTTTCTTCTAGTCTACATTTACTGATCCCCATATATTCCAAGTATCAGTCCCTATATCACTGACTTTAGTGGGAGTTTCCCAAGTGAATAATCCACTTATATAATACCCTGAGTCAGTATACTCATTAGTTGATCCTGAGTAATTATCATACACCTCATAAAGAGTCAACTGTCTATAGAATTGATTAGAGAATTCAACTTTTATATATACTGAGGTTAAACTGGAGTTAATCTTAACTCCTGGTATCCCAGGATCAGGGAGAAAGATATTGTCAGCATTATGTGATGATAGATTGATACTATGACCTAGCCAATCCTTACATAGATAATACTGCTTACCATCATCAAAATTTAGTTGAACTTCTGCGTATATGTCATCAGATACTACGGAGGATGATCCTGCATAAACGGACAACATGAACGGAGCAGAGGCTATATCAACTGATCCCCCTGATTTTGAGAGAAATAAGATTTGTTCATTTTATTAGTAAAAATAGAATTCAGCTTGAGATGATCTAACTACAGTTCCTCCAGTAGTCAATAATCTCATCTCTATCACTAAATAGTTAAGTGATCCATTCGTATTAACGATATCCACTTCCTCAGTTTCAGTTTGACTGCTCATTAATATCTCAGCAGTTTCATTTATACTGTAAGTAGTACCATTCACTCTTACAAATCCACTTCCTGTATCTGATCCTGCTAGTATGAGCTCAGCTCCAGTTATTCTGAGGTTCGCAGGAATATTAATTATCTGGAATGCTCCAGAACGATTCTCAGTAGTTAGTGATGGACCTGTAGTGGTGAACGGATATTTAGTACTAGTTAGTAGGTCTAACCATTGTGGATCTTGACCCCCCCCCATATCTTTATTTTGTCCATAAAATGCTCTATCCATATCTCATAAAACTTTCGATTTAACTCTAAAACATTTTCTACATACTGATTTATACTTATCATTCCCTCCTATATCCACTGTAGATGATGGATTGGGATTTATAGTACCATCTTCTCTGATTCTGGCGTTAAAGATGGTTTTACTTCCGCATTCACACATTGACTTTAGCTCCTCAAGAGTATCAGCCAATTCGAATAGTCGTTTCGACCCCTCGAACATTCTAGTACTGGCTGCAGTCCTCAATCCGTAGCAAATGACAAAGTGACCTGAGTCAGCTAGTTCTGCTAACTGTTCTACTTGGTACTCAGTGAGAAATTGAGCTTCATCGATGAGAATCGGTTCTTTTATGACTTCATAATACTTAGGATCGTCAGGGATGAATGCTGGATCAATAGTAGTCCTAGACCCATCAGAGTTCTCAAAGATCAATCTCTGAGGATCTCCTTCAGTGAATCCTAGGAACTTCATTACAGAGTTCGCTTTTGTATTCAGAAGATTCATTATAGAATCTTCTGGTTTAATCATTATGCAGTCTTTCTCAAGACCTGGAATCCTAGAAGAGATCTTAGATCCATCTCTAGTATCGATAGAAGGTTTCATGAGGATAGGATGCTTGCCTTTCTCCTCAAAATTATATGCAGTCATTAGGAGATGGGCACTTTTAGATGATCCCATCGTTCCATATCTAAATAATAATTTTCCCATCTTTTGCTAATTCTAGATATAATTGTTCTACCTCTGATGTATAGAGATTTATAAGAGACTTCAGTTCATCCTGGCCTCCTATGATGACTGGATTGATGCACTTTATCTCTATATCTACTCCTTTGTACTCAGGTGAGATACAAGTGGCTATAAGATTTAATACATCATCTCCACATCTTTCATCCATATCTGATCTGTATACGTCTATCACTTTGGATATACTAGCCCTATCTATACTACTGGATATTCTGATGTAGTGAACTAATATAGTCTTCATGATCTCTCAATATTATAGTCGCTACACTTCAATCCACAGAATAAAAGGAACATACTAACTTCCTTCTGAGCAAATGACATAGAACAATGAAGAACCTTCCTAGCTCTCGATATAGCCCAAGTCTTAAATTCGTTCTCCTGAGCCATAGTCCAAGTATAATGTTGATACCAAGGTTCTCCTTCTATCTCAGGGTTATTGACTACATACTCATAGTCAACTTCATACGGCTCTAGCATTTTGTTTACCAGTTCCACTGTCAGTTTGTGATATTTCGCTTCTCTCATAATTGGATAGCATTATAACTCGATCACGAGTTAGTTTGTCAAATAATTCATCAGGAATATTGATAGACTCCCGATTCTCTGATACAAATATTATTCCATTAACCAATGTCCTATACCTGAATCTAAACCTAGAAGTTATCCTGCAGAATTCTCCTGCATGATATCTAGTATCAGTATAGCACTCGATGTAAATCGGGTGGTCATCAGTCGATGCAGGTGCCTTCAACTTTAACTTATTGAATTTCTCCTGATCTACTTGGAGTACTTCCCTAGGATCCTCGATACTATTAGTACACCAGTAAGAGCCGTTAGCTCCTTCGGTCATGATTAACTTCATCGGTAACGGTATTTATTTCAACTTAATAGTTTTGAGTTCGTTTCTGAGTATATCATATACTATTTTATTCCATGTATCATATGAATACTCTCCATCCTTCAGGTCAGATCCTCTAGTCCAAGTTTCTCCTGGTAAGGATTTTCTACAAGAACTAAATGCTCCCATATACTTATTACTAACTATTATAGTATACTCATATGATTCAGTGAAGAATTTGATCTTATAGTGCTTAGGATCTACTTTAGTTAGTAGATCTGGGAGTTTCTTTAAAAATAATATACAAGAATCTATATTACTATATCTAACCAGAGATTTTAACCAGGACCTTAACTCTGGATACTCTTTGTTGAGATCTTCGTTATCTGAAGTTATAATAGTATAACCTCGTTCTGCATAGTAACTTCTAATGCTGCTATAATTGTCCTGTTCAGTAGTACCATTAACTGACTTATTCGACATAATGATCTGTTTATTAACGATTATTTAAGTAAGAACTCCTTACTTCAGCAGTAAGGGTCAAAGCCTAGCAGAAACCTCTTTTCATCGAATAAAAAGAAGTACTAACCGAATTCGGTTAGTACTTAATTTCCGGACTTAATCCTCATCCTCCAACTTGGAGTCGAGCTCGTTCAGTCTCTTCAGGATATCATCCTGGCTCATGTTCTTCTTGTTCTCAAGATCCTTCTGAGCTAGGATATCCATAAGAACTCGACGCTCCTCCGATACCTTACTACGAGCTTTGAGTTTCTCAGCTTTATCGAGTTTGTACTCGATAACTCTCTTCAGGATATTGAGCTTCAGTTCCAGCTCAGAGTCAGATTTCGACTTCCTGTTGATGAAAGATTCCTCCTGGGACTCTTTCAGTTTCTTATTCACCGACCTGGCCAGATTGTCCAAAGAGTCCAGTGATAATCCCCACAAATCCTCCGTGGAAAGTAATCCTTTGTTAGACTCAAATCGTAATTTAAGTCTTGATGCTTTTTCAAACATACTAAGTTTAATTTAAAGTTTGTTACTGCATAGGTTATCCTACATTTACTTTCAAAGTCCTTTTGAATGCTCCTTCTACTCTCACGTAGAAGCTGGTCTTCTTAGTATCTGAGAACCCCAAACCACTGAGCTGATTATCGCTATCTGCAACTTTCAGTTTACTGCCTAGGACCTCGAACGCTCTCTTCTGCTTGAGGAGATCATCGATCAGGAACTCATTGAAAATCCCTCGAGGATTCTCATCGTTCTTGCAGTCCTCAAGGAAAAACATATAGTGCTTATTCCCGATTCCTGGAGCAGACCAGTAATTAGGAGATAAGCTGATCAGTCTCACTTTATGATACTGATTAGTCTTGATTCCCCATTTCTCCTTAGTAGGTAGTTCCGACTTGAAATCCGTGACCATAGTCACTCCACTGACTTTCGAGTAATCGAAGTAGATAGACTTATAGAAGGAACGATCCTTAGGAGAATCCTTGAATTCATAATGATAGATCTGCCCTTGACATTCCACTTCTACTATGAATCCAGTATCTACTCTTTCACGAAGACAGTAGTTGTGGATCTTGATCTCATACCGTCCTTCCAACATCTTAGACTTATTAGTCCAGATGACATTTTCTACGGCATTCCTACTCAGTCCTGCTCCTGCATTCATGTCGATGTCCAATTGACCTCCTGACCGATTCGATGTCTTGTGATTGAACATGATCTCTTCTCCAGTAGGTTCTACTACATGAAGATCAAGATCATCATAGTTGAACCATGACAAAGATACTCGAAGCTCTCCTTCTACATTGCCTCCTGCTGCCTTTACTTTCTCCTTGATAGAGTCAGTTACTCCATTCGTATATGCCCAAGAGAATGGATTCTTCCATTTGAACATAGATGGGGCAGCAGGATTTACTGCAGTGATGAGGCTCACTAAGTTATTCATATGCTGATTCTCGAACAGCACTTCAATAGATTTGCAGGTAGGAACTACTTTATTGAGAAAATCACTGATAGAGATCTCCTCAACTTTTGAGGAATTCTTGGGAGTCGATGCTACAGTAGATTTAGACATCTCATTGAAGATATCCTTCATATTACTGATCTTATCTATGAATAAGACATTATCAGTCTCCAGATCCTCAGGAGTAGCAAATCGACGGTCTAGAGACTCCATAAATCCCATAGACTCCACCAGCTTCCTCGACTCCTCCACCATCTTCTGAGTGATGATAGGTGCAGGACGCTTGTAATTCGTAGGAGCTACTACTGACTCAAATGCAGATACTGCCCGATCCAGTTCCATCCCTTCTGATATATTTACCAGAAGAGTACCAATCGAGGTATTCTTGATCCTGCAAATAGAATCGTGAATAGTGCCTGACATCTCCCAGCAGTATCCATCCTTCTTCTCTTCAGAGAGTTCTAAGTAGGTTTTCTGGAGTTTCTTGAAGGACTCTACTAATCCTTTGAACTCATTCCCACGATAAAGTGAGTTCTGAGCAATCAATTCCAATACAGTATCTACTGCATCAGGAGTCAACTGATCGAACGAGTTCTTCAGGACTTCTTTCTTCGATCTAAAATTGGCCTTGTCAGAGTCTACTGTAGTCGAAGTACGATGCACGAATCTCTTATCCAGTTTGAGGAATAAGTGATCCCACGTGGTAGTGGTCCCGTCCTCATGCCTCTGAATACTACTGAAAGTTCCTAATTTAGGGAATTCATTCAGGAATACATCTGAGATAGGAAGAGAGTGCACGTACTTTCTGAGATTCTCTACTGACGGAGCGTACAGCTCATCTACTTGCAGGTCATCCCAGATTGATACCACTTCATAATTCTCTATCACTACAATCCCTCCATACTGTCTCAGGAAGGATTTGCAGCAATTACATGTATGACCTTGTCTCTCATCGGGATCAGAGAATCCGTTCAGATACTCCTCATAGATACGATCTCGATCTACGTTTACTTCATACAATCTCGACTTCCCTTTGGACAGTCGTTCAAAATTGGAAATTAAAGAATCCCTGAAATCTCTGAATTCTGACATACTAGATCTAGTTTATAATTATAGGTTGTTAATATCTTTTATCAAAGAGTCTCTTTCTTGACTGGTGATCATACCAAATCCTGATCTGATAGCAGAGTAATAATCAAACTTCAAAGTCCCTGTATCCTTATTAAATCCACAATAAACACTACAAGGTCGATAAGGACCTGCATCGATCTCCACTACCTTAATCTTAGGATTGTCTACTTTAGTCATCAATTCCTTGGTGTACCTCTCAAAATACCCATCAAAATCTCTTATAATTTTATACTCAATCATATAAATTGGTTAGGTTTATTCATTCAAAGGTAAGGGTTAGGGGGGGGTCACTAG
>OGMF01001563.1_pt1 | contig 21771 bp, 20 predicted proteins | sample 1572921 | NCBI WGS metagenome assembly OGMF01 (sample SAMEA2581919, study PRJEB24529) | metagenome | biome: Human gut stool | place: China | collected 2011 | reverse complement strand
CCACAGTAAGGGAAATCAGTCGTTTCATAGCCTGTACCCGATTAAATTAATTTAAAACAAAAGGGCATCCTTTCGGATGCCCACAAAAGTTCTGATTATTCAGCAGCTTCTTCAGACTCAGCAGGTGCCTGCTCGTCTTCAGGAAGAAGCGCACGCATTGAAAGGCTTACACGCTTCTTGTCGAAGTCGATTGCAGTAATCTTAGCTTCAACAACATCGCCAACCTTAAGTACATCAGCGGGCTTTTCAATTCTCTTGTTTGCAATCTGAGAAATGTGGATAAGACCGTCAATGCCGGGGATGATGTTTGCAAAAGCGCCGAATGTTGTAAGACCAACGATTGTAGCCTTAACAACTGTTCCCTCAGGATAGTTTTTCTTGAGGATTTCCCACGGATTGTCTTCAGCATTCTTGAAGCCGAGAGAAATCTTCTTTGTTTCCTCATTGATATCCTTTATGTAAACATCAACTGTATCGCCTACATTAACAACCTCGCTCGGATGCTTAATGTGTGTCCATGAAAGCTCTGAAATGTGAATCATGCCGAACACGCCGCCGAGGTCAACAAATGCGCCGTAGCTTGTAAGTGACTTAACAACGCCCTTGTAACGCTTGCCAACTTCGCAGGTTTTCCAGAATTCTTCACGCTGAGCAGCTCTCTGCTCCTTGAGTACGCTGCGGATTGAACCGATAGCTCTTCTGCGTCTGCCGTTCTGTGAAACTTCGATAAGTCTGAAATCAACATCCTGACCTACGAGATCTTCAAGGCTCTCTTCACGAGTTGCTGTTGCCTGTGATGCAGGGATAAAGATTCTTGAGCCGTTGTAAAGAACGATTACGCCGCCCTTAACTGCCTCAGTAACCTTGCCGGAGAGAACCTCCTGTGACTCTGCCTTTTCTTTGAGCTCTTCCCAACCCTTCTGTGCATCTACTCTGCGCTTTGAAAGCATGATAGTGCCTTCCTGATCATTGGTCTTCATAATAAGAAGCTCAATAACATCGCCTACTTTAACTACATCTTCGGGTCTTGCGTTAGGATCGTTTGAAAGCTCTGAAGCAGGAATAAAGCCTGTCTGCTTTCTGCCGACATCTACCTGAACTTCGTTGGGAGCTATGCTCAGAACTGTGCCCATTACCCTCTCGTTTGTATTAAAGTTTTTGAGGGACTCCTCAAGCATCTCCTCAAAAGATGGTTCAAAATTTGTTTCACCGGATTTTACTTCACTCATTGTATCCAGTACCTCCTTTATTATCCTTGCAGGCGTTGAAGCACCCGCAGTTACGCCGATTGATTCGGCAACCGAAACCTTGTTTAAATCAAGCTCGGCAGCGGTTTCGATGAGAACCGTGTTCTCACACTGTCTTTTGCATATATCAAAAAGCTTTCCCGTATTGGAGCTGTGCCTGTCACCGATTACAACCATAAAGTCGGATTCGGCGGCAATCTGAGAAGCTTCGGTTTGCCTAACTTGCGTAGCATTACATATTGTATCAAATATTTTTGCATTTGTACATAGCTTTTTTATCTTTTTTACACATTTTTTCCATTCTTGTGTGTCAAATGTTGTCTGTGCGACAATTTGCACCCTTTTATTATTCTCTTTTAGAATATTTGGCAATAAAACATCAAGTTCTGCCTCGTTATTAAATGTGTAACAATCACTTGCACAATGACCTATTATACCGCAAACCTCGGGATGATTTTTATTTCCTGCAATCAAAACAACATCATTTTCAGGGTTTGTGTTTGATACAATCTTGTGAATTTTTTTTACAAAAGGACACGTTGCGTCCTCAAAGTTAATTCCTCTTTTTAGAAGAGAATCAATAACGCTTTTTTCAACTCCGTGTGAACGGATTACAAGCGTTGTATCGTCAGTAAGCTCGTCAACTGCTTTAACGGGAGTGCATCCTCTTTCTTCAAGCTCGTGAACCATTTCCATATTGTGGATAATAGGGCCGAGGGTTGCAACCTTTATTCCTTTTTCAAGCAGTTCATTTACGATATTGATTGCACGGTTGACGCCAAAGCAGAATCCTGCCGAATCAGCCTTTTTTATACTCAATTAAATCCTGCTCCCTCATTCTTTTGATTTCGTCCATGATCATGGTTGTTGCACCTTTAAGTTCCCGTCTTCCGCTGTCCGGAGTAAGTCCGAGCTTTTCGGGTGTGAGAGGTTTGCCGAAGTGGATAACTCTCTTTGCAAATGTATGCTTTTTGTTGCCTACAATTGTGATGCAGGCAGGCACAACAGGCACCTGCATCTGCTGTGCAACAAGAGCGCATCCGCTGCGGGGACGCATAAGTTCGCCTGTTTTGGAACGACCGCCCTCAATAAAGATTGTCATAATCTCGCCGTCACGGATAAGGTCTTCGCCTGTCTTGATAGCCTTGCCGTCACCTGCACCCCTTTCAACGGGGAATGCACCGAGCGCACGGATTAACGCGCCGAAGAATTTATTTTTAAAAAGTTCAATTTTTGCCATAAAGAACAGTCTGCGCTTTTTCTGCGACAAACCGAGAAGAACCGGATCTGAATTTGATATATGGTTACTAGCAATAATCATGCCTCCAACAAGCGGAAGCGGCTCTTCAATTATAGTTTTATATCTGTACAAAAGTTTGAAAACAGGCTTGCAGACAGCTTTGCCTACTGCATAAAGTGCCTTTGACTGACCCATCAGATATTCTCCTTTATAACGGAAATTATTTTTTCAACCGACTGCTCAAAATCAAGCTCTGTTGTGTCAACGGTAACGCAACCCTCGGCAGGCTTGAGCGGAGCTGTTTTGCGGTGAGTATCATTGTAGTCACGGGTTATTACATCGTTTAAAATATCGTCGTATTTTACATCCATACCCTTTTCAACAAGCTCCTTATATCTTCTTTCGGCTCTTGCCTCGGGGGACGCTGTAAGAAAAATTTTAACCTGTGCATCAGGCAGCACAACCGTGCCGATATCTCTGCCGTCCATAATTACATCATGCGTCTTTGCCATATTTCTCTGCAAATCAAGAAGATATGCTCTTACAATCGGTATGGCAGAAATTTTTGACGCCATCATTGATGCCTCCGGAGTTCTGATGAGTCCGGACACATCTTCGTTGTCAAGCAGAACAATCTGCTCGCCCTTGTCATTGAATGTTAGGTCAACTGTGATTTTTGAAAGCAAATTCTTTACCGCATTTTCATCTTCGGGAGCTACGGAATTTCTTGTTGCTGACAGACCGATTGTGCGATAAAGCGCTCCTGTATCAACATAAATACAGTCAAGTGCCTTTGCAACTCTTTTTGCAATTGAGGATTTGCCTGCTCCTGCAGGACCGTCCAAAGCGATTGCTATTGACATAAATTACATCCTTTCAATCAAATATATTATGTATAATCAAATCAGATATATGCACTGTTTTCTCCGGCAAGCCGTCCTGTACTCCATGCAATCTGGAGATTAAAACCGCCTGTGTAGGCGTCGCAGTCGATTACTTCGCCTGCAAAGTACAGGCCGCTTACAAGCTTGCTTTCCATGGTTTTCGGGTTGATTTCGGAAGTTTTTACACCGCCTGAGGTTATGATTGCCTCCTCAATCGGTCTGAAACCGCTGATTTCAACCGTAAAGCATTTGAGAATTTCACAAAGAGCGTGTCGCTCCTCTTTTGTAATTGAATTACACTTTTTGTCAAAAGGAACTCCCCAGCGTTTGAGAACGGGAACTATGATTTTTCTCGGCAAAAGCTTTGAAAATGCGTTTGATACATCACGGTTTGAATTCGCTTTGAAATCGTTCTGAATACGCCTGTCGAGGTGTTCAAAATCAAGTGCCGGCTTGAGGTCAATTTCCGCAATATACCGGTCAGGCTGAATATCACGGATGTGCGAGCTTGCCGATAAAATCATCGGGCCGCTCATTCCGAAATGTGTAAAAAGCATTTCGCCGAAGTCGCTGTAAACAGTCTTTTTACTGTTCTTATCAACTATTCTGAGCGCAACATTTTTGAGGGCAAGTCCCTGCATATCCTTGCATTGTTTATCACCGGAAGTAAACGGCACGAGCGACGGTTTGAGCGGAACGATTGTGTGTCCTGCCTGTTTTGCAAGTGTATAGCCGTCACCTGTTGAGCCCGTAAGCGGATAGCTTTTACCGCCGCAACAGATAATTACGCTGTCGGCATAGTAGGTGTTTTCTTCACACTTAACACCTATAACGGCACCGTCCTCAAGAATAAGAGCGTTTGCCGTATCACACACGATTTTACAACCCGATTCAACGGCATAATCATGCATTGTATCAACAACATCAACCGATTTGTCGGATGCAGGGAACACACGATTTCCCCTTTCGGTCTTTGTTTTAAGTCCTTTGGATTCAAAAAATTCGATTGTATCCTCGGGAGTAAATGCATTGATTGCAGAATAGAGAAATCTTCCGTTTACGGGAACATTATTGATAAAAGTCTGCACATCACAGTTATTGGCAAGGTTACACCTTCCTTTGCCCGTTATCATAATTTTTCTGCCGACACGCTTGTTCTTTTCGATTATCGTAACTGATGCACCATAGAGCGCCGCAGTTGCACCCGCCATAAGACCTGCCGCACCTGCTCCGATTACCACAACTTTTTTACTTATCATCATCTTCTATATTACCCATTATTTCTCTGTCACGGTTGGTGTAAACTCCGTCACGGTTCCACACAAGTTCAAGTCTGCGGAATGTGTCGGAAACTTCATCTTTCTTTTTAAGCACGGTTGCAACAATAAGAGCATTGATAAGGCTTAACGGTGCAACAAGTGAGTTTGCAATAAGCACGGAATCGGCACTCTGAACAAGAGGAGAAACCATACTGTCCGTGATTGCAATTGCGTGAGCACCCCTTGAACGGGCAAAGTCCATTGCCTCAACCGACATTGAACTGTAACGGGGAAATGAAATACCGATCATAACATCTTTGTCGGTGATTCTGAAAATCTGTTCAAAGGTTTCGGTTTGACTGCCGCTTGTGATAACACGCACATTGTCAAAAATCATTTCAAAATAGTACGCAAGGAAGTTTGCGATTGCGGCTGTTGAACGCACACCGAATATGTAAATACGCTCTGCCTTGTAAATTTCATCAACTGCACGGGCAAAATCCTCATGAGATGTTTCTTCAATTGTTCTGCGGATTTTGTCGATATCCTGATTAAGAACGCTGTCAAGCACATTGTCATTGCCGATACGGTTGGAGGTAACTTCAATACGCTGAACAGATGTGAGCTTGTTGCGAATCATCTCCTGCATTGCTTTTTGAAGCTTAGGGTAGCCGTCATAGCCGAGCTCGGTTGCAAAACGAACAACCGTACTCTCGCTGACTCCGACAGTTTCACCAAGCTTTGATGCGGTCATAAATGCCGCCTTATCGTAATGCTCTTCAATAAAAAGAGCAATCCTTTTTTGCCCCTTTGAGAGGGAATTCATCATTAAATCTATTCTTGTGAGCAAATGAGTAACCATTTTTTTAATATCTCCCGTAATAAATAGTAAAACAGACACACTGTCTTAACTAATTCATTTTAACACAAGAACTTGCAATTTACAATAAGATATAAATTAAATTATTGTAAATTTTACGAAATTATGAAATATGCGTCGGTTTATGTTGCAATAATAAATGTTGTATGGTAAAATTGTTTAACAGAAAGCAAATGACGGAGTTGATAAAAATGATAGCAGTTATTGATTACGGCGCAGGCAATATCCGCAGTGTTTACAAAGCGTTAAAGCATATCGGCTGTGAATGTGTGATTACAAGAGATAAAGACGAAATTATGAATGCAGACGGTGCTGTTTTGCCGGGTGTCGGTTCGTTTGGCGATACAATGGACACAATGAATTCATACGGCATTAAAGACACGGTTATTGAGTACATAAACAGTGAAAAACCCTTTTTAGGCATTTGTCTTGGACTTCAGCTCCTCTTTCCCGAAAGTGAAGAAAGTCCGAATGTAAAAGGTCTTTCGGTTTTTGACGGTACAATCACAAAGATTCCGTCAGGCGAAGGCTTAAAGATTCCGCACATCGGTTGGAACAGCCTTAAAATCAATGAAAAGAGCAGACTTTTCAAAGGCATCGAACAGAATGCATACGTTTATTTTGTTCACTCATATTTTTTGAACGCAAGCGACAGGAGCATTGTTTCGGCTCAGACGGAATACGGTGTTACGATTGACGCAGCTGTTGAAAAAGGCAATGTTTTTGCAACTCAGTTTCACCCCGAAAAAAGCGGCAAAACGGGACTTAAAATTCTCAGGAATTTTGCTGACATTGTAAAAGGCAGGGAGGAATAAATATGTACGCAAAAAGAATAATTCCATGTCTTGATGTAAAAAACGGCAGAGTTGTAAAAGGTATGAGTTTTGTAAATCTTGTTGACGCAGGCGATCCCGTTGAATCTGCAATGCAGTATGACAAACAGGGTGCTGACGAGCTTGTATTTCTCGACATTACCGCATCAAGCGATTCAAGAAACATCACCATTGACATGGTTGAAAAGGTTGCAAATTCAATTTTCATTCCGTTCACGGTCGGCGGTGGTATCAGAAGCGTTGAAGATTTCAATGTTCTGCTCAGAGCCGGCGCAGACAAGGTGTCCGTAAATTCAGCCGCTGTTCATCGTCCCGAACTCATCAGCGAGGCGGCATATAAATTCGGCAGTCAGTGCGTTGTCGCCGCTATAGATGCCAAAAGAAACGGCGACAGCTGGGAAGTTTATGTAAACGGCGGAAGAACTCCTGTCGGTATGGATGCAATTGAATGGGCTGTAAAATGCGAAAAACTCGGTGCGGGAGAAATTCTCCTTACAAGCATGGACGAGGACGGTCAGAAAAAAGGCTATGACATTGCACTTACAAGGGCAGTTTCCGAAAAGGTGAACATTCCCGTAATTGCAAGCGGCGGTGCGGGCGCACTTGAGCATTTTTATGATGCTTTTACAGAAGGCAAGGCTGACGCAGTTCTTGCGGCATCACTTTTTCACTTTGGTGAAATTCCGATTCCCGAGCTTAAAAAATATCTCAACGAAAAAGGAATTCCCGTAAGGCTTTAATTTACATACAAGGTTTATACAAAAGGCGGTTATGCAGAATATGCACAACCGCCTTAAAAGTTTTTAAGATTAAATTTTATCGTTTAAGCAAGCTTAGTTATGATTTTCTGAATCAATGTTGCGTCTGTAATCTCAATAATGCCGTTACCGTTTACATCGGCAATCTTCATTGTTTCTGCGTCAAAATCTTCAAGCTTTACGATGTATTTCTGAACAAGTGTTGCATCAACAACAGTTACACTGCCGTCACGGTTAACATCGCCTTTGAGAGTTTCATCCGATGAAGACGAACCTACAACGAATGTCTTTGTTGACTCTGCCTTGTTGCCGTTTGCATCAACTGCAACACACCGATTGAATATGTGCCGTCAGCCGACGGAGTCCATACACATGAATCTGTGTTTGAGTTCTGAACTGTTTCACCGTTAACTGTGAATGAATAAGTTACATCACCTGTAGCGTGATAGCTTTCTGCCAAAAGGGTGACAGGTGTGCCTGCACTCTGTCCTGAATTGAGGTTTGCACCGAAGTTAACTTCAAACGGAGCTTCGTTTACTTCTGTGTCGGGAAGAAGCGCACCGATTCTTGCAAGCGGAACTGTGATATTGTCAACATCTTCTTTCTCGTGTGAGGTTGAAGGATCGTAGCTGTACTCAAGATTTGCCTGATCAAGCATTGAGGGATCATGCGGAAGTGTATCCATACCCGATGTGCCGTATGTGAGAATCTGCATTGCACCGATACCCTGTGTTTCAATGTAGCTGCGGTCAATACCTAAAGTATTGAGCGGAACTGCAATTTCGTAAACATAGCCGTATGAGTTCTTGTAACCTTCATCGAAGAAGTCAACCCAGTTTGAGTTCATATCGAGGTTATCTCCTGATACTCTTGAACCCTTTGGAGCGTTGATACCGAAGAGTGATGTACTCTTTGTTCCGTTAGCGTATTTGATTTTAAATCCGTTTTTATTGTCCTGAGCCTGAAAGCTTGTTACACCGATTGGAATTCTTGTGTCATAGTTAAACATATATGTTCCGTCAGTGTCTTGAGTATCTGCCTTAAAGATTGAAGCACCGCCGTTTGAGTTGTTGGAGTCAAATGCAACAAGTGTGTCTATATGAGTTGTAAAGCCTGTGCCTCCGTCTTTTGCAGTGCCGTTTGTGCAACCCCATACGAACGGATTGGTATACACAGAACCGTCCTTGTTTGTACCTACTGCCTTGCCTGTTGCCTGCTTTGCAGGGTCAATTGACAGAGCAAGATACATAGGAATACTGTTTCTCCAAGGACGAGCTTCATTTGATGCGGCAAAGTTGTCCTCGGGAGAAGTTATGTATGTTGTGTTAGCCAGTTCAAGCAGGAAATAAAGATTATCGTCGTCCCATGCACTGTAGAGAGCATAAGCATCCCACGGCTGTTCATGCATTGAAGAAGGCATATAAACTCGGGGATCATCGTTTGCAACACCCTGAGCAATAATCATTGAGCTGTCCCAGTCGCTTAAATCACCGTCAACAGAGATTGTCTTATGCTTGCCGAGCTGCATTTCAGGGTTTGTGCCGTAATAGCCGCCCTCAGGCTCTGTTGTGTGGCCGTCTGATTTAGCGGAGAAAGTTGTCTTTGACGCTGTAAAAGTCTTTTTGAAGGTATATGTCTGCTCCGTTTCAACCCCGTCTGCACCTGTTGCATAAAGTGTAAGCGTAACTTTTGAATTGCCGATTTTGCCCTCACCGACTTTTACCGAATCACCGTTTGCAAACTCTTTCTTAGCTGAACCGTCAACTGAGTAATAGCCCTTGTCGGCATTCTTTAACGCAAGCTTTACATCAAGTGATTCTGTTGAAAAAGACGTATTGTTTGCTGTAAGTGTGTAACCGTAAGCGTGATCATCAGGCTTGCCGTAATCAATCCACTGCTTTTCGGCTGTGAGCATTTTGCATTCGCCGGCATTGAGTGAAAGACCTGCTGCCTCAGGATACTGCTCCTTGCCGTTGCCTTTTTCAAGACCGTTGTTGAAGATGATTTTTTCCGATTTAAAAGAAGACGCAAAGCTTGCCTTATAAAGACCGCTGTCCTCTTTTGTCATAAGCTCTCCCGGCCATTCGGCATTTTCCTTTGTGCCGTATGCGTAAACATAAACATCCTTCCATCCGTACTTTGAGTTGTCAAAGTACACCTCTGAACCTGACGATGTTGCTGCCGAAACACCACCTGCCGACACGACAAGCGCTGAAAGCACCATGAGTGCGGCAAGAACAATGCTCGTGATTTTTCTTGTTCTTTTCATTTTGATTCCTCCATTTCATAATTGTGGGCAATGTGATTGTTTTTATTATAGCATTTTGCACTTGTTTTTTCAATTCATTATCACATTTTTGTTTCTTTGTACAAGTTATTGTGCAAAGTTTTGTAGGCTTAATTAAATAAAGCTTATTTTTGACTATATCGCAACATATTTTGACTATAAAAAATCCGCTGACATAAACTGTCAGCGGATTTAATGTTTTGCAAAAACAATATTTGAATAATCAGTTTTCTTTTCTGTAGAAAGGTTCAACACCCTTTACTGCATTTTTTGCAAAATCCATTGAATACGGCATCATTGAAAGCTGAATTTCATCGTCAAGGAACGGATTTGCAACCTTGCTGATTGCATCGAATGTGCTTTCCATATCACCGAAGAAATCAACCACAATGAAGTAGCTCTTTTGACCGTTCTGCTCAATCAAGCGAAGATATGCGGCATTTACTGTCGGCTCTGTGCTGAAATGATTAATAAGAGCAGCCATAAGATCAATCGGATATTCTTTAGGCTCGCCGAGACTGATTGGTGAACCCGGTTCGATTGTCTGATTTTTGAGTTTCATATAGTCCTTCTGCTGTTTGAAAGAATGAACCATCTGTTTCGGGAATGTTACGCTCTTTCCGAAAGGATTGATTACAAAGCCCTTTACATCAGCCTGAGGATCCATTACCATCTGGGCAATGCTGTCAAAATCTGTAACAACCTTCTGTGCATTTTGAGTGTCCTTCCACTTGAAAAGTTCGTCTGTGTCCGTAAACACACCGAAAAACTTTTCTTTGTTGCCGTTTTCAAGAAGTCTGAACTGAACCTGGGTTGACTGCTGCATAACAGTCTGACCGTTAGTTGTCTTAGCCTCTGTCTTTGGTGTTACCTTTGCAGGGAGAATGAATTTTGCCTTCATAACCTCATCAATCATCTTGTTGATGTTTTCGGTTGTGTTGTCATCCTGCATTTTTTCAATAGCGGCTACGAGGTTTGGATTCTTGATTTCCTCTGCCGGCACTTTGCTTCCTTCCATTTTTGCGCCTTTAAGTTCGCTCATGCTTTGTTACCTCCGTTATTCTGCTGTATGATTTTTGTCGGGAAATACTGCAAATCGTCGGATACTTCACCGTCAAAGAAAATAATATTCGGTGAATTTAAATCTCTTTTGATTATGCAGTCGTAAGTTTCGTCTTTTTCTTTTTGTTTCTGCACCGATGTGTGGTTTTGCATTACAGACATCGGTGCAAGCATAGCATAAAATTCATCTTTTACATATAAGTGAATTCAAGTCTTTCGTAAGTTTTGACGCCTTCGGCATTTTCCGCACGAAGCTCAAGCTTTGAAACATCGCTGTCACCGTGCTTGATTGTTACTTTGTCACCGTCTTTGTACGAAACAGCCTTTCCGCCGTCAAGGGAATATGTGGCATTATCTGTGTTTGAACAGGTGAGAGTTACCTCGTATGTATCATCGCTGTATGTAAACTCTGTTTTTGAGTCAACACCCACGCTTGCAGGTCTTGCATATTCAGTGTATCCCTCATTATAAAGAACTACAACTGAATTTTCAGGGATATCCGTATCACAGGTAATCTTACCGTTTTTAACAGTATATTCGGTTTTGCGGTCAACACGGTCAACATATGTTCCGTCAGCAAGATTTGTTTCAAAATCAACCTTGAGAGCATCATTTGTATTGACAATTACAGCTCCCTTTGTGCCTCTTTCAATCATAAGAGCAGTCGAGTCAAGGTTAGGATTAACGAGATTTTCGTCTTCACCTTTCATTGCTGTTCTGAAGAAATTCACTGCGGAAACACGGTTATCCTTGTACATATCGTCACCCTGTGTGCCGATACGGTTCATGCCCCATGAATTGTCGATTGAACTGTTATACGGACGGTCAAAGAAGAGCGGTGTTCCGTCTTTTCTTGCCGTGATTATTGCCCAGCCGAGAACAACCTGTTCGCTGTCGATATTGTTGTACGTGCCGTCATTGATGTAGTTATCGTGGGATTCAACCCATGTTACGATACTCGGGTCTGCATTTCCGATCCAGTAATCGGACACAACAGCCGTGTCAATATTGCCGCTTGCAATTCCCGAACGAATTTTACTGCCGTAGGTGCTTGATGTGGTTCTGCCGATTTCCTTTATATAGTCGGCAAGCCTGTCATTGTCGCCCTGAAGCACTTCGCCGTAGATAAAAAGATTTTCTGCGTTATCAACTTCTTTTGTTGCTTTTTCCCAGAAGTTATTTTTAAAGCCGTCATCTTCTTTTGGATCATCGGAAAGTCCGATATGCTTTGCCGTGTCATATCTGAAACCGTCGGCACCGCAGGCAATACAATCGTTAATGTAATTAAAGAAATACTTTTGAAACGAAGGTCTTTCCGTGTTGATGTCGGGAAGTCCTCCCATCTCATGCGTGGTGCAGGCAAGTCTGTCACCGAAATCATTAAGGGGCGTTCTGCCCTCCTTGTGATAAAGGGTTTCAAGACTTCCGCCGCCGGCCTCAATAAGATCTTCGCTTACCTCATCGGTTTCGGGAGTGGTGTGGTTTGCAATTACATCGACAATAACCTTTATACCATACTTATGGGCCTCATCGCACATTGCCTTAAATTCATCACGAGTACCGAGCTGATAATTACCGATTTTGAAATCAGTCGGCTGATAGTGATAGTACCACTTTCCGTTGCCGTAAAGATCCATACCGCCGTCTTCGCCCTCAAGACACTCGTTAATCGGAGATGTCTGCACAGCCGAAAAACCTGCTGCGGCAATATCCCCCATTGACTCCTTTATTGTGTTGAAATTCCAACAAAATGCTTGAAGAATCGCACCGTCAGCCACCTTGTCGGCTGTTTTGTAGTCAATTGACGCCGGCTGAGTTTGTGAGCAGCCCGTACCCGACACTGCAACGGCAGTAATCATAAGAGCCGAAAGAATTCCTGCTGATATTTTTTTGAACATAATTCACCGTCTTTCTGTTTTTAACTTACTTGAGATACAGTATAACATAAATGATATGATTTTTAAATAGTTTTTGGCATTTTTGCCATATTTTTTTATTAAAACGCCAATAATGATACAAACTATGTTTTTGAGCAAAAAATCGTTACGATGTTTACAATAGAAAAAAATTGAATATTGTCACAAAAGAAAAATTGTTGTATACTAGAAATATTAAAATGAAAGGAACAGCTGCATGAGTCACGCGATAATTATTCCTATTTATTGTGAAAACAGAAATACAATCAACCTCTGCAATGAATTACAGAATTTTGGAGCTGAGCATATTGTTGTTGTCAATGACGGTCTTAATCCCAAATCGGAATATTTTAACGAATTGACAAGTATTGGCTGTCATCTTGTTCACCTGAAAAATAACAACGGCAAAGGCGCAAGCCTTAAAGCAGGCATCAAATACGCTCACGATAACCTTTATAATATCACGGGCTACATTACCTGTGACGCTGACGGGCAACATACTGCAAATGATGTTATGAAAATCAGCCGTATGCTTGACCTTAGAAACGGCAGTCTGATTCTTGGCAAAAGAGATTACAAAAAGTCTAAAATGCCGATTAATATACGAATCGGAAACAGACTGTCCTCGGCATATTTCAAGGTTATTACGGGCAAAAGCTGCAGGGACACTCAAACAGGACTGCGAGGTATTCCTGCATTTCTGTATGACACGGTGATGAAAACAAAGGGCAGTCGTTTTGATTTTGAAATGAATTTTCTCACAAAATGTGCCGACATGAGAGTCCCGTTTTACTTTGTGAACATTATAGCCGATTGCTCAAGCTGCAGCAGCAATTTTCGGCTTATTAAGGACACCTACCTTATCTACAGAACTCCGTTGAGATTTGCGACGGCATCAATCGGCTGTACGATAATCGACCTTGTTTTATTCACGATTTTTGCGTATATTCTGCCGTCACATATGTTCTTTAACATTATGCTGGCAACGCTTATGGCACGAGTTGTTTCGGGAGGAATTAATTTTCTCATCAACAGAAAAGTCATCTTCGGCAATACGGATAACGGAGCAAAACAGGCACTCAGGTTTTTCATTCTGTTTTTCTGCATAATGTGTGCAAGCTCACTTATTGTATCGGCACTTTGGTTCTTACCGATTCCCGTTACACTCACAAAGGCGATTGTCGATCTTTTGTTGTGGACGGTCAATTACAAAATGCAGAGAATATGGGTTTTCAAGGACAGCAGCAGACTTAAAAGAACTCCCAGAAGCAAAAGAAAATAAAGCAAACAAAAACGGTGACACGAAAATGTCACCGTTATTTTTGTATAATTTTCAGTTGCTGTCAATATTCACAAAACCTCTGCCCTTTATTGCGCCTGCAGTCGTTACGATAATAAAGGCATTGGGATCAACATTTTTGATTCCCGATGTAATTTTGTAAACCTCTTGAGGACGGACTGCGCACATAATAACTTTCTTATCATTACCGCTGTATGCACCCTCGCCGTTGAGGTATGTTACACCTCTCTTTAGGTTTTTCATAATATTGGCACTCACTTCTTCATAATTGTCCGAAATTACAAACATGAGCTTGCCGTTACCTCTTGAAGTACCGTAGCTTACAGCATCAATTACCTTTATGCTGATAAAAATTACAAGCAAAGCATAGAGTACATTTTCAATGCTGTGATAAACAAAGAATACCATTAAAAGCACAAGAATATCGGACACAAGGATTATCGTACCCGTTGAAATGAACGGAAAATGCTTGTGAAGATTCAATGCGATGATGTCTGTACCGCCTGTTGAACCGCCTCGGTAAAAGATAAGACCGAGTCCGAGACCGTTAAGCACTCCGCCGAATCCTGCGGCAAGAATTGTATCACCTGTGTATGCAGGCAAAATCGGTGTAAGAACATCAATCATAACCGAAACAAGTGCCGTTGCAACAAGGGTTCTTGTAAGAAAACCCTTTCCGTTCTCGATAAATCCCCAGATGAAAAGCGGAATGTTCATCACAAAAATCATAATACCTATCGGCAACGAGAACATATAGTTTAGCATTGTGGCAACACCCGTAAGTCCGCCCGGGGCAACATTGTTAGGTGATGTAAACATTGCTACCGATATGCCGTAAAGAACTGCTCCGGCGAAAATTACAAGATAATCAAAAAATAGTGTTCCTGCCTTTGCAAGACGGGAATTCGGTTTTAAATTCGTTTGCATAAAATCACTCCCCGAAACGAGTATGTATAATTATTTCAAAAAGCTGATTTATTCTGTCAAATTCTTTATTAATCTGCAAGTATCCAAAAAGTGCTTCAAGTCCCGTTGCACTGTGATAATCGGCAATAGAACCGTTTTTTGGAGTACATTTCGGTGCGGCATTTCTGCCTCGCTTATAAACGGCAAGCTCCTTTTCGGTTAAAGTCGGCATAAGAATTTTTGCAAATTCAGCCTGACTTTTGCAGTTTACAAGCGAAACCTTTATTTTATTGAGTTCTCCGACACTGCGGTTAGCCTTGCGAACAAGGTATTCACGCACAAGCAGGTCATAGACGCCGTCACCCACAAAGGCAAGTGTAAGCGGAGAAATTTCATCGGCTAATGAATGAACAGATGTATTTTCCATATTAACTCCGTATCACGCAATATTAATCCATAAAGTCAAATTCAAGCTCATAAATTGAAACCGTGTCGCCGTCCGAACAGCCTTTTTTTCGGAGTGCGTCAATTACACCGCCGTTTATGAGAACTTTTTGGAAATAGTTAAGGCTTTCGTAATCGTCAAAGTTAATGCCTTTCATGACCTGCAACAGCCAGTCAGCCTCAACTGTATAGATTCCGTTTACATTCTTGATTGTAACAGAATGGTCGTCAAAGTCATCAACGGTCACAATCGGAGCAGGCTCCGCCTCATAGTGAGTAATTGGAGGAAGTTTTGAAAGCATTTCCTGAATCTTTTTGAGGAGCGGATCAACATCATAGCGGATTGCCGCCATAATCGGGAAGAAATCATAACCTTGATCTTCGACAAACTTCTTGAAGTCTGCAATTTGCTCATCGGTGGCCATATCGCACTTGTTGCCTGCAACAACCATTGGACGCTCTGCAAGCTCGGGATTGAACTTTGCAAGCTCATTGTTGATTGTTATGAAATCCTCTTTCGGATCTCTGCCCTCACTGCCCGAAACATCGACAATGTGAACGAGCATACGGCAACGCTCAACATGGCGGAGGAACTGATGTCCAAGACCTGTACCCTGCCATGCACCCTCGATAAGACCGGGAATGTCAGCCATGACAAATGATGAGCCCTCGCCCATTGACACAACTCCGAGAACGGGAGTGATTGTTGTGAAGTGGTAGTTCGCAATCTCAGGCTTTGCCTGTGAAACTACGGAAACAAGGGTACTTTTTCCGACATTCGGGAAACCTACAAGACCTACATCGGCAAGGAGCTTGAGTTCAAGAACAACATCAAACTCTTCACCCGGAAGTCCCGGTTTTGCAAAACGGGGAACCTGACGGACAGGAGTTGCAAAATGTGGATTACCCCAACCGCCTTTACCGCCTTTTGCAACAATATAAGGTTCATCACCCGAAACATCGGCAAGGATTCTTCCGCTGTTCTCCTCTTTTACAACAGTTCCGACAGGAACACGGATAACAAGGTCTTCGGCATTTTTACCACGACATCTGCCGCCTCTGCCGTTTTCGCCTTTTTTTGCGGCATATTTTCTTTTATAACGGAAATCGGCAAGTGTTGAAAGGTTGGAATCAGCAACAAAAACAATGTTGCCGCCTCTGCCGCCGTCACCGCCGTCGGGACCGCCTGCCGCTACATATTTTTCACGGTGAAACGAAACGGCACCGTCACCGCCGTCACCTGCTTTTATTTTAATTTTCGCTGTATCTACAAACATATTTTTCTCCGTAACAGTTTTGCTGTTTAATTATCAGTACAAATGTAAAGAATCTCAGACCTGTTTGTTATTAGTATAAACAGAAATGTAAAAAATAAGGGTGGATATAAAATCCACCCTCATAAATTTTGAGATTACTGCTCAACAGGATAAACGCTTGCACGCTTTCTGTCTTTGCCGACACGCTCAAATCTTACAACACCGTCAATCTTTGCGAACAGTGTATCGTCAGAGCCTTTGCCTACATTTTCACCAGGGTGAATATGTGTGCCTCTCTGCTTTACAAGGATGTTGCCTGCGAGAACCTTCTGACCGTCTGCACGCTTAACGCCAAGACGCTTTGATTCACTGTCACGGCCGTTCTTTGTAGAACCCATACCTTTTTTATGAGCGAATAACTGAATGTTTATTTTAAGCATTACCTTACACCTCCGAAAATTTAACTTTAATAAAATTTTTGTATTGCTCCGAAAGAGCAGTTAAGTGAAGCTTTAAGCCTGAGAGTATATCATAAGCCTTTAAAGCATCATTCGGTGACATTCTTACTTTCATAAGACCGTCATCCTCGGTAACCTGTGCATTAATATGCAAAATCTCGGTGACAGTATTTGCAGTCATATATGCGGCAGAACTGATTGCCGCACATACAATATCGCTGCCCTCTTCGGCAAAGTCGGAGTGCCCCGATATTTCAAAACCGCAAATTATATCATCTGATTTAAAAAATGTTACCGTAGTCATTTTTAGGCTTCGATTGAAGTAATCTTAACCTGTGTGTAAGGCTGTCTGTGACCTTTTGCTCTCTTTTCGCCCTTCTTAGGCTTGTAAGTGCAAACTCTGATTTTTTTGCCTTTACCGTTCTTTACAACTTCACCTGTAACCTTAGCACCCTCAACGAGCGGTGTGCCAACCTTGATGCCGTCGTCTGTGCCGACTGCCACAACATCAAATGTTACTGTGTCGTTTGCTTCTGCGTCAAGCTTCTCGATGAAGATAACCTCATCGTTAGTTACCTTGTACTGCTTGCCGCCTGTCTGAATAACTGCGTACATTTTAGTACCATCCTTTACATTGGGCTCGCTATGTGCAGGTGGAACGAATCACTTAAAACCCACAATATGCGGCTTATATACTATATCACAAAGAAAACTTTCTGTCAACAATTTTCCCGATATTTTTTGAGTATATCAAATGTTATTCTGTATTTTGCAAGCCTTGAGAGTATTTTTCATAAGAGTTGAAATTGTCATAGGACCTACACCGCCCGGTACGGGTGTGATAAACGAGCATTTATCCTTGACATTTTCAAAATCAACATCACCACAGAGTTTGCCGTTTTCATCCCTGTCCATACCGACATCAATCACAACCGCACCCTCTTTTACCATATCGGCAGTAACAAACTTCGGTCTGCCGACTGCGGCTACGAGTATATCTGCCTGTGAACAGATTTCAGCAAGATTCTTTGTTCTGCTGTGACAGATTGTTACCGTGCCGTTTTCGTGGAGCAAAAGCATTGCCATAGGCTTGCCTACGATATTACTTCTGCCGATTACAACGCAGTTTTTGCCGCTTACTTCAATGTTGTAGGAATGGAGCATCTCCATTACGCCTGCAGGCGTGCATGGAAGAAAATCATACTCGCCGAGCATAATTTTGCCGACATTTACGGCATGGAATGCATCAACATCTTTAAGCGGGCTGATTGCCTCAATAACAGCCTTATCATCAAGGTGTTTCGGCAACGGAAGCTGAACAAGAATACCGTTGATATCCTTCTTATTGTTGAGAGTTTCAACAAGGTTTAAAAGTTCTTCCTGTGTTGTTTCTGCCGGAAGTGCATACTCCTCAGACTTAAAGCCTACAAATTCACAAGCCTTTTTCTTATTGTTTACATATACTCTTGATGCCGGATCGTCACCTACGATTACTACCGCAAGACCGGGGGTTATTTTGTGAGTTTCATTTAACTCAAGCGTCTGCCTCTTTACCTCTTCCTTTACCTGTGCCGATACCTTTTTTCCGTCGATAATCTGCATAGAAAGAATCCTCCTTTTTTCTGTTTATAATTAAGAATACAATACCTGTTATAAAAATTACTGCCGAAAGAACCTGTGACACCCTTATGTCTGCTCCGAAAATTTGGAACGGAAGATAAAGGCTGTCTGTTCTCAGTCCTTCAACAACTGTTCTTTCAAATCCGTACCACACAAGGTACATAAAGAAAATCTGTCCCGAATATTTCTGCTTATATTTTCCGTAGAAATGGAGAAGTACAAATCCGAGCAGACACCACATTGATTCATAGAAGAAACACGGGTGAACTCCTATGTTGTCTGTTCCCTCGCTCATCATTCTCCATGGCAAATCCGTAGGAGAGCCGAATGCCTCCTGATTCATGAAATTGCCCCATCTGCCTATTCCCTGTCCGATAAGGAAACCGACCATTGCAATGTCAAGAACAGGCATAATTTCCATTTTCTGTATTTTGGCAACAGTCAGACCGCCGAGCAACGCACCGATTATTCCGCCGTAAATAGCAAGTCCGCCGTTGTTGATATAGAGAATTTCAATCGGGTTCTGTCCGTAATAATCCCATTTGAAGAAACAGAAGTACAGTCTTGCACCGATAATTCCCGTTATCATTCCTGCAAAAACACAGTTGACAAGCTTTGAACCGTCAACCTTGTAACGGGGAGCACTTTTCCACGCATAAAGTACGGCAAGCAAAAGTCCGCAGGCGATGATTATTCCGTACCAATAGACCTTGTAATCACCGATTGAAAATGCAATCGGGTTAATATCAAATTCCCAGCCAAATCCGGGAAACTGTACATGATAAGGCATAATTACACCTCTTCGGGCTGTTTTACAACAGACAAAGTACAGTTATCGACATCGAGCATCTCGGCAAGTCTTGCGTTGATATCCTCAAGCCTTGCGTTTGCAACCGCATCAATGTAGGCAAAAATTTCGTTACCCTGCATTGCGTAGTCGATGATTGAATTTGAAATTGCACTTACTGAGTTGAGCGATGAAACCGAATCGCCGTAAACAGACTTTCTGGCAATTTCAAAGTCCTCTTTGTCAATACCGTTTTTCTTAATATCCGAGATATACTGCTTAATCATCTCAGCAGCCTGTTTCGGCGCTCTTGATTCACCGCCGAAGATTACCGAGCAATAGCCCGGACCTTCAAAGAGTTCATAAGAAAAGCTTGAATTGATGAGGTTTGAATCCATAAGATTTCTGTAGAGCATGCTCGTGTTTGATGCAAGTGCCGAAAGAAGAATATCTGTGCATGCAAGCTGCTTTTCGTTAAGAGGCTTGTCTGCTTTCTCTTTGAAGCCGAGATTGAACAAAGGCATTGAAACAGGGAAAGTCTGTTCAACATAAGGTTCTTTGATTTCATAAGGCTCTGTTTCAAAATAGTTTTTGATTTCCTTTTTCTCACAAGGCTTGAGCATTTTGTCGGCAACTTTAAGCACACCGTCAACCGTTACATTACCCGCAACGCAGAGAATCATATTATTGAGGTTGTAGAACACATTGTAAACTTCATAAAGCTTTTCGGCTGTAATTTCTGCAATTGTTTCAACCGTACCTGCAATATCAATTTTTACAGGGTGATTGTGGTACATACCCTCAAGCATATTGAACATTACTCGCCAATCGGGAGAATCGTCGTACATTTTGATTTCCTGACCGATAATGCCCTGTTCCTTTGCAACTGTCTGAGCCGTAAAGTAGGGATCCTGAACAAAATCGAGAAGAATTTCAAGACTTTCGTCAAACTTGTCCGTACATGAGAAAAGATAGCAGGTTTTTTCAAAGCTTGTATATGCGTTTGCATTTGCACCTGTTTTTGCGTATCTTACAAACGCATCACCTTCTTCACTTTCAAAAAGCTTGTGTTCAAGGTAATGGGCGATACCGTCGGGAACTGTAATTATATCACCGCCGTTAACGGAAAACTTTGTGTTGATACTGCCGTAGCGTGTGCCGAAAATTGCATATGAAGAAGTGTAACCCTCTTTTGGATAAACAAAAATTGTAAGTCCCGATGGATGTTCAACTTTATAATAGCTGTCGCCTGCAATTTCCGATTTAATTTCTGTAATATTCATTCTGTCCGCCTCCCTTACTTATTTTTGAGAACATAAACCGTATCAAGCAAGAGCTTGTTTGCGGCATTTACAATCTGCTCTTTTGTAACGGCATTAACCTCAGCGGAAACTTCTTCAACAGTTTCAAGGTCGCCGTTAAAGATTCTTCCTGTGTACCAATTTTCAATACCGCTTACGCTGTCGCTGCTTGACTTGAATGAATTAACAACAGCAAGCTTTGTTGCCTCAATTTCAAAATCTGTAATTTCGCCGTTCTTCATATCCTCAATTTCTTTGAGAATAGCTTTTTCGGCTTTTTCAAGATTTTCGCCCTCAACACCGCTGTTGATGTACATTATGCCCTTGATTGAATCATAGGAGGACGAGCAGTAATAGCAAAGGCTCTGCTTTTCACGAACATTGTTAAAGAGTTTTGAGCTTGCAGTACCGCCGAGAACAGCACACATAAGTCTTTCGGCAACCGCCTCTTCGTCACCTGCGGAAATCTGTGTTCTGAATCCCATGACAAGTTTTGACTGTGAGAGCTCCATTTCCTCTGTAACATGTTTTTCTTCGGAAACAGTTTTGACAACATCAGTAGATGAAGCCACAACATTTCTTTCGATATTCGCAAAGGCTTTCGCAAAAACCTCCTTTGCCTTATCGGCAGGGCTGTCGCCTATATAGAGAATCTCAAATTTTGCGGTTTTGAGAAGATTCTGCCATGCCTTGCAGAGTGATTCGGCTGTTGCGGCCTTAATTTTTTCGGCTGTACCGTAACGCTTGATTCCGAAAACCTCATCCTTGCACATATGCTTTATAAGCTGTCCCATTGCATAGATTCGCTTTTCGTTGAATTCCGAATCAATCACATCAAGAAGCTGTCTGCGTTCCTGTTCAAGTTCACTTTCAATAAAAGCGCCGTCCTTTACATTAGGCTCAAAAATTACGCTGCACAAAAGCTCCGAAAGTTCTTTGGCAATGCTGACATCAAGAGAATATCTGTCATCAAGACCTGATACGGAAATTTTAATTACCTGGCTTTCACCGTGTTTTGAAAGCGAAGAAGTGAGGTCTGCACCGTAAAGTGAGCTGAGTTTTTTGCTGAGAACAGTAAAATCGGGATATTTTTTGCATGAACGAACAAGCAATCCGCCCACAAGCGCATTCTCCGACGCTGTTTCGACAGAAAGCGGAACAACAATATTCACGCTGATTTTCATAGTTTTAAAACGGCTGTCCTTAATGTTTGTAAAGTAAACACCGTTTGCAATTTCATTTCTGTTGATGAAATTCATTTAATCAACTCCGTTTTCAGATTATCAGTCATATTGTATCACATTTTGATTTATTATAAAAGAGATATAAGAAA
>OGMF01001552.1_pt1 | contig 21877 bp, 20 predicted proteins | sample 1572921 | NCBI WGS metagenome assembly OGMF01 (sample SAMEA2581919, study PRJEB24529) | metagenome | biome: Human gut stool | place: China | collected 2011 | reverse complement strand
CCCGTCTGCCAGACGACGAGAGGGAAATTGCCGTCAAGCTTGCCCTCAAAGGCCTCGTCCGTCGCCTGAATGATGGCGTCGGCACGGCGGTCGTCTAACTTGCCGAAAGCACGGTTGGCTTCGGCACAAGCACCCTTCAGGAGCGCAAACGCGCGAACGATCTGCACCGGCATCTTTTCAATGCCGATTTTGAAGTTCTCATAGCTGCGCTCGGTCTGAGCGCCCCAGTACTTCTCGTTCGGAACCTTCACTTCGCCCATCGAGTCTTTCTCAATGCGGAACTGATCCATGGTGTTCTCCTTTCTCTTCCTGTAAGAGGCAATCGAAAATTGGTTCATGAAGACAACAGGGAATCTCTCTCAGTCCCAAAGATGGAACCGGATGATGGCGGAGACCGCAATGCCTTCACTTAGCGCGGACAATGATAATGAATTAGCAATCCTTTGTGCGTAGTGCCTTGTACCTCCGGGGTAAAAGAAAAGAATATTTGATATGGGGATTACACCCACGGAAGAGATTTACACAATGGTCTTAAGTTTGTTGACATTGGTACGCAACGGAATGTAAATCGGGCAGAGATCTAAACTTTCATCTCAAATAATAAATGAATTCATTTAAACAAATAAGTTGTTCAAATATATATTTATTAGGGTTTATATCTACTCATTTCAAGTTAGTGACTGTTTTTAGTCATCGAGAAGGACTCAACCTCTCTAAAACCCGTTAACTGCGCGGCAAACCCACGTTTCGCAATCCTTGCCGTTAAATGCAAACTTTCTAAGTTATGAGGCATGTCAAATTGTGTAAAGCACATAAACATCCTAAAACAGCCCATTAATTTAACGATATTTCATATAGTTAAATTGTTTACTCCATTTTCTTGGATTCAATCATTGAATTTTGCTTTTTCTCAATGAGGGGGTGGTATACTGATATACCAATAGGTGATTGAGACCCCAGAGACATGCACTCTCAACCACCGATTTCTTCTAAATGGAGACCTGCAATGGCGACTCTTGAACTTCCATACGAGAAGGTCTATGACCTCCTGCATAAATGCTGCACAAGCATTTCTCCCGACGTGCTCTACTTGATGAAGCGCGCGGCGGCAAAAGAGACCAACCCTGAGGCAAAAACCTTTTTGGAAACAATGCTCAAGAATGTTGAGCTCGCCGGTCAAATGGACAAACCCGTTTGCCAGTCTCCCGGTTTCCCTTCTGTTTGGATTCGCTGGGGTGAGGCGATGCAGCCTAACCTCACGAACTTGATGGGAAACATTACCCAGTCGGTCATTGAAGCTACAAAAGCCGGCTACATCCGTCCTTCCATTGTTCATCCGCTGACCCGCCACAATCCGGGCGACTCTTCCGGACGCGGCGTTCCGAATTACGAACTGCGTTATGAGAAGGATCTGCCGTACTGCGAAATCATCGTCAGCGCGAAGGGCTGCGGTGCTGAGCTCCCGAACGTTGCCAAGATTTTGACCCCAGCCACCTTGGGCAAGAACTACAAGGGTCTCAAGCAATTGGTGCTCGACACGATCTGCGGCTCCAACGGATTCATGGGGGCTCGCGGCTATCCCTGCCCGCCGTTCTCAATCGGCATTGGCCTGGGCGGACAAATGGACGTGGCGGCAAAGCTCTCTCGTGAAGCCATTTCGACCCGCAACTGGCTCGATCACAACCCTGATCCGCTCTTTGATGAACTTGAACAGGAACTCCTCGCAGACATCAACAAGCTCCAGAACGGTCCCGCTGGTATCGGCGGCGATACAACCGCTCTGGCGGTGAAGATTGGCTGGGCTGCCACCCACACCGCCATTTGCCCGGTTGTCATCAACTTCCATTGCTGGGTTGCTCGTCGCTTCGGTATCCGTTTCTACCCCGACGGCCGCACTGAACAGCTCTTTCAAGCAGGAGAATAACAATGGCCGTATACGAACTGACGCTGCCCCTTGATGATGCAACAGTTGAAAAACTCCAAGTCGGCGACATTATTTATTTGAATGGGCAGGTCTGCACTGCTCGAGACATTGCTCACCTGAAGCTTCGCGAGCTCGCCGACGCCGGCAAGCCTTTCCCCGAAGACCTTCGCGGCGGTGCGATTTTTCATGCCGGTCCAGTCATGAAAAAGGATGCTCAGGGGAAGTGGTACCTGAGCGTCATTGGACCGACGACCTCTATTCGTATGGAACCGCATGCCGACTTTGTGGGCCAGCAAGGCGTCAAGGTCATCATCGGCAAGGGCGGCATGGGCGATGGTACCAAGGCTGCGCTGCAGAAATATAAGCAGGTTTACGTTCAGGCCTGTCCGGGCTGTGCAGTTGTCCTGGCAGCAGGCATTGTCGGCACGAAAGAACCTCACTGGTTTGAGCACGGCATGCCGGAGGCCATGTGGCCGCTTCAGGCAAAGCATTTCGGACCGTTCCTCGTCACCATGGACTCGCACGGCAACAGCCGCTATGACAAGGTACGTGACTACGCACAGAAGGTCGAAAAAGAAATCCTAGCGACCAAGTAGTCTTTCCGAATTGATGAAATTCATCCTTCGTAGTTGATGATGAGTGAAGGGGGAAAAGCCGCTTTGTCGTGTTTTTCCCCCTCTTTTTTTGAGGATTGCTATGACTAATCAAACCTGGTCCCCCTCCAAAGCTTGCGCAGATTTTGTTGCAGACCTTCAGTATGCGGATATTCCAGCAGCTGTCATTGACACCATGAAGCGCGACACCCTGGATTGGATCGGCTGCGCTGTCGGCGGTGCTGCAGATCGCTCTTCCCAACCGATCAAAGCCGTAGCTGACGTGCTCGGCGGCAATTCTCAAGCGACATCCATCGATTGCGGCCGCCGAAACGTTGTGCTTGCCGCCATGTCAAACGCTTACTTCGGCCATATTCTGGAAATGGACGATGTTGACCGTGACAGCATCAGCCATCCCGCTACCCCGAATTTAGCCGCCGCCTTTGCTGCAGCTGAATTCGCCGGCAAACAGGGTAAAGACGTACTGCTCGCAGCCGTATGCGGTTTTGAAATCATGCTCCGCATCGGTGCCGCCATCACGCCTGCTCACTACAAAATCTTTCATACGACAGCGACTACAGGCGTGTTCGGCGCAGCGATGGCTGCCGGCAAACTGCTCGATCTCGATGCCATTCAGCTCAACTGGGCATTAGGCAACGCCGGCACAATGTCGGCGGGCTTGTGGCAGTTCCTGCCCGACGGCGGCATGAGCAAATTCCTGCATACAGGAGCGGCTGCCGGCAACGGCATCCTGGTTGCCATGCTTGCCAAAAACGGCTTTAGCGGTGCAACCCACATTCTGGAAGGCAAACAGGGGTTCTTTGCCGGTTATGCCCGTCAGGAAGTGTGCTATGACCTCTTCAAAGACTTCGGCGAAAAATGGCGTGCCGGGCTGATTTCCTTCAAGCCCTATCCGTGCTGCCGGCACACCCATTCTGCGATTGACGCTGCACTCGATATTCGCCGGCAAGCTGCCGGCCGCGGCTTAAAGACCATTCGTCTGCTGACCTACACAACGGCCAACACCGTGGCGGGCACCCGTTCGCCAGCGACCGGCCGTCAAGCCAAATTCAGCCTGGCGTACTGCGTCGCCTCCACGCTCTTAAGAGGCGTGCCTACTGAAACATCCTTCTCGGATCAATCCGTGAATGAGGCCGATGTGAAGGCTCTTGAACATCGCATTGAAGTGGTGGAAGACACCGAAATCAATGCCTGCGTGCCGCGCAATTGGCCCTGCCGCATAGAAGCCGTCACCGCCGACGGACAGGAGCTCCATGCCCAAATCTGGAATCCAACGGGAGACCCGGAAAACACACTTTCCTGGGACGGCGTCGCGCTTAAATTCCAAACCATGACTGACGGCATTATTCCAGCCAACGTACAGGACGAAATTATTGAGCTTTGCAAACATTTCGATGTTTTAGATAAACCAAGCTTAATCTTCGAAAAAATAAATACTTCCTTTACGAGAAAGTATTAATTAAAAGCCCTACCCCGAGGGGCACCAAATAAAAACCACCAAGGGGAATCAATAATGGAAAAAGATAAATTAATAAAGATGCTAATAGGGTTTTTGCCTCTATTACTGCTCTTTTTAGACCCTCCTGAAGGCATGGATCCCAAGGCCTGGGGATTATTCCCGTTCTATGCCGGCGCTATTTTGATGGTCATGCTTCGCCCGGTCGGTGAAGCCACAGCGCTCGCTATTTTCCTGGGCCTTTATGCCGTCATGATGCGCGGCCATACCGTGGCGCTTTCCGGCTTCGCGCTGACGATGACGTGGCTCGTTGTCGGCGCCTATATCATCGCCCAGGCCTTCCGAGACACCAACCTCGGCAAGCGCATTTCCTTCTGGATGATCCGCATTTTTGGACGCTCTACTTTGGGTCTCGGGTATGCGGCAGCCTTTGCCGATTTCATCATCGCGCCGGTAACGCCGTCCAATGCGGCGCGCACCGGCGGCATCATCTATCCCATCTTCCTCAGCGTCGCGGAATCTTTGGGTTCCTATCCAGACAAAAATCCCCGGGGCTTTGGCGCCTACATTTCGGTTCTGCTTTATGTGGTGACCATGTGTACCGGCATCACGTTCCTAACGGGGTATGCTGCCAACACCGTCGCTTGGGCGCTGGCGGATCAAATGCTGGGACTGCACATCACTTGGCTCCAGTGGACGACTGCATTCATTCTGCCCGCGGGCATCGTGCTGCTGATCGCGCCATACGTCATGTATCTGATCTACCGGCCCACTCTGACCAAGATCGATAATGTGCGAATTGCCAGGGAAGGCCTTGCCGCCATCGGCCCCATGAGCAGCAAAGAAAAAATTCTTCTCTGCCTTTTCGTCTTGGCCATTATCGGTTGGGCCACCTCTTCTTATACGAAAATCAACTCCACTGCCGTGGTTCTGGGCTTCATCGCCGTCTGCCTGATGACCAATGTCCTCAAGTGGAAGGATATTGCCAAAAACAGCCAAGTTTGGACGACCTTGATGTGGTACGGCGGCATTCTGGGGCTGGCCGGCGCCATGAACCAATTCGGCTTCTTTAAATGGATGGCAGAACAGCTTCAGCTCTATGTGGACTTTTCATCCTTCAGCCACGTCGCACTGCTCTTCACTTTGGTCGCAGCCGGATCCGTCTGCCGATATCTCTTTGTCTCTTGCGGCGCGTATATGGCATCTGTGCTTCCGGTGCAGTTCACGATCGGCTTGGCAGCCGGTCTGCCTGCCTGGGACATGTTCCTTGTCTTTCTAATGTGCGGCGTTATGGGCGCCATCCTGACGCACTATGCGAATGCTGCCGGCCCCGTTCTGTTCGGCGGCGGATATGTCAGCGTTAAGACTTGGTGGCTCATTGGTTTGTTCTTTACGCTTCTTAGTTACATAATCTTCGGACTAGTCGGAGTTCCTTACTGGTCTATGCTGGGTCTATTTCCCTCTCTCTAATACGTTTACATTAGAAAAGGAGGCGGCCCGCCGTTTAAACAAGTAGGCACCTCCTTTATTTACTCAATAACCCATCCGCACTTGTAATGAGCAAAATCGAATTAGACCGGAACAATAAAACGCTCTACGGGCAGATCGCAGATATTCTCCGCGAAAGAATCATGAGCGGTGAGTTCAAGCCCGGAGACATCCTGCCTTCTGAGCGCGAATTAGCCGAAGAGATGCAGGTCAGCCGCATTCCTGTCCGGGAAGCGATGAAGTCTCTGGAGTACTTAGGCGTTGTCAAGCAAATTCGCGGTAAGGGCGTATTGGTGCAAACAGCTGATCTCAGCAACATCTTGAAGGTTGTTGGTCCTCTCGTCACCACTATCACTCCGCAAATCCTGCTCAATCTTTTTGATTTTCGACTGGCTATTGAGCCCTATGGCGCTGCACAGGCGGCCAAGCTGGCAACCGAAGAAGAAATTAAGACACTTCAAGAAATTTTAGAGGTCCAAAAAACAGCTGTCGAAAATAATCAAATGTCAGAGGAAATGTCATTTGAATTTCATTTGAGACTGATGCAAGCCTCACACAATGAAGTGATTGCCACTGTAAGTCTTTTTTTAAGTGAACTTCAACGGCAATCCAGGCACCTTACCCTCTGGAATAAAGAACGTCGAGAAGATGCCTATTGCGAACACAAGAAAGTTTTTGAAGCCATCAAAAATCACGACAGTGAACTTGCGTTCCAAATTATGAAAAATCACCTGCTTGAGGCCAAAGAACAGCTTCCCAGAGAATAGCTGCCTGCGGCCTTAAAAATTGGAGCCCATCATGTCCCCCCGTCCCGCCTTTGATGCATTGCAAATATCCGCGCTAGACAACACCGCCACACTGCTCAAGTCTGTCAGGATCAGCGATGAGGTCGTGGTTGGGGGGCAGACGGACGTCTTGCGGATCAAAGCATTGGACGATACCCCTTTCGGGCACAAAATCAGCATACGAGATATTCACAGCAGCGACTCCATTGTGAAATACGGGGAGGTCATCGGGACGGCCTCCCGCGACATTCCTGCCGGCAGTCACGTACATGTGCAAAACGTTGAAAGCAATCGCGGCCGCGGCGATATGGCTGAACAGAATGCGCCGGCATCTCAGCTTGAGAGCTGTGAGGAAGTATTCACTCCGAAAGTACCTGATCGTCCCATTATTAATGCACGCAGCCTCTGCTATCGAGGGTATTCCAGACCTGACGGCAGTGTGGGCATCCGTAATCTCGTGGGCATCATTTCATGCGTAGCATGTGCAAACGATGTCGTTGTTCACCTCTCTGACATCGAAGGTGTCGCGTGCTTTACTCATCAGCAAGGCTTCTCTCAAACAAAGCCGGACCTTGCGCTGATTGCCAAAGTTCTAACCAATCTAGCTAAGAATCCGAATCTTGGCGCCATCCTGTACGTCAGTCTCGGCTGCGAAAGCGTACCGACTGAGGAAATCGTCCGACAAGCAAAAACTTTCGGAAAACCCGTTGAATTTTTGATCATTCAAAAAGAAGGCGGCTTAACCCAAACGGTTGAGCATGCCAAAGCCGTAGTAGCCGATCTAAAGCAAAAAATCGCCGCCGCCCCGACAGAACATCCTTTCAACACGCTAAAGCTCGGCCTTAAGTGCGGCAGTTCTGACACCACCCAAGGTCTCTCAGCAAATGTCATCGCTGGGAAAATCACAGATATCTTCACAGCGGCAGGCGCGAGCGTCGTGATTGGCGAGACAACGGAATTCATGGGGGCAGAGCATATTGCTTCTCGCCGCTGTGTCACCTCGGAAGTTGCACAAGAGATTGCCAAACGCGTCTCAGAAATGGAAGCCCGGGCGAAGGCTGTCGGCGTCGATATGCGAGGCGGGCAGCCCACGCGAGGCAATATTGACGGCGGTCTCACCACGATTGAGGAAAAATCACTGGGCGCTCTAGCCAAAGCTGGATCCTCTATTTTTCAGCGCGTCATCGCTTATGGAGACAACGTCAAGCAGCCCGGCCTTGTCATGATGGATTCTCCTGGGCGCGAGCCAGAAATGCTCACCGGTCTTGCTGCAGCCGGCTGCAATCTGATCCTATTCACAACCGGCAGAGGGGCGCCTCAAGGCTTTCCCTTTGTTCCTGTCGTTAAGACTACCGGCAATGAAAACACTTGGCAGTGTCTCCAAGAACACATTGACTGCTATGTTGGAAAAATCATGCGGGGCGAAGAGTCATATGCAGATGCGACTCAGAGACTCTTCGATGAAATCATGCTGTTCATCAACGGTGATCTGACCAAAGCAGAACAATGCCGCTATAACAACTCAATGAACATCTACGTGACCGGTCCGACGATATAACCGTTCAAAACTTTTGACGCTGCACCGATTGGACTCAGAGATAGAAACCCATTGAAAACGTAGAAATTCTGAATACCTTGCAGAGCATGTCTATCTTTCTCATCCTCGGTCTAGTTGTTGCCACATTGATCGTTCTGCTGCGGCTGAAGCGTTCTCTAGGCTTCTCAGTGCTCTGCAGCGGTCTGCTCATTTGGCTGCTTCTGAAACCAGAGCCGCACTTGCTCGTTGACGGCGTCGTGTCCATGCTGCAGCGCAGCCGAACGTATGATCTCGTGGGGTCACTCTACTTTGTCGTCTGTCTGGAAATTGAACTTCGGCAAAGCGGATGTCTTGACGGCATGGTCAAGTACCTCCAGCAGCTCACCTCGTCAAAGAAACTGAGCATGGCCATCATGGCCGCATTTTTGGGTTTACTGCCCAGCATAGGCGGAGCGCGGTTTTCTGCTCCTATTGTGAAACAGATCGCCCAGGGAGAAGCCATTAGCTGCGACAGGCTCAGCGCTGTCAATTTTTGGTTTCGTCACATTTGCGAATTTGCCAGCCCCATCGTTCCCGGCATCATTCTGGCTTGTTCAGTTGCCGGCATTCCGGTCATTGATCTGATCTGCCATTTAGCCTGGCTGACGCCCGCGGCGTTTGTTATCGGCTGGATCGTTCTTTACCACAATGTCACGCTGAATGAAGAAAAGCGGATTGAGATTAGCGGTGCTCAAAAACGCAAAGAACGTTTTGATTTTCTACTCTCATTCACACCGATCTTAATCGCATTAGTGCTGATGATGACCTTCAAGCTTTCTGCTTGGGCAGCTTTAGGCATCACCGTACTTGCCACCGGGCTGCTGCTCAAACTTTGCCGCCGCCCTGTCCAAATCGCGGACGTCTTAATCCGGGCGGTGGAGTGGCGGCTTTTCCGAGATGTATTCTGCATTTTCTTCTTCATGGAGCTCTTGGAAAGTACCGGTTTGCTGCAAGCGTTGGTCGCCAACGTCACGCAGTCTGCGATGCCGCTCGAATGGGTTATCGCCGTACTCAGCTTCATGGTTGGCATTCTCACGGGCATCACTCAGGGACAAGTTGCTGTGGTCGTCCCCATTGTGGCCGCAGCCGCGCCGGGGAACTTAGAAATGCTCAGCATTGCCATGGTTTGCGGACTAGGCGGGCAAATGCTGACCCCAACTCATATGTGCCTGACGATTTCCCTTGACTATTTCAAAGGGGATTTTTTCAAGTCCGTAGGACTGTGCGCTATCTGCGAAGCTCTGCTTTTAGCAGCATATGGCATTTCCGTCTGGCTATTTCCAATCCATTGATCACGCTGGGAGGCAATCGTTTATGTCCAATTTCTGTACCCTTTCGCAAGCAACACCGAATGAGCAGGATCCTTTTAAAATCCCCGCCTATCCGGAGTACCCCAAACTGCGGCTAGGCACCCAACTCGATGCCATCTATGAACGTCTTTACCGTGATGGATACGGTATCCGCAAACCGGGGATTTCGGACGCTCTCCCCAAAGTATTGGTTGTTTTTGATCCTCGATGCTCGTGGTCCAACCATTTCTGGCAAACCAGTCAATTGCTCACCGAGCAAATCGATTTCATCTGGTTCCCCGTCTGTGTATCTTCTGATTACAGTACGGCACAAGCGGCTGCAATGCTGGCATCGGAGAATAGCTGGGATGTTCTGCGAGAGCATGAAGAGCTTTTCTCTGATCCGGACTACTGCGGCATCCATCCTGAGGCCTTCGGCTTTACCCAGGCTGATCGGGATCATGTTTGGGAGAATGCCCGTATTTTCAGAAAGGCTGGAGGCACTTCAGTTCCTCTAGGCATTTTCAAAACACAGGACGGCCGCTACATCCCGTTGTTTGGCGATAACACTGCCTCCGAAATTCGCTCAAAAATAGAGTTGTCCTAAAGTTTTGGCTGCAGGAATACTGCAGCCCCCTTCAGCAAAACCGTCATTTCTCCCTCCCCGCAATGGCAGGGAGAAATGGCGGCTGAGCCTTAGGAATCACGCCTTTGGCTGACTCTCAACGTACTTTCTGAGGACATCAAGCGTCAATGCGGCCCACGGCTGCAATGCAAACATCCGTGCATAAGCGACCCGGGCTATATAGGGCGGCGGGGCTTCCCGTACTGAGACGTAAAGGAAATGACCTCCGGCTCAATAGGCGTTGAGCCGACATCAAACCTTGGAAACCCGAGGCAGCTGCCAACACGAGGCGAGAAGTCTCGCCCAACTCCCATTAGGGATTGGCGGGGAGCGGTTATAACCTCAGTACAAGCCTTTATTTCGCCCTGTGAGAACGGAGATGCAGATAAACCACATCCCTAGAAAGATTAAGAATTTTGGCAATCCTGCTGACAGAGTTCTTTACCTCGAATAATCCTTCCTGATCTAAAGCTTTAACGATTTCCTTCGTTTTATTGCGAGCTGTAATCGATTCATCAGCATAGATCTGATCCCGAATGCGGCAAGTTACGGACAGCAGCAGGTCATCCAAATTCTGAACAAACATTTCCGAAGACTGTCCTTCCAGCCCGCCTGTTCCCTTGCCATGACCCAGAGCGCCTTTCGTATCCTGCGGCAGTAATAGATGGCAAAGGTCTGACAATGACGTTCCCAAATCAAAGTTTATGCATAAAAATCCAATGGGAATTCGGTCGTTGTTTCTAATAATGATGGTCGTCGAACGCATCGGAGATCCATTTCGAGCGACCGTTTGATAGACAGGTGTTATATCTTGATGAAGGCTTTCGCAATTTTTAAGCAACATCAAAGCCTTATCTGTTATAGGAGACCCTAAGACCCGTCCCGTCTTCATGCCGTTGTGAATATGAATGACGGAGTGCTCTAAATCTGCCAACGAATGGAGAACACATTCGCAGCTGTTCCCAAAAACCTGTCCAATAGCATCGACAATAAGTTTGTAGCGATCTAATAATGCACAATCTTGCGCTGTCAAAAGATAAACGGATGATGATTTCATAACCAAATTGAACTTATCTCAATGCACTCATCTCAAGTGATGTATATCAAATATTATGCCGCATTTGCTTAGTTCCCATCTATGCATATCGAAATGAATCCACATCCACAGACCAATATCTGCAGAGCATCGGTATGACTTAACGTCATTAAAGCAAATGGCTCAACGAATAAAGAGCGACAGAAAGAGGCTTAACCGTTCTCTCAAACGGACTGGCTGCCCGCCAACAACATACCGCCAGGGTCTGGCCACGAGAAACTGAACCATAAACCTTTCATGCCGCTCAGCAATTCGCCAGGCCCCGTCACTCACACAACTTCACCCCGGCCGCAAAAATCAGTATACACACCATCGGCGTTTAAAGTCCGGCAAAGGTTTGTGATTCTTTAAAAAAATCAATCCATTAAACAGTAACGTAAAGCTTCAGCGTCAATCTTGACGCACCCCATATTAGGACAAGTCCCTCAATAAAAGTGTTGATTGATTCAACTTCATTTGATAAGCTCAACTTGCTTGTAAGAGTTTGTGAAACGTTCGAAATACCTGTTTGAGCTGCAAACTCCACCTGCTGCGACCTCAGCTGCCGACAGCCTCTGAAGGTGACATACAAGTTCAACGCCACCATCTCGGAGTGTTCTAAATGGATAAGGAAATTCTCTCCACGAACAAAGCGCCTGCTGCGATTGGGCCTTACTCCCAAGGCATCGCAGCCGGATCTTTTGTTTTTGTTTCCGGCCAACTCCCCATCTGCGCTGCTACCGGCGAAATGCCCGAAGACATTAAGGCGCAGGCGGAAATGTCATTACTCAACGTCAAAGCCGTCCTCGAAGCTGCCGGTTCGTCTCTGGACAAAGTCGTCAAAACCACGTGCTTTTTGGCAGATATCAATGATTTCGCTGCATTTAATGAAGTGTATGCACGCATGATGCCGAAAACAGGCGCTCCGAGTCGCTCAGCCGTCGGCATTGCTGCCCTGCCCAAGGGGGCGAAAGTTGAAATTGAAGCAATCGCTATCCGTTAGGACGTTCTAGGGGAACACTTATGTTTGCCATCATTATTGGTCTTATAGTCATCGCCCTGGTGGTGACGCTGCTGCTCAAAGGGTATTACCCGCAAGCCATTCTTTTCATGGGCGGCGTGGTGCTGCTCACATGCACAGCCATCTTTGGCTGGGGCGATCTGCTCAATGCCAAACAGACGACGAACTTTATCGGCTTTGATATTTTCAAAGTCTTCAGCACTGGCTTTTCATCCCGCATCGCCGGTTTAGGCCTCACCCTGATGGCCATTGGCGGTTTCTCCCGCTACATGGAGCACGTGGGAGCCTCAGCCGCCCTGTTCTCAGTTTTTGAAAAGCCTCTGAAGCTGATCAAGTCCCCCTATGTTCTTCTCGGCGCCTCTTTCCTGGTGTCGCAGATCATGGTGATCTTCGTGCCGTCGCATGCCGGTCTTGCACTGCTGCTGATGGTCACGCTATACCCAATCCTCATTCGCTCCGGCGTGAGTCCTATGTCTGCCCTCGGCGTGATCGGCTGCGCGCAGTTCGTAGACGTTGGTCCGGGTTCCGGCAATGCGATTCTGGCCGCTCAAACCGCCGGCGTTGATGTTTCAGAATACTTCGTCTATTACCAGCTGCCCCTCTTTGTCGGTGTGGTCATTATCCTGACGTTCGTTCACATGTTCGTCCAGCGCTGGTGGGACAAGCGTGAAGGCTGGGTTTTTGATCCCAACAATATTCAGACGCTGGCGGGCGCGAAGACCACTGAACAGGACAAAAAGGTCCCGAAGATCTATGCCGTTCTGCCCATCATTCCGCTCTTCCTGATCATTTTCTTCTCCAAAGTCGCCGGCAGTCATATCCGTATGGATGTTGTCACGGCAATGGTTATCTCCACCATCATTGCGATCATCTTTGAGCTGATCCGCCTGCGCAATTTTCGCGACGTTCTCGCCTCTTTCAAGCTCTTCTTCGAAGGCATGGGCAAGATCCTGGTGAGCGTGGTCTCCCTGATTGTCTGCGGTGAATTCTTCGCTGCCGGCCTCATCAAATCCGGCTTCATGGGCACGCTGATCACTGCAGCCAACGACGCTGGCTTCGGTCTGGCAGCCATGGTGATTATCGGCGGCGCTCTGGTGTGGCTCTTCTCCTTCATCATGGGTTCGGGCAACGCTGCGTTCTTCTCGTTTGCTCCGCTCCTGCCGAATGTGGCGCATGTCATCGGCGTTCCGATCATTCAGCTGATCTTCCCGCTTCAGGTGATTCTCGGCTTTGGCCGCGCCTCTTCCCCGATTACCGGCGCCATTGTGGCCATCTCTGGATTGGCAGGGGTATCTCCATTCCAAGTCGCAAAGAGAACATTCATTCCGATGCTCTTTGGCACTGCCATTACCTACATTGCCTACTTCCTGTTCTGGTACTAATTCACGGCAAAAAACACAATGCGGGGGACCCCCAGGCCTCCCGCTCATCATGACCCGACTACTTCTTGATTAAGGAGATCATCAAATGGGCGTCAATACTATCCTCACTCACAGCGGCCGCGGCGACCAGTCTGTTGAAGTTCGTTCCGTCAATCCGGTAGTGATGCGTGCATCGACCATTTTGTTTAAGGACTACGATACCTGGCAGAAGTACCGCAAGCTTCGCGCAACGGACCGGGTTCTTTCCTATGGCGCCCGCGGCACGACGACCAACTTCGAGTTGGAAAAGCTCATCTGTGAACTCGAGGGCGGCTATCGCGCTCAGCTGTTCCCGACGGGTCTCGCTGCCCTCGCCATGGTTCTGCTCAACTATGCAGAAGCCGGTGCTCACTTCATCGTCTCCGACGCCATCTACGGTCCGGTCCGCACGGTCTGCAACCTCTTCCTCAGCAAGGTCAAGGTTGACGTTTCCTTCTGCAAGGCCGACTGCTCAGACGTTGAAAGCCTGATTCAGCCCAACACCAAGCTGATCCTCGTTGAAAGCCCGGGATCGATTCTTTACGAAGTGATTGATCTCCCCCAACTCTGCAAGATCGCTCATGCCCATAATATTCCTGTAGCCATTGACAATACCTACAGCAGCGGCTACCTCTACAACCCGCTGAAACTGGGTGCTGACATTTCCGTCATTGCCGCTACAAAGTATCTCAGCGGCCATTCTGACGTGACGATGGGCGTCGTCGTCTGCAACGAAAAAGAATGGAAGAACTTCGATAAGCTGCCCGAAGCCCTTGGCTTCACGACCAGCCCCGATGACTGCTATCTGGTCCTTCGCGGCATGCGCACGCTCGCGGTCCGCATGAATCAGATCGAAAAGAATACCGACGAAGTTGTGGCCTATCTCCAGACTCGTCCGGAAATTAAGACAATCTTCTATCCGAAACTTCCGACCCATCCGAATCATGACATCTTCATGCGCGACTACAAGGGTGCGTCGGGTATGTTGACGATTGAAGTTGCCGATGGGAACGATGGTAAGATGCCGTCAAATTTACCGATGCGCTCAAGTATTTTGCCTGCGGCGCGAGCTGGGGCGGCTACGAAAGTCTGGCCACAGTGACGGTTCCTCCGCGTACGGCCACGGACTGGAGCAAGCGCGGCCCGTTCGTCCGCTTCCATATTGGCCTCGAAGATGCTCAGGATCTGATTGAAGATCTTGGTCAAGCCCTTGACAAGATCTCGCACAAATAACTGCGGCCTTGCGCGGCCTCCCTAATCGGAGGTTATCCCTTTGTTTCTCTTTTGCCCGTGCGTTTGTGAAAACGCGCGGGCTTTTTTCTTTATCTCAAAAAAACTTCTCGTTCTGCAGCGGCAATCTTGCCTTCTTTAGAGCAGCGGTCCTGATTCATCCTCTTCATTAATTCAAATTATTTTGATAGACTCAAATTTACCGTAAAGCAAAAGCCGCATCAGGTGATACGGCACGCATTATTTGGTCAGAAGGAAGGGAATGAAATGGCAACATATGCGCAGATCGCCAGAGCTCATCTAGGAAATCTCGGCAAAGTCTCTTTAGGCTTTTATCCAACGCCCTTTCACAAACTCGAAAGCATTTCCCCCGCTTATGGCGTCAATCTTTGGATAAAGCGGGAAGACTTCTCCGGCTCGACGCTCTTCGGCGGCAACAAAATTCGTAAACTGGAATATCTGCTGCACGACGCCAAGAAACAGGGATGCGACACCGTCTTTACTTATGGCGCTACCCAATCCAATCACGTGATGGAAACTGCTACCGCCGCTCGGCGCTGCGGCATGCGCCCTGTTGTCTACCTAGGGGCTATCGTGGAACCTCAGCCCAATGACGTTCGAGCCAACTTGCTGCTCGATACAATTTTGGGAGCAGAGATTCACATTCTGCCGTCCTGCGGCCGAAGCACCAAGGAAACCATGGAGGCCAATGACCATCTGTTCCAAGCGCATATTGCGCAATTAGCGGCCCAAGGGCATAAGGTCTACAACATTCCGATCGGCGGCTCCACTCCCATCGGGGCAGCCGGTTTTGCGGAGTGCTACATCGAAACAATGGAGCAATGCGAGTCTGCCGGGTTAGCCTGCGACTACTTGGTGACAGCAACAGGCAGCGGCGGCACACTGGCTGGATTGGCTGCCGGGGCGGCGATGCTGCACGATGACAGCACTCAATTGATTGGCATCCAAGTCGGCAAAAAGGATCCTGCGACTTATGGCCAAAAGATCGTTGAGCTGGCCAACAGCGTTCTGGAAACGGCTGGCACGCAAGAGCGAATCGACAAACTGCCGTTTGTGATTCACTCTGAATATGTGGGCCCAGGCTACGAAAAACCCTACAAAGAAGCCAATGATGACATCCGATACCTTGCGCGAACGGAAGGTATCTTTACGGATCCGGTTTATTCCGGCAAAGCCTTCCACGGACTGATGGATCTCATTCGTACGGGAAGTATTCCTAAGGGCAGCAATGTGGTGTTTCTCCACACTGGCGGCGCCACAGCACTGTTTTCTGAACCCGATATCATCGGTGATTTAAATCAGATCCAGGCATAAGCGATCATTTTCGGATTTCTTTTAATGGGGGACAAAATGCACATTGAAGCAAAGCTTCGTGAACTGGGGTTAGAACTGCCGGAAGTCAAAAAACCAGCCGGACTCTATGTCTTTACCAAACAGGTGGGAAATCTCGTCTACGTATCCGGACAAACACCTGACATTGGCAGCATTCTGCAGTACAAAGGCGTTGTCGGCGAGGACATGAGCATCGAAACTGCACAGCAAGCCGCACAGCTCGCTGCATTGAATATCCTTGCAGTTCTAAAACTTGATCTTGGGGATTTAGACCGCATCCGCCAGATCGTTCAAGTGGTCGGTTATGTCCGCTGCGCTAAAGGCTTTGAGGATCAGCCTAAAGTCATTAACGGTGCCTCTCAGGTCTTTAAAGATCTATGGGGCGACGCAGGCATAGCCGCTCGACTTGCTCTGGGTACCAATGAACTGCCCGAAGGCAGCCCTGTTGAGATCATGGCGGTAGTGGAATTAGCCCACTAGCGCTCACGCTCTATGAAGCGTCTTGTATTTCTGCAGGACGCTTCTGCTCAGTGAATGAGATTAAGGAAGAATTTTCGCCCGTACAGTTTGATTAAACGAGCTTCACATTCTTTCTCGTAATCGCCGAGTTTTTGTGCCCACCAATTGGAAAACATTCGAATTTGACGAATTTTCCAGTCATCATCCTTACAAACCACATAATTTTGGTGACTTGGCCGGTGCCATCCTCCCAATACCGGCACTAAGCGCCCGGCTTCGAGATCATCAATGATGAAAAACAAAGGCATGCAAGGTGCTATGCCGGCATGTTCAAGCACAGATCTTCGAGTCATCTCTACATTCGAATAACGAATCGTATCGATCGCTTGAAAACTGCAGCTCTGCCCTTTTTTCGTGAGCTGATAGTTCGAGTTAAGCGAGAAGCTGTTCGGATAAAGATTGCTGAATACTCGGTGGTGCAGAAGATCGTCAGGATGATTGATTGGCCCGTGTTCTTTTAGATACTGAGGCGTCGCAACCGGCACAAAAATCATCCGTCCTCTCGGCAGCATGATGCAGTTGGAGAGCTGTGCCTGTGCACTCAAACAGATGACATCCGCCTTGCCCTCCAGAAAACTCGGCACATCCGACGGTGAGAGCATGTTAAAGCGCAGTTTTGGAAACTGTTCTGCATATTCCAAAATGAACTTCGTCGCGAAGTTGATGTGAGCATTGCCGATCATGACTCGGATCAGCATGGCGTCGTCGCTTTGCAGACGCCGGTAGTAGGTTTCAATCTGCTGCCGCTCCTCCAGAATCTTCTTAACAGATCCAATAATCGCACAGGCATCAGCCGTCATTTCAAATGGGCGCTTTTCCCTGTTGATCAATTGTCTGCCTAACTGCGTTTCCAGCTTTGTGAGTTTACGCGAGGCTGTTGGGCTGTCGATACCCAGCGCCTGAGCAGTTTTTTGAATCGATCCTGTTGTACACAAAGAAGCAAATACTTCCAATGCTTCGAGGTCATTAAGCATTGACAGATCCTTTTTTTATCAGCCTTAACAAGGTTCTTTGCAATTTTAACAATGGAGGAATGGATACAACCGCATACAAGTCCTATCCCATATTAATGTTCTAACACATGGTTGTTAAATATGGTCTTGCAAGATCTATTATGTATATGTTAAATGTATGAATGAATTACAACTATTAATCATTCATAGTATTTTCAGCTAGTCCGTCAAGGAATTCTGACAGCAGCATCTTCTGGCCAGACGACAATTCAATCGGCATCATTTGTTTACCAATAGACCGCGTATTAACTGAACAAATACTATATAAAGCGATGTCGTAAAGCAGATTCTCACACTCTTTTGGCTTTTGTTTAGAGAGGTGTAAAAATCCATACCAAAGAATGTAGTCATTTATATATTTCGTAGCTACACCTCGAAATTTAAGATTAATCGATTCATTAATTCCCTGCTTAAATTTTCGTACGGCATCAAGCGACCTATCTTCATTAATACCTTTAACAGTCGTTAAATTGACATTCCTTAATACCTTTCCGTTTTGATTGTTTTGGGATATCTCAGCATCTGCAAGAAGCTTTGACCGTGATGTCAAATGATCTTTTATTGCCGACAAGATAGTGTCTGTGGATGACCAACCTAAGGTTGAAACTTTCCCTGTAAATCCACCCTCTCTGCCAACAGCCAGCGGCACACATACTTGCTGCAGAGATTCTTTATTTTTATCATATTTTTCAATTAGCTGCTTAAATTCAGATGCATGTCTACTGCCTTTAAATGAAAGGTTAAAGAAGGTTCTGTCCACTTCTACGGTGCCGGATAACATTTGGTGCTCACATGTATTTCTCAGCGCATTGAGAATTTTATGTCTCCAAGCAAATGCTGTAGGGACAGTAATTCCACAAATCTTTGCACTTTGACGAACGCTCAATTCTTTACACATACAGTTGACGTACATCCTCAACTTCTCTTGATTTCGGTATGTGTTCTTTCCTAAAACAGTATTGGTTGTCGCCTGAAAAATTCTACGACAATCCACACATCTAAATCGTTGAGTACCGTCTGGTCTTTTGCCATATCGAACAATATGGCGAGATTCACAATGAGGGCAGAAAAAATCATTCGCAAAACGGTTGTTTTGAACCTTCTCCGGCGTCAGAATGGAAGGTTCCTTTTTCTCAGCCTGCCTTTCCTCTTCTACGTATTTGATCTTAAGTAGAAACGCCTCTCTATCTTTCTTCGAGAGCATTGAGAAAGCTGAAAACAACTCATCAGACTTATTCATTTTTCCAACTATCAAAATATTAACTCAAATAGATTATTTATAAAAATAAATCAACCCTATGCTTAAACATAGTTTAGGGCTTTTCGACGCCGTTCGTTCAAATTAAATTGGTTGCAAAACATGTGGAACCCCCCTACCTCAGCATGTTTTTCCACTAATCAAGGAGTAAGAAATGAAGATCGTCAGCGTCGACATCATTGATGTGAAGAATCCTCTTCAGTCGGCTGTAGCTAAATGGCGCCCGATTGTCGTCCGCATCAACACCGATGAAGGTGTCTCCGGTTTTGGCGAAGTCGGCATGGCATATGGTGTCGGGGCTTCTGCGGGCTTCGGCATGGCAAAAGATCTCGCTCGTCTTCTGATCGGTGAAGATCCCATGCGCAGCGAATACATCTGGGACAAGATGCAGAAGAAGACCTTCTGGGGTCAGGGCGGCGGCACGGTTGTTTCTGCCGGCATGAGCGCCATTGATATTGCGCTTTGGGATATCAAAGGCAAGGTCCTCGGCGTTCCCTGCTACCAGCTTTTCGGCGGGAAATGCCGCGACGAACTCCGCACGTATGCGAGCCAGCTGCAGTTCGGCTGGGGCAATGCGGAAAAAAAGGAAATTCTTACGACGCCCGAACAGTATGCGAAAGCGGCTGAACAGGCATTGGCCGACGGCTATGACGCTATCAAAGTTGACGTCAACGAAATTGACCTTGAAGGCCGTGCCAAGAAGCGTAATTTGTACGGCTGCTTTGCCCGCCGCGATCTGTTGGTCGGCTACGAACGACTCAAGGCAATCCGAGAAGCTGTCGGCGACAAGATCGACATCATTGTTGAAGCTCATGCACTGACGGATACGACGTCAGCCATTGAATTCGGCAACATGATCGAAGAATTCCGCATCGCCGCTTATGAAGAGCCCGTGATGGCCCTTAATCCCGGCCAGCTCAAGCAGGTCAAGGACGGCATCAATATTCCGATTGCCGCTGGCGAACGTGTCTACACACGCTGGGGCTTCCGTCCGTTCTTTGAAGACCACATCATTGATTTGATTCAGCCTGACCTGGGTACCTGCGGCGGCTTCAGTGAAGCCAAGAAGATCTGTGACATGGGTCATATCTATGACACGACCTGCCAGATTCACGTCTGCGGCGGCCCGATCATGACTGCCGCTGCGCTGCAGCTTGAATGTGCAATTCCTAACTTTGCTATTCACGAACTGCACCGCTACGCGCTGCTCGAAGGCAATCGCGTCACTTGCAAGTACGACTATCTGCCGGTCAACGGCAAGTATCAAATTCCGGATCTTCCCGGCATCGGCCAAGAACTCACGGATAAATCCATTGCTGAATCGCCCAAGGAGACGGTGAAGTAACCAGCTTCAAATCGAGAGAAATCGCAGCCCCCAATGCATTCCCATTGAGGGGCTGCGGCGAGAGACCACCAAGGAGACCAAGCTATGGGAGCTATAGCGAATACCATCGCAATCGTTGTGATTGTTTGCGTTGGTTATCTGATCATCAAAAAAGTGTATCCGACGGCAGTCTTGATGATTGCCGGCCTGGTGCTGTTGTGCTGCGCCGTACTGCTTGATGTAGAGCCCGGACTGGCCTTGAAAAAGGGCACGGGATCAGAATTCTTCGACATCTTCAAAATCATTCAGGATGTCTTTTCAACCACGCTCGGCGGACTGGGCTTAAACATTATGTGCATGGGCGGCTTCGCCAAGTACATGGACAAGCTTGAAGCCGGCCGTTCGCTCTATGACGTTGTCAGTGCGCCGCTCAAGTACGTCAAGAATCCGTATATGCTCGCCATGGCCGGTTTCATTGTCGATCAGCTGCTTGGTATGGCGATTCCCTCAGCTTCCGGTCTCGGTCTGCTGATGATGGTCACCATGTACCCGGTGTTCATCCGCGCCGGCGTGCCGAGAATGACTGCTGTCTGCGTCATTGCTGCGGGCCGCTTCTTCGACCTCGGACCAGGATCCGCCTCTTGCAATATGGCCTGCAAAACGGCTGGTATTGAATGGGCCGACTACTTCCTGAATTGGCAGATGGGCATTTACTGGGCCCTGCTCCCGACGATGCTTGTAACGATGTACTTTGCTCAAAAGTATTGGGACAAGCGCGAAGGACTTGATCCGGATTTTGAAGCGCTGCGCGAAAAGTTCCGTCAAGAAGAAGCTGACGATACTAACAAAGCTCCTAAGATCTACGCTCTGCTCACCGTTCTGCCGCTCTTCCTCCTGCTCACGTTCAACCCGATTGTGACTGAGTACTTTGGTCTGCCGACCATCAAGCTCGGCATCCCGGCAGCTGTCATCATCACGATTTTCGTCTCCATGATCTTCGAATACATCCGCAAGCGTGAATTCGCTGAAGTCATGGCCAGCATGAAGGTCTTCTTTGAAGGCATGGGCAAATACTTTGCCGTCGTCGTCACCCTCATTGTTGCGGGTCAGGTATTCGGCAAAGGCCTCACGGCAATCGGTGCAGTCAATGTGCTGATCGCAGGGGCGGAATCGATGGGTCTCGGCGTCATGTCGCTGATCATCGTGATGGGCGTCATCATCGGCATCATTGCCTTCTTGATGGGTTCGGGCAACGCTCCGTTCTACTCCTTTGCCTCTATCGCTCCGGCTATTGCTGAAAAGTTCGGCGTCCATGCTGCTGACGTGCTGCTGCCCCTGCAGACCATGACGGGCTTCGGCCGCACGATGTCTCCGGTGACGGGCGGCATTGTGGCTGTGATGGCCGGTGTATCGCCATTCCGCGTTGTAAAGCGCAACATGGTTCCGCTGCTTTGCTGCTGTGTGGTGAACTTCTTGGTTGTCTACCTCTTCATCCTTCCGTAAATTAGCCGTAACCTCATTGGCACTAAAAGCACTGCTCGACCACTTTAAGAGCAGTGCTTTTTCATCTTGAGAGCTGATCATGCAAGAACATATTCAAAATGAACTGGCATCCTTTATCGCCAATTGCGATTGGGAAAAGATTGCCCCGCATTTCAAGGAAGATGCCGCCTATCGGGTATTGGACTGGATTGGCTGCGCTGTGGCCGGAGAGCACTATCCCCAAGTAGAAATCGCTCAGAAGTACTTTATTGAAAACGGTGATCAGGGAAACTCTACTGTCATTGGTCACCAGACCAAATGCTCACCCCGTACGGCCGCCTTTCTCAACGGCATTGCCGGACATGTCTGCGAACTCGACGATGGACACCGTACAGCCATCGGGCACCCTGGTTCAATTGCCGTCCCGACGGCACTTGCGCTTGGC
>OGMF01001541.1_pt1 | contig 21959 bp, 18 predicted proteins | sample 1572921 | NCBI WGS metagenome assembly OGMF01 (sample SAMEA2581919, study PRJEB24529) | metagenome | biome: Human gut stool | place: China | collected 2011 | reverse complement strand
AGGCTGCCGATGCTAATCTACAGTTTGTTTTGCTCACGGGTGTCACCAAGTTCTCGCAGGTAAGCGTGTTCAGTGGTTTCAATCAGCCTAACGACATCAGTATGGACGAGCATTACGAGGCACTTTGTGGAATTACGGAAGATGAATTGTATTCTACCTTTGATGAGCAAATTAAGGCGATGGCTGTGAGATATAAGACCACAGAGGAAGGAATGAAATACAAGCTGAAGAGGAAGTTTGATGGTTACCACTTCAGCCCTAATATGCTTGATATCTATAATCCTTTCAGTATATTGAATGCCTTTGGCAAGAATAGGCTGGATGATTATTGGTTCCGCACAGGTTCGCCAACTTATCTGGTTCGTTTGTTGATGCATTTCGATGAAAATATCAATGAAATCGTCAACAAATATTATCCTGTAAGCAGCTTTATTGACTATAAGGCAGACAAAGAGGCACCTTTGCCAATGATTTATCAGAGCGGTTATCTTACCATCAAGGATTGGGAAATGGATACTAATTCCTATCTTTTGGATTTCCCGAATGATGAAGTAAAACATGGCTTTTTGACCATGTTGGCAACAAGTTATTTGAAACCTTCAGAATCTACGGATGCCTGGGTTGTTCAGGTTGTAAAAGTAATGAAAGAAGGCGATTGCAAGGAATTGGAGAATCTCTTGACTTCCTTCTTTGCCAGCATTCCATACACGCAGCGTCGCAAGGATGATGAAAGAGAGAAGGAACGTTATTTCCAATACACCTTCTATCTCGTATTGAGAATGATCAGCTGTTTCACGGTCTTCATCGAAAAGCAGCAAAGCGAAGGTAGGGTAGATTGCGTGGTAGAGACCCAGGATTATATCTACATCTTCGAGTTCAAGCGTGATGGTTCGGCAGAGGAAGCCCTGAAGCAGATAGAGGATATGGGCTACGCCAGGGAATATGCAGCAGATGGCAGAAAGATTTATCAGATAGGCTGCAACTTCTCATCGAAGACGGGAACCATTGATGGGTGGAAAATGAAGTAGGTGATTTGCTAAACGGATGCTTGATGAGTAATGTCAAGCATCCGTTATATCCAATAACTCATCGCCCACCAGCTGTTATGCAAGCGCACAACAGCTGTTGTGCGACTGAAGATATAGGCTTCCCCGGCTTATAGTATTAATTCTTCCGACAACAAGTTAAGGTTACTCCGAAGACTGTCTTATATCCTACGGAAGTTACCTTGATTATTCCACCGTTGCAAGAGGAGTCGATGGAAAAGCAACCATTCTCTCCACTCACAGCCCCATTGACGAATGTTGAATCTTGACGGTTTAGGAGCACTACATTTGCAAAGGCCAAAGGCTCTCCCTTGGCATCTACAATCTTTCCCGAAATGTTCTGTGCCATCATCTGAGACATTGCCGAAAGACACACAGCAGTTGTAATGATAAACTCTCTCATAATACTACTTTTTAATCAAACATACTTTTGCGTAAATGATGGCAAGCATTTATTGCACCAAGACGAAAGAAAGCTGCAATTATTTGCCTCATTTTGCATTTCAGGTATAAAAGTATAAAGACTTTTTTTAAACGAGTATTTTTTCGGAAACATTTAAACTACATTAAGCCATATTATACATGATTACGAATCTAACTCATAGTTTTATGGCTTCTAAGTCTATGAGTTCCGAGGTGGAAAACATAGAAATAAAAAGCAAAGAAAAAAAATAACACGGACAGATTGAATTTGTCCGTGTTATTTTTTAGTCTTACTTATTCATCCACCTGCTCATAATAATAAGAATAGTCTATGCCCTTCATAAAGACCTCACGGTCTTCAATCTTATCAGTTAAGGCATTGGCAATAAGCTGTTTGATGCGACTGCTATCAACAACACTCTGTGTCATCGCAGCCAAATAATCATTCTTGTCAATAAGGCTCCAATCCACACATTTTTTCAGCCTGCGCTTCAATATCAAGTCAAGCCAAATGCGCGTAGCTCTACCATTTCCCTCACGGAAAGGATGAGCGATGTTCATTTCTACGTATTTGTCGATGATTTCATCCAGCGTACTTTCCGGCATCTGTTCGATTCCTGCAAGTGTTTGTGGGAGATATTGCGCCATAGCAAACTGGAAACCGCCCTTTGCAATATTCACAGTTCGGATCTGTCCTGCAAAATCGTATAAACCACCAAAGAGGAAAGCATGAATCTGCTGCAAACCTTTGACAGAGCCTTCTGTAATGGAATTGATCAATTCACTCTCAAAAAGAGTGTATGCTTTCTTGCGACTCTGTCCATCAATGGTATTATCGCTATAGGTAAACCAATCCAGAAAGTCAGCAGCCTTATTATTAGGAAAGTTCCTGGCTAGCAGCATAATGCCTTCGTTGTCGAGAACATCGGTCAAACGCAGTTTACCATCAGGAGCTTGCAATTTCAACTGGTTAGTGGCACTAACCAGTTCATTATTTTCCTTCTTCAGCTTAGTCTTCAGATACTTCCAGTAATTACGGTTTTTGGAATAATCATCCTGCTCGTTCAAAACGCCGATAATATCCAGTACGGAGAACCACCACTTGTTGTGTTCCCCGTCCCAAACCGCTCTTACCTCCCGGTCTTTATAAAATCTGATTGATAATTTTCTGTCCATATTGCAATTCATTTTAAGAACACCCCGTATAATGGAATATTGGCATTCTTTGCCTTATTCCATTTACTGCCTGGTTATGGCAAGATATTGCCCTTTACCAGGGCAACTTTGTGCCATTGCCAGGCACAAAACGATACGTCGGGAGATAAAATTCAGCTGAACTATCTGTAAAAAGACTACTCTCGCTTTTACTCTTCACTCTTCACCAAATCGGCTGAAACCCCTATAAACATTAGGGTGTGGGCGGTGAAGAGTGATGGTTGACTCTTCACCACTCTTCACCACTCTTCACCACTCTTCACCACTCTTCACTTATCGCAAGGTTCAGCTATCATTTATTCCAAGATCTGGTCTTCATTGATGACAGGGTCTGGTCTTCATTGATGACAAAGCCTAGTCTTCATTGATGACGGAACCATTGCCACTCTGATATTCTTTCCTCTAAAATAATATGGGTGAAGAGTGGTGAAGAGAGGTGAAGAGTCAGATCAACTCTTCACCCGCCTAATCATCTAATTTACAATATCTTATACCATCCCGGTGAAGGGTGAAGAGTAAATTAGAAAATACTATTCTTTTTCCTTGTAGAAAATCTTGTTGGCACCGCTTGTAATCTTCAGCGCCTCAGGATGTTCCTCAATAAAGCTGTTGATATGGCGAATACGCTTCTCCTCCAGGATTTCATCCACGGCAATGAGAATGCCCGTCTCCTCTACATCGCCGAAGCCATAATTGATGGCTGTACCAAAGAGCTTCATGGTAGGACTGAGGTTCATATAGGCATTCACCAGAGGAGGAATATTGAAACCGAGCTGGCGAATCTCATGATTCAGAATGCGATAGTCAGCACGGAAATCATCTTCCGTGAAGATAGCTGCCATCTCGCTCTCAGGAGTTTCCAACTTCAATGGCTTCATCGGAATCACCAGGTTCTCCTTGTCATCAAAATGCTTCTTGAGGAAGTAGAGAATCATATCGCGGCCACGACGGATGTAAGAAGGATACATCGTCATCTTGCCGAAGAAATACTTTACATCCGGATAGAGCACGGTAAGGGCACCCAATCCGTCCCAGAGATTGTCGAGAGCAAAGATACTCTTGGTATTCTTGCGCACATTCTGATACTCGAGAGAGACGAACGAACGGCCCAGCTCCACAGTATATGGCATGTATTCCTTCAGGAACTTATCTGAAAAGTGGAACATGTGACTGGTAGCAAGCTTAGGCTGCCCCTTTTCATCAAGTTCCCAATCCTTGCCCAGGAGATAACGGTAGCCACCGATAATCTCGTTAGCATCTGGATTCCAGACAATAAGCTGCTTGTAGCAGTTGTCACCAAAGTCGAATTCGTCAAGGTCCATCGATTTACCCGTTCCACCACCTGCTTCGCGGAAAGCGATTTCACGAAGGCGACCAATTTCCTTCAATACATTTGGCGAATCATTAGCCGTAACGATATAGATTTCGTTATGACTCTTGTTGGTCATACGAAGCTGCTTCTCGGGAGTCAACTCGCTCTTCAGCAGTTCGCGGTCAATCGGTTGGATGATTTCTTCTTCCATAATTCTCTATATAATATCGATAATTATCTTGTTCTATTTCTCTTACTTTTTCTATGATTGCTCACTGTAAAAGGGTTCTCACTAGAGTTCGTAAACCCTGTCCTTCACATACTGAGCCCACTCTGTAGCCGACTTGCTGTGATCGAAAGTCTGCCAGGGAATCGGCTTGCCTATGGCGATGCGGAAATGCTTGCCCACATTCTTGTACATCTCATCCACGAGGAACATCATGGCAAGGTTGAAAGGCAGATGCTTGTCGCTGAACCTGGCGATGCGATAGAATCGCTCGGAGTTCTGACCACCGAAATGAATAGGCACCACATCACGCTGATATTCCACACTCTTGGAGATGAAAGTCTTCTTCCAAGGCAAATCGCGGATGCTGCCATCAGGCTGCTTGCGGCTGTTCAATCCCGCAGGGAACATCAGCATGTGGTTGTCGCTCTGGAATCCAGCCTCTACCATGCGAGGGAAGTCACGGCTCTGTCGGCCGGTCTTGTTGATGCCGATGCTTACAGGCTTGAGCCCCGGAAGATTGAGCAGCAGGTCGTTTACCAGATAGCGGAACTTACCATCATAATGCGTTCCGATGATGGAGCCGAGGCACACGCCGTCCTGTCCACCCAGCGGATGATTAGACACGAAAGTATAGAGCTTGCCATCATTCTTATCCGGCAAATTCTCCAAGCCTACGATTTCTACATCCATCTTCAGATAGCGCACGCATTCTGTAAGCCACTCCGTACCGGAGAGGTTTCGGCTTTCCCACAAGAACTTGTTCACTTCGTCTTCGTGTATAATCTTTTTCAGCCAAGACACGAGGAATCCGGGAACAAATTTAGCTTTGCTCCCCATCTTGTTCTTCAGTATCTTTTCTATGTCTATCGTTTTCTCTATTGAACCACTCATTTTTAGTAAACCTAATAAGTACGTGCAAAGTTAGTTTTTCTTTTTTAAATATGAGTCATTTTTCCCGAAAAATTATCAATAAAGCTAAAAAATAGTGCATTTTTCCATCTTTTCGGGAGAAATCAAGACAAAAAACATCGTTTTTCGCGAATTACTAGATACCAGCGAATAAAGAGCGTAAAATGAAAAAAATCATTTTTTTGCGCCCGTTTCATAAAATTTGTGGGGAAACATGGAGCTATGTGAGGATTTTTATGTACCTTTGGAGCCGAATTCCTATTAAATAGGTACATACGCGTTGTATATAAGTACATGCACGTGAAAGAAACAAGTTAAAAATAAGTAACTTACAAAAGAAAAAGAATCAAGAAGAATGATCAAGACAGCAGAAACATATCACGTACCCGTGCTCCTCAAAGAGAGCGTTGACGGACTCAACATCCAGCCAGGCGGCATCTATGTAGATGTTACCTTCGGCGGTGGAGGACATTCCAGGGAGATCATCTCCCGCCTGAGCGAGGGAGCACATCTCTACAGCTTCGACCAGGACGCTGATGCCGAGCGCAACGTGGTGGCAAATCCCAACTTCACCTTCGTATGCTCCAACTTCAGATACCTGAAGAACTGGATGAGATACTATGGCGTGGAGGGACTGGACGGACTACTCGCCGACCTCGGTGTATCGAGTCATCATTTCGACGACGAGACCCGCGGATTCTCCTTCCGCTTTGATTCTCCTCTCGACATGCGCATGAACAAGAGAGCCGGAAAGACTGCTGCCGACATCGTGAACGAATACGAGGAAGAGGCACTTGCCGACATCTTCTATCTCTACGGCGAACTGAAGAATTCCCGCCGCATCGCTTCAGCGCTGGTCAAGGCAAGATCCGCAAGCCCTATCAAGACCACCAAGGACTTCATGGCTGCCGTGGAACCCCTCTTCAAGCGAGAGCGGGAGAAGAAGGAGATGGCCAAGCTCTTCCAGGCACTGCGCATAGAGGTGAATCACGAGATGGACGCCCTGAAAGAGATGCTCCGCTCTGCCACCGAACTGCTCAAGCCGGGAGGAAGACTCTCGGTGATTACCTATCACTCACTGGAAGACCGCATCGTGAAGAACATGATGAAGGCGGGCAATCCAGAGGGCAAGGTAGAACAGGACTTCTTCGGAAGAATCGAGACGCCTTTCAAGCTCGTTAACAACAAGGTAATCATACCAGATGCCGATGAGCAGGAGAGAAACCCGAGAAGCCGCAGCGCCAAGTTGAGAATCGCAGAAAAGAAATAGAGTAAATGAGATTATCATGTAACTGCAATCATGTAATGCAATAGAAAATGAAACAAGATAAAGAAAAACCAGAAACAAGCATCCCGGCTGAAGAGCAGAAGGCGCAGCCGGAAGCTCCCAAACCGGCTCCGCAGGCTTCGCTCAAGGAAGTGATTGCCAAGCAGGCCATCGAGGAGGAAGTGTCGGGTTCTGCCAGCTTCACACTGCGCAAGATTCTGGGTGGCGACATCCTCACCGCACAAATCATCAGAAAGCAGATATGGCTGTTCATGCTCATCGTGGTTTTCATCATTATCTACATATCCAACCGATACAGCATCCAGAAGGATCTCATCGAATTGGATCAACTGCAAAAAGAGCTGCAAGACACGAAATACAGAGCACTGTCAACCAGCAGTCAGATAACAGAGAAGAGTCGTGAAAGCAATGTGCTCGACATGCTGAAGCACAGCAAGGACAGCACCCTGCACATCGCCACACAACCTCCTTACATCATAAACGTACCAGAAGAATGAGCAAGTTTGAGCATAAGAAAGTAATGCCGCGCTATAGTGCCATCGCCATCATCATGACCCTGATTGCCACCGCCATCGTAGGAAAAGCACTCTACATCATGACGGCTAAGCACGACTACTGGATGCAGGTTGCCGAGCGACAGAAGAGAGACTCCGTGACCGTGAAGCCTAACCGAGGCAACATCCTGAGCTGCGCAGGACAGCTGATGGCGAGTTCGCTGCCAGAGTTCAAGGTATTCATGGACTTCAAGGCGCTGACCGAAGCCGGCAACGACTCGCTTTGGGATGCCAAGCAGGATTCCATCTGCCAGGGACTCCACAAGATATTCCCGGAGAAAACAGCAGAGGAATTCAAGCGCCATCTCATAGAGGGACGCGGCAAGAAGAGCCGCCACTGGGCGGTATATGGAAGTCGTATCGACTATAACACCTTCACCGAGGTGAAGGCGCTGCCAATTTTCCGCCTCACTCCCTACAAGAGCGGATTCCACTGGGAGGAATACAATGCCCGCACCCGCACCTACGGTTCGCTGGCAGGAAGAACCATCGGAGCCATGTTTGGTGCCAAGGATACCGCCAGATTCGGACTGGAGCTGAGCTATGACTCCATCCTGCGCGGAACCAACGGCATCGTGCATCGCCGCAAGGTGCGCAATAAGTTCCTCGACATCACCGATACCCCTCCTATCGACGGTGCCGACATCGTTACCACCATCGATGTGAGCATGCAGGATCTTGCCGAGCGCTCACTCATCGAAGAGTTGAAGGAAATCAATGCCAACGTGGGTGTAGCCATCGTGATGGATGTGCCTACCGGCGACATCAAGGCCATTGTAAACATGGAAAAATGCTTCGATGGCGAATACAGAGAGATTCACAACCATGCCGTGAGCGACCTTCTGGAGCCGGGTTCGGTATTCAAACCAGCCTCGCTGCTCGTAGCGCTCGATGATGGCGTGGTAGATACTACCTGTCGCGTGGAAACGGGATGTGGTGTCTGGCAGATGTACGGACGAGATATGAAGGACCATAACTGGCGAAAGGGCGGATATGGAATGCTGACCTTCGCAAAGACACTGTGGTACAGTTCCAACATCGGTGTGAGCCGAATCATCGACGACCACTACCACAACTGTCCGGAGAAATTCGTACAGGGCATCTATCGCACCGGTCTGCACGACGACCTGAAGATTCCGCTGGTGGGAGCTACTCCTGCCCGAATCCGAATGCCGCACAGAAACAGCCACGGACAGTATGACAACTGGGCAAAGACCAGCTTGCCATGGATGAGTATCGGATACGAAACGCAGGTGCCACCGATCTCTACCCTCACCTTCTACAACACCATCGCCAACAACGGCAAGATGATGCGTCCTAGATTCGTGAGCAAGGTAGTGAAGAACGGAGAAACCATCATGGAGTTTCCGCCAGAGGTGATGCGCCCACAGATAGCCAAACCGCAATCCATCAAGAAGATGCAGACCATCCTGGAACAGGTGGTTAGTCTGGGACTGGGCAAAAAAGCCGGTTCGCCTAACTTCAAGGTTGCCGGAAAGACCGGTACGGCTCAGGTTTCCAAGGGAGCCGGCGGTTACAAGAACGGCATTACCAACTATCTGGTGAGCTTCGCCGGCTACTTCCCTGCCGACAATCCGCGCTACAGCTGTATCGTCTGCATTCAGAAATCAGGTTTGCCAGCTTCCGGCGGAAGCATGAGTGGTAAGGTATTCCACGACATTGCCGAAGGCATCATGGCACAGAGCCTGAAACTCGACGTAAAGGATGCCAAGGATTCAGCCTCCATCTTCGTTCCGGACGTGAAGAACGGAAACGTGCTGGCTGCCGACTACGTACTCACCCACCTGGGCATCAAGACCAACACCAACTGGAGTGGAAGCTACGCCAACGGCAATCCTATCTGGGGCAAGGCAGAACGCATAGGAAGCAGAAGCATCAAGCTTTTCAAAGAGAAGCAATACGGCAAAAGCACCGTGCCCGATATTACAGGCATGGGAGCCAGAGACGCTATCTTCTGCATGGAGAGCAGAGGAATCAGAACCAGGATTCATGGCAGAGGCAAGGTAATCAAGCAAAGTCTCATGCCGGGAACACCGGTCAAGAAGGGTTCCATCTGTATCATCGAATTGAACTAATATATATAATAAGGTGTAAATACATAAAGATATTAAATATGAAGTTACAAGAATTACTCAAAAACATCGAGCCGATTCAGATTGTCGGTGATGCTGATGTAGAGGTTTCGGGCGTAAACATCGACTCCCGAAAGATTAAGGAAGGTCACTTGTTCGTTGCTATCAAGGGCACTCAGGTTGACGGCCACCAGTTTATTTCAAAGGCATTGGCCCTGGGCGCAAAGTCGGTTTTGTGCGAGGATATGCCTGAGGAGAAAATCGAAGGCGTAACTTACATTCAGGTAGCATCTACTGAAGATGCTGTAGGTAAAGTGGCTACACTCTTCTATGGTGATCCATCCAAGAAGCTGAAGTTGGTTGGCGTGACTGGCACCAATGGCAAGACCACCATCGCCACCTTATTATATAATATGTTCCGCAAGTTCGGACATAAGTGCGGTCTGCTCTCCACCGTCTGCAATTACATTGAGGGCGAGGCTATTCCTGCCGACCACACTACCCCAGACCCTATCGAGCTGAACATGCTGCTGGGCAAGATGGTAGAGGCAGGATGCGAATACGCCTTCATGGAGTGCTCTTCTCATGCCATCGCACAGAAGCGTATCGGCGGTTTGGAGTTCGCCGGCGGACTGTTCACCAATCTCACCCGCGACCATCTCGACTATCACAAGACATTCGAGAACTACCGCAACGCCAAGAAGGCTTTCTTCGATGGTCTGCCTAAGACTGCCTTCGCCATTACCAATGCCGATGACAAGAACGGCATGATCATGGTACAGAACACCAAGGCTACCGTGAAGACCTACTCTACCCGCTCTATGGCAGACTTCAAGGCAAGAATCCTGGAGTGTCACTTCGGCGGCATGTATCTGGAGATTGATGGCAGAGAGGTAGGCGTACAGTTTATCGGAAAATTCAATGTAAGCAATCTGCTTGCCGTATATGGTGCAGCCGTCATGCTCGGCAAGAAGCCGGAGGATGTACTCGTTGTGATGAGTACCCTTCACAGCGTAAGCGGACGATTGGAGCCTATCCAGTCGCCTGAAGGCTATACAGCCATCGTTGACTATGCTCATACACCAGATGCATTGGAGAACGTACTGAATGCCATCCACGAGGTTCTCGACGGCAAGGGCGGTGAAGTGATTACCATCTGCGGTGCCGGTGGAAACCGTGACAAGGGCAAGCGCCCGTTGATGGCACAAGAGGCAGTCAAGCAGAGCGATAAGGTTATCATCACCAGCGACAATCCTCGCTTCGAAGAGCCACAGGACATCATCAACGACATGCTGGCTGGTCTCAACGCCCAGCAGATGAAGAAGGTGATCAGCATCGTTGACCGCAAGGAAGCAATCCGCACAGCCTGCATGCTGGCCAAGAAGGGCGATGTAATCCTCGTTGCCGGAAAGGGACATGAAGACTACCAGGAGATCAAGGGCGTGAAGCATCACTTCGACGACAAGGAAGTGCTTCGCGAAATCTTCGGTATCAACAAGTAGTATTATCATCTAATAGAAAAAGAGAAGAAGAAAAATGTTATACTATCTTTTTAGATTTCTGGAGCAGTGGGGCATCACAGGTTCCCACATGTGGGGTTACATTTCATTCCGTGCCCTGCTCGCACTGATTTTATCACTCGTCATCTCTGCATGGTTTGGCGAGAAGTTCATCAAGTACCTCAAGAGCAAGCAGATTACCGAGACCCAGCGCGATGCCAGCATCGACCCATTCGGCGTAAAGAAGATCGGTGTCCCATCCATGGGTGGCGTCATCATCATCCTGGCCATCCTCGTACCGGTATTGCTGCTCGGCAGATTGCGCAACATCTATCTGATTCTGATGATCATCACTACCGTATGGCTTGGTTTCCTCGGTGGTATGGATGACTTCATCAAGATTTTCAAGCGCGACAAGGAGGGACTGAAGGGCAAATATAAAATCGTAGGACAGGTTGGTATCGGCCTCATCGTAGGTCTGGTGCTCTGGGCTTCTCCAGACGTGAAGATGAACGAGAACCTCGCTATCGAACGTCAGGGACAGGAGACGGTGGTAAAGCATCGGGCAGAGGCACGAAAGTCGTTGAAAACCACCATACCTTTCATCAAGGGGCATAATCTCGACTACTCCAGCATCACCAGCTTCTGTGGTGAGCACAAGGTAGCTGCAGGCTGGATTCTCTTTGTAATCATGACCATCTTCGTGGTTACCGCCGTTTCCAACGGTGCCAACCTCAACGATGGAATGGATGGAATGTGTGCCGGAAACTCCGCCATCATAGGGGTGGCATTAGGCATTCTTGCGTATGTGTCGTCGCACATCGAGTTTGCCGCCTACCTCAACATCATGTATATTCCTGGCTCTGAGGAACTGGTGGTATTCTTCTGTGCCTTTATCGGAGCCCTCATCGGCTTCCTCTGGTACAATGCCTACCCTGCGCAGGTGTTCATGGGCGATACCGGTTCGCTCACCATCGGCGGTATCATCGCCGTGGGCGCCATCATCATCCACAAGGAGCTGATGCTGCCTATCCTCTGCGGAATCTTCTTCGTAGAGAGCCTCAGCGTGATGATGCAGGTATATTACTACAAGCTGGGTAAGCGCAGAGGCATCAAGCAGCGCATCTTCAAGCGCACGCCTATCCACGACAACTTCCGTACACAGGACAGCCAGTTGGATCCAGACTGCAAGTATCTGTGGAAGAAGCCTCGCAACTGCTACCACGAATCGAAGATTACCATCCGTTTCTGGATCGTGACCATCATCCTGGCAGCACTCACCATCATCACATTGAAGATAAGATAAAACAAAGGCTCTTATCAGCCTGACAAGATAAAGATACAACAATGAGCAAAATTGTAATTTTAGGAGCTGGCGAAAGTGGCGCAGGTGCTGCCGTGCTGGCGAAGAAAGAGGGATTCGAGGTATTTGTCTCTGACATGTCTAAGATCAAGGACAACTACAAGAAGTTGATGGACGACCACGGCATTGAGTGGGAAGAGGGACATCATACTGAAGAGAAAATCTTAGACGCTGATGAAGTCATCAAGAGCCCGGGCATTCCTAAGGAAGCCCCTATGATTCAGAAACTGATGGCAAAGGGTACTCCTATCATCAGCGAAATAGAATTTGCAGGCAGATATACAGATGCCAAGATGATCTGCATCACAGGTAGCAATGGCAAGACCACAACTACTTCGCTGATCTATCACATCATCAAGTCGGCTGGCTACGATGTAGGACTGGCTGGCAATATCGGCAAGAGTCTGGCGCTGCAGGTGGCAGAGACACCTCATAAGTACTACGTCATCGAGCTGAGCAGTTTCCAGCTTGACAACATGTACGAATTCCGTGCCAACGTGGCAATCCTGCTCAATATCACTCCAGACCATCTGGACCGCTACGAGTTCAAGATGCAGAACTATACCGATGCCAAGATGCGCATCACACAGAACCAGACAGAGGAAGACAGCTTCATCTTCTGGAACGATGATCCTATCGTGAAGAAGGAACTGGAGAAGTATGACCTCAAGTCACACCTCTGCCCATTCTCAGAATTCAACGAGGAAGGATGCGTGGGCTACATCGAGGACGGCAAGTACAAGCTCAAGTTCCCATCAGCCTTCGAGATGCCACAGGCAGACATGAGCCTGCGCGGCAAGCACAACATCTACAACAGCCTGGCAGCCGGACTCGCCTGCAACATCGTTGGCATCGACCACGAGACCCTGCACAAGGGCCTCAGCGACTTCCCTGGCGTAGAGCACCGACTGGAAAAGGTGGGCAAGTTCAAGGGAGTTTACTATGTAAACGACTCAAAGGCTACCAATGTGGATGCTTGCTGGTACGCTCTGGAGAGCATGACAACCCCTACCATCCTCATCATCGGTGGTAAGGACAAGGGCAACGATTACAACCAGATCAAGGACCTGGTAAAGGAGAAGTGTGCAGGTATCGTATATCTCGGAGCCGACAACCAGAAGCTGCACGACAACTTCGACGCCCTGGGCATTCCTGTTCGCGACACCCACAGTATGAAAGACTGCGTGGCTGCCTGCCAGGAGCTGGCCAAGCCAGGCGACACCGTATTGCTGAGCCCATGCTGCGCCAGCTTCGACCTCTTCAAGAACATGGAGGACCGCGGCGAGCAGTTCAAGGCACTGGCAAGAGCCATCGGTGAATAACTTTTCATTTGGCAAGAACTTAAGTGATAATAATTTTAGAGATAGGACAGTTAAGAAATGAACAATAAGACCATAGGCAACATATTCAAGGGAGACAAGGTCATCTGGATGGTCTTCTTCTTTCTCTGTATGATAAGCATCATAGAGGTGTATTCCGCCTCTAGCTCCTTGTCGTACAAGAGTGGTAACTATATGGCGCCGGTAATACGCCATATAGGTCTCCTTTTTCTAGGCTTAGGCACCATGATATGTATGCTCAAGGTTAAGTGTAAGTACTTCAAGATCGTCACTCCTTTTGTGATATTTCCATCTCTGGGCTTACTCATCTGGGTTTTGATAGCGGGACAATCCACCAATGGCGCATCCCGCTGGATTAACCTGGTGGGCATCCAGTTTCAGCCTTCGGAAATAGCCAAGGGAGCGGTGGTGCTGGTAGTGGCACAGATTCTCAGTGCAATGCAGACGCAGAATGGTGCAGAACGGAGAGCCTTCAAGTATGTATTGACGGCCTGCTGCCCGTTTATCATCCTCATCGGACTTGAGAACTTATCCACCGCCATGCTTCTGTGCATCACTATCTTATGCATGATGATCATCGGAAGAGTACCTATGAGTCAGATAGGCAAACTCGTGGGCAGCGTCTTGATATTTATCTGCGTTGTCTTCGCCGGCGTCATGATCGTGGGTGAAGACAAGGAAAACGGAGGAAACAAGCCGGAAAATACGCTCACAGAGAACATCAACGAGAAGGAAGAAGCACCAGGTATGGCAGAGAAGATGTTCCACCGAGCAGATACCTGGAAAGCACGTATCGACAAGTTTATCAATTCCAAGCCAGTGGCTCCGGAAGACGTGGACCTGGATAAGGATGCGCAGGTGGCCCATGCCAACATCGCCATCGCCTCATCGAACATCGTAGGAAAGGGACCAGGAAACTCCGTAGAACGCGATTTTCTCTCTCAGGCTTTCTCCGACTTCATCTATGCCATCATCATCGAGGAAATGGGACTGTGGGGTGCCTTCTTTGTGGCATTCCTCTACATCATTCTGCTCTTCAGAGCCGGGCGAATCGCCAACCGGTGTGAGAACACATTCCCAGCATTCCTGTGCATGGGACTTGCCATCATGCTGGTTATCCAGGCACTGTTCAACATGGCTGTAGCTGTAGGCTTGGCACCGGTTACTGGTCAGCCACTTCCGCTCATCAGCCGAGGTGGAACCTCAACCATCATCAACTGTCTCTACCTGGGCATCATCTTAAGCATCAGTAGAACCGCAAAAAAGAAAGATTTGCCTCAAAACGAAGCAAATTTTGACAAATTTGCTGCTGCATAACAAAAGAGTATCATAAATAAGGTAAAAAATGCCATTAAATGGATTTTTTTGCTTACCTTTGCGTGAAAATTGTTGACCCTCGGGTCGTAAACAAGAATGGATTATGAATAATGAACTGAGAATTATCATAAGTGGAGGCGGTACAGGCGGTCATATATTCCCTGCCGTATCCATCGCAAACGCCATCAAGGCAAAGCGCCCTGATGCCAAAATATTGTTTGTTGGAGCACTCGGCAGAATGGAAATGCAGCGTGTTCCTGCAGCGGGTTATGAAATCAAAGGATTGCCTATCTGCGGTTTCGACAGAAAGCATCTGCTCAAGAACATCGCTGTTCTCTTCAAGATCTGGAAGAGCCAGCACATGGCCAAGAGCATCATCAAGAATTTCAAGCCAATGGCTGCTGTAGGTGTGGGCGGATACGCCAGCGGTCCTACACTTAACGTTTGCGCTAGCAAAGGTATTCCATGCCTCATCCAGGAACAGAACTCATACGCAGGTGTGACCAATAAGCTCCTGGCAAAGAAGGCAGAAAAGATATGCGTGGCTTACGAAGGAATGGAACGTTTCTTCCCAGCCGACAAAATCATCATGACGGGAAACCCAGTACGCCAGAACGTATTGGAGACTACCCTCACCAAGGAAGAGGCACGAAAGCAGTTCGGTCTCGACCCTGACAAGAAAACCATCCTGCTCGTGGGCGGAAGCCTCGGTGCAAGAACCATCAACGAGAGCGTGCTTCAGCACCTCGACCTCGTGAAGGAAAGCGGCGTGCAGTTTATCTGGCAGACAGGTAAGTACTACAACGCAGCCATCATGGAGCAACTCAAGGGCAAGGAACTGCCAATGCTCAAGGTTACCGACTTCATCAGCGACATGGGCGCAGCTTACAAGGCTGCCGACCTCGTGATCAGCCGTGCCGGAGCCAGCAGTATCAGTGAGTTCTGCCTCATCGGTAAGCCAGTCATCCTCGTCCCAAGCCCTAACGTGGCAGAAGACCATCAGACCAAGAATGCCATGGCACTGGTAAACAAGGATGCAGCCATCTACGTGAAAGATGCTGATGCGCCAAACGAATTGCTCCAGAAAGCCATCAACACAGTCAAGAACGAGGATAAACTCAACTCACTCTGTGAGAACATCAAGAAATTAGGATTAAAGAACTCAGCCGACGTCATCGCCGACGAAGTAATCAAATTAGCAACAAGATAATGGAAATCAAGGATATTAAAGCAGTTTATTTTGTAGGTGCAGGCGGCATCGGTATGAGCGCCATCGCCAGATACTTCCTCAGCAAGAAGTTGGTTGTAGCCGGATACGACAAGACTCCTTCCAATCTCACTCACGAGTTGGAGAAAGAAGGAATGCTCATCCACTACGAAGAGAATGTAGATCTCATCCCTGAGGCTTGCAAGGATGCCAAGAACACGCTGGTTGTCTATACACCAGCCATCCCTGCTGAGCACAAGGAGCTGGTTTACTTCCGTGAGAATGGATTCACCATCGAGAAGCGTGCACAGGTTCTGGGTACCCTGACCCGCACCCACAAGGGACTGTGCGTGGCAGGTACACACGGCAAGACTTCTACTTCTACCATGTGTGCACACATCATGCACCAGAGCCATCTCGACTGCAATGCCTTCCTCGGAGGAATCTCCAAGAACTATGGCACCAACTACATTCTCTCAGACAAGAGCGACTTCGTAGTCATCGAGGCAGATGAGTTTGACCGCAGTTTCCACTGGTTGCGCCCATGGATGAGCGTCATCACATCTACAGATCCTGATCACCTCGACATCTATGGTACCAAGGAGGCTTATCTCGAAAGCTTCCGTCACTACACAGAATTGATCCAGCCGGGCGGTGCGCTCATCATCCACAAAGACCTGGAGATGAAGCAGCACGTACAGGACGGCGTCAAGATATACGAATACAGCCAGGACGAAGGCGACTTCCACGCTGAGAACATCAAGATAGAGAATGGCGGAATCACATTCGACTTCATCTCTCCTATCGAAAACGTTACAGGCGTAGAACTCGGACAGCCAGTGCCAATCAACATCACAAATGGTGTGGCAGCAATGGCAATGGCGCAGCTGAATGGTTGTACCGCCGATGAGCTTCGCAACGGAATGAAGACATACGGAGGCGTGGACCGCCGCTTCGACTTCAAGATCAAGAACGACAAGCTCGTATTCCTTTCCGACTACGCTCATCATCCAAAAGAGATTTATCAGAGTGCAAAGAGTATTCGTGAGCTTTACAAAGATCGCAAGATTACAGCCATCTTCCAGCCTCACCTCTACACCCGCACCCGTGACTTCTACAAGGACTTTGCCAACAGCCTGAGTCTCCTCGATGAAGTCATCCTCTGCGATATCTATCCTGCTCGCGAGCAGCCTATCCCAGGAGTTACCTCCAAGCTCATCTATGACAACCTGAAACCAGGCGTAGAGAAGAGCATGATTCACAAGGAAGATGTACTCGGACTGGTGAAGAGCCGTGACTTCGACGTACTCGTCGTTCTGGGAGCTGGCGATCTGGACAACTACGTTCCAGAGATCACAAAGATTCTAGAATCAAAATAAGCCCCGAAGATAGGGACTTATGCAAACAAGAACAAAGTAATCAATGCATATCAATTGGCAGAAAACCCTACTCATCACCCTGGATGTTGCACTGGCAACCTATCTGGGATTCGCTTTCACCAAGTTTAACAAGCCTGATGAAAAGGGAATGCTATGCACCAAGGTGAACATCAACATTGAGGATGAGATGACCAACGGCTTTCTGAATGCAAAGGAAATCAAGAAGAGACTGGAGATAAAAAAGCTCTATCCCCTGGAGAAACCACTGAACGGCGTGAACGCCAGGAAGATAGAGGAAACTTTAAAGACCAGTCCCTTCGTGAAGACCGCAGAATGCTATAAGACGCAAGACGGACTGGTGGATATCTACCTCACCCAGCGTATGCCAATTGTGAGAATCAAGAGCATCAACAACGAGGACTACTATATAGATGATCATTATCAGGTAATGCCCAACACCAACTATACGAGCGATATCATCATCGCCACAGGCAACATCAACAAATGGTTTGCCCAGAAATACATATCGCTGGTAAGCAAGACCCTGATGAAGAACAATCTTTGGAGAAATCAGATAGAGCAGATCAACGTACTGCCCGACAGGGGCATTGAACTGGTGCCACGAGTAGGAAACCACATTATATATATAGGTAACCTGCCGGAAAGCAATATCATCAGCAAAAGAGAACAAGATGTAGAAGACTTCATCAACAAGAAGATGGACCGTCTGGAAAAGTTCTACAAATATGGTCTCTCTCAAGCTGGCTGGAACAAATACTCATACATCAACATCGAGTTTGACAACCAGATAATTTGCACAAAGCATCATAACAGCTAATTTTATAATTGAAACAGAAAAAGATAATATATAAAGACTATGCCAAAGGAATTTATTGTAGCTATCGAGCTTGGCTCATCTAAGATGACAGGTATAGCTGGTCAGAAGAATTTAGACGGCAGCATCACCGTGCTGGCTACCGTCGAGGAAAACTCGTCTTCTTGTATCAGAAAGGGTGTTATCTATAACATCGACAAAACATGCCAGTGCCTCACTAGCATCATCAAGAAGTTGAAGAACTTCCTCAAACAAGATATTACCCAGGTTTACGTGGGTGTAGGAGGCAGATCTATCAGAAGCCTCAAGAACGTCATCGTGAAAGATCTGCCAGGCGCATCTATCATCTCGCAGGATATGATTAATGAGCTGATGGACATCAACCGCAACATGACTTATCCAGACCAAGAAATTCTTGACGCTGCAACACAGGAATACAAGATAGACAACCAGTACCAGATTGACCCTGTAGGCATACAGTGCAGCCATCTGGAAGGTATCTTCCTGAATATCCTTTGGCGCAAGAACTTCTATAACAATATCAACACCTGCTTCGAGAATGCAAATATCTCGATTGCGGAGATGTATCTCGCACCATTGGCTATGGCAGACAGCGTATTGACCGACTCTGAGAAGAGAGCCGGATGTATGCTCGTTGACCTGGGTGCCGACACCACTACCGTATCCGTTTACTACAAGGGTATCCTGCGCCATCTCTCTGTCATCCCATTGGGTGGAAACAACATCACCAAGGACTTGACTTGCCTCCAGCTCGAGGATGCTGATGCAGAAAAGATGAAGCTGAAATATGCAAAGGCCTACACCGATATCAGCAATATCGACCCAACACTCAACTATTCTGTTGACAAGGACAGAACCATAGAGAGCAAAAAGTTTATCGAGATTGTAGAGGCTCGTGTGGAGGAAATCGTAGAAAATGCCTGGTTCCAGGTACCTGTAGAATTCTCAGATAAGCTGATGGGTGGTATCATCCTCACCGGCGGTGGAAGCAATATGCCTGAAATCGACAAGGTATTCAAGACTCATACCCATATCGACAAGGTACGCATCGCGAAGTTTGTTACCCAGACAGTCAACTCAAAGGATCCTAAGATCACCAACCATACCGGTATGATGAATACCGTATTGGGACTTCTGGCTAAGGGCGACATGAACTGCGCAGGCAGCGAATTCAACAACGACCTCTTCGACAACCTCGACAACCGTCCTACAACAGGAACAGGTTCTGAAGCCCACAAGGCTCCTCGCAACCCGAACGAGACAGTTGGCACCGGCGTGGTATTGACTGCAGCCGAAAAGCAAAAGGCTGAAGAAGAGGCTCGCCGCAAGAGAGAACAGGAAGAGGAAGAGGCAAGACTCCTGGCTGAAAAGGAAGCCGAGGAAGAAGCAAAACGCAGAAAAGAGAACAGCCTCGTTCACAAGTTCATGAGAGGATTCAAGAAATTCGTGAAGGATACCATCTCTGAGGAAGAATAATATAATCATATTTTAGAATAGACTATTATGCTAGATAACACAAATACTCCACATATTCTGGACTTTGGAGAGCCAGAAAAGGAAAACAGCATCATCAAGGTGATTGGTGTAGGTGGTGGCGGTGGTAACGCTGTCAACCACATGTACCGTGAAGGCATCCACGACGTAAGCTTCGTATTGTGTAACACTGATAATCAGGCGCTCAACGATTCTCCAGTACCTGTACATCTGCAGTTGGGCAAGGAAGGTCTGGGAGCCGGCAACAAGCCTGCCAAGGCTCGCCAGGCTGCCGAGGAAACCCTTGAAGAGATCAAGCACATGCTGAACGACGGCACCAAGATGGCTTTCATCACTGCCGGAATGGGTGGTGGTACAGGAACCGGTGCTGCGCCTGTCATCGCAAGAGTGAGCAAGGAACTCGGAATCCTTACCGTTGGTATCGTAACCATTCCTTTCCGCTTCGAAGGTCCTAAGAAGATCGACCAGGCACTGGATGGTGTAGAAGAGATGTCTAAGCACGTAGATGCGCTGCTGGTTATCAACAACGAGCGTCTCCGCCAGATTTATCCAGACCTCGCTGTACTCGATGCCTTCGGAAAGGCAGACGACACCTTAAGCGTTGCAGCAAAGAGTATTGCTGAAATCATCACCGTTCACGGACTCATCAACCTTGACTTCAACGACGTGAAGACCGTATTGAAGGATGGTGGCGTTGCCATCATGAGTACTGGTTACGGTGAAGGTGAAGGTCGTGTCAAGAAGGCGATTGAGGATGCATTGAACTCACCATTGCTCAACGACAACGATGTATTCAACTCCAAGAAGATCTTGCTGAGCATTGCTTTTGCCAGTGAGAAGAAGGACAATCCTGGTTTGACCATGGATGAGATGAACGATGTAAACGACTTCATGGAGAAGTTTGGAGACGACTTCGAGTTGAAGTGGGGACTCGCCATTGATCCAGAGTTGGGCAGCCGTGTCAAGGTTACCGTATTGGCAACAGGTTTCGGACTCGAAGACGTAGAGGGAATGAACCGCCACATGAAGAAGCATACAGAAGAGGAAGCTCGCCGTATCGCAGAAGAGGAAGAGACAAGGGCAGAGCGTCAGAACAGACGCGAGCGCTACTATGGTTCAGACGGCAACTCTACCCAGTATAAGCGTCATCCACACATCTTCCTGTTCCGTCCTGAGGATCTCGACAATGAGGATGTAATCCTTCAGGTAGAGAACACACCAACCTTCAAGCGCACCCGTCAGACTCTCGAAGACATCCGCAATCTGGCTTCTGGCAATGCAGAAACGGAGGAGGCTAAGAAGAAAGACGATAACGACACAGTACAGGGAGTCATCAGCTTCGCCTAGGGAACCGTTCCTTAAGCGAACAACTCCTGTAGAACAGAAAAGCTTTTCAGCTCCGGGAATCCCGGAACATGAATCCTATAATATTGCAATATCACCTCTACACAGCGGTTTCGATCCAATCGGGACATTGTGTAGAGGTGCATTGTTTCATAGCTCAAGCGAAGCAGCCCCAACATACGTAAAGAATCCTCTTTATTTAAATAATGTACGTGTGTAGGCACGAAGGATACAAAACGGCCTTCCTCCAAGTCGAAGAAATCGCCATGCGCACCACTCTCAAGGTTAGGCGAAAATCCAAGAAAGAAGGTTAGCCGAACCATAAAGACAATATGGAAATTGGCATAATTCCCCTGTGCCTGGTCGAGCCACGCCACACTCTCCTCTATGAAGGAAAACAATGGAACATTCACCTGCTCGTTCCTGGTGGCTTGCCCCAAAAGCTCTGCCAGAAACATAGACATCGCCAACTTGTAAGGCGAAAAGGGAAGATCCACAAAGGGAAGAGCGATGGATACATCCTTCAATCGCTGCAAGTTAGCTTTCGGACGATGATCGAACTCCAGGTTGAGAATCATCAGGGGCTGAAACAGCTGACGCTTCATCTTCGCCTTAGAAGACTTGGGAATTTTGACCATAAAAGAGACTCTGCCCAACTTTTCGGTGAAGAAATCCACGATAAGTTGTGCATCCCCATACTTAATGGTTTGCAGTACGATAGCTCTAGTTTTTACTTCCATTTTGTCTATAATTATTAAAAAACAGGGCAAAATTACAAAAAAACAAGCATTTAGCGAAAATTTTCGCGGAAAAATTTGCAAGATTCAAATAAAAGTAGTAACTTTGCACCCGCAAATAAGCAATGGTCCCTTCGTCTATCGGTTAGGACGAGAGATTTTCATTCTCTAAAGAGCAGTTCGACTCTGCTAGGGACTACAAACATTAATAAAGAATATAAAAATAAAACATAGAGATGGCAAATCACAAATCATCAGTAAAGAGAATCCGTCAGGACAAGAAGAAGGCTTTGCATAACAAGTACTATGCAAAGACTATGCGCAATGCCGTTCGCAAGTTGCGCAACATGACTG
>OGMF01001540.1_pt1 | contig 21961 bp, 21 predicted proteins | sample 1572921 | NCBI WGS metagenome assembly OGMF01 (sample SAMEA2581919, study PRJEB24529) | metagenome | biome: Human gut stool | place: China | collected 2011 | reverse complement strand
ATATTATATTAATAGAAATAAATGCAGGAGGTGGAGCGAAAATGCTTGAAGGTTACGCAATGACCATTGTCGGAAAATCGAAAAGCGACAACACGGATAATTTCTGCATTAACGGAAAAATCAGATTTGACGCCGAGGATAAATACCTTGCGGCATGGGATGATGTGACGCACAAAAAGAATGTATATGCGGTTTTCAGCGGCAGGGGTTCCGAGGATATGGCTGCAACGGCGGCATTTATCGGCGCCTCCGTTGCGGAGAAATGCAGGAAAAAGGATTTGGCGGCAAATTTTGAAGCCTTTTCGGAGCTTCTCAACGGGGAAATCTGCGATTACATATTTAACTGTGACGGTGTGAGGGTTGCGCTTCTGACATCGGTTCTGTGCATTTCGGGGAAAAGCGTTTCGGCATTTAATATCGGCGGCGGCACTGTGCTTTTGCTGCGAAATGGCAAGCTTAAAAGCCTTGTGAAGAAAAACGAAAGCTTTGCCGGCAGCTTTAAGGAGGAGGGCGGATGCGGCTTTGAAAGGTCGCAGGAGCTGACCCTTGAAGACGGAGATTCGTTCGCCGTTTGCTGCGAGGCTGTTGTAAACGCGGTTCCGGAAAATGAGCTTGCCGAAATTATGAAAAACGAACCGTCGGCAAAAAAAGCGGCGGCTGCAATAATAAGAAAGGCAATGGAGAATGGTGCGGAAGAAGCTCTGACGGCAGCCGTTGTGAAATACACCGATGCACCCGATAAAAAACAGGGGTTTTTCGGATGGTTTTTTAAATAAAAAACAGCCGCTTAAAATATTGACATTTTTGCTGAGCGGTGCTAAAATATTTATAATTTCAAAGGAGGAATACGTTATGAAATTTGATTGTTTGAAGAGCTGCAAGGCTTTGTTCTTCGCAGCAGGAGCGCTCACAGTTGTGGTTGGCAAGAAAATTGCAAAAAATCCGAAAACGCGCGAGTTGTGCGTGTCCGGTCTGGCAAAGGGCATGCAGCTTAAAGAAAGCGCATGCGAAACTCTGAAGAACCTTAAAGAGGATGCGGAGGATATCTGCTGCGATGCAAGGGAAAAGATGAATGCTGCGGAAGAAGCGGAAGACAATGAAGCTTAAAATAGTTCATGAGTCGCGCGGCAGAATCAGATTCCGGCTGGGAAGCGGGCGTTTTCTCAAAGAGCAGGAATGTCCGCTTGAAGAGCTTTTGTCGGCGCTGCCGTATGTGCGTGATGCGAAAGCTTCGAGCGTGAACGGCGGAATACTTGTATTGTATAAGCAGGGGTTCCGTGATGAGCTTGTGTCTTACATGAAAGGCATTAAAATCTCAGCCGTTGAAAAACGGGCCGACAGCCAAAATGAGGATGCGAAGCAGTTTCGCCGCGAACTGGCAAAGCTTATTATCCGCCGATACGCCGTTAAGCACCTGATTCCGTCGCCGATTGGAATTGCACTGACATATTACAAAGCGATTCCGTATATAAAGAAAGCAATTTCGAGCATTGCGGCATTTCGTGCCGATGTTTCGCTGCTTGACGGAACGGCTGTCAGCGCAGCTCTTCTGCGTGGAATGTATAAGGAAGTCAACTCCATTATATTCCTTTTAAAGGTATCGGGACTGCTGGAGGATTATACGCGCAAGCGTACAAAAAATGCACTTGCGGACAGTCTGTCATTTAAATTTGACGCTGTTTGGAAAGAAGCTGACGGAAAGCAGGTTAAAGTTCCTCTTTCCGCCGTTAAAAAGGGCGACATTTGTGTGTTCCGCGATGGGGCAATGATTGCCGTTGACGGCACCGTTGTTTCCGGTCATGCAAATGTGAATGAGGCATCAATGACGGGTGAGCCGCTTGCAGTGCTTAAAAAAGAGGGTGCAACGGTTTATGCCGGAACAGTTGTTGAGGAAGGCTCAATCAGCGTTGAAGCGCTCGGAGGTGTGAACAGCAGCAGGATTTCCCATATTGTCGATCTGATTGAAAACGGCGAAAATCTTAAAGCCGGAGTTCAGTCTCGCGCGGAAAAAATGGCAAACTCAATTGTTCCGTACAGCTTAACGCTGTCGGCGCTGACATATCTTTTTACCGGTAATGTCACAAAAGCGCTGTCGGTGCTTATGGTTGATTATTCATGCGCAATCAAGCTTGCAACACCGATCAGCGTTATAAGCGCTATGCGTGAAGCCTCGGGTCACGGATTTGTGGTAAAGGGCGGCAAGCATTTTGAAAGCTTTGCCAATGCCGACACAATTGTGTTTGATAAAACCGGAACTCTGACAAATGCATGCCCGGTTGTTGAGAAAGTAATTCCGTTCGGAAAATATTCTGAGGATGAAGCGCTTAAAATTTCGGCATGCCTTGAAGAGCATTTTCCGCACAGCATGGCTAAAGCGGTTGTTAAGGCGGCGCAGCTTAAGAATTTGCACCACGAGGAGGAGCACGCCGATGTTAAGTATATTGTTGCGCACGGAATTGTGACGATGCTGCACGGCGAGCGCGCGATAATCGGCAGCGAGCATTTTGTTGCCGAGGATGAGGGCATTGAAATCACTGACGCAGAGCACAGACTGATTGAAAAAGAAAGCGCAGGGTGCTCAACGATTTATCTGGCAATTGCAGGAAAGCTTGCCGCCGTTATCTGCATAAGCGACCCTCCGCGTCCGGAGACTGCCGAAGCGATTAAACTTCTGCGCAAAAGCGGCGTTGAAAATATTGTGATGCTGACGGGCGACCATATAAGTGCGGCAGAAAGAACTGCGGAAAAGCTTGGAATAACTCAGCTGCGCGCACAGGTTCTTCCCGAAAACAAGGCAGAGATAATAAACGAACTGAAAGGCGAGGGCAAAACCGTTGTCATGGTTGGGGACGGAATAAACGATTCCCCGGCGCTTGCCGCAGCGGATGTTTCGGTTGCGATGAAAGATTCATCCGACCTTGCGCGCGAGGTTGCGGATATAACTCTTCTGACAGAAGATTTGCGCGATTTAACGCTTGTCCGTGAACTTAGCCGCAGAATGCTCAGGAGAATTACGCGAAACTACGGAATTATCGTGGCATTTAACACAGCGCTGATACTGCTCGGCATGGGCGGAGTGATTACGCCGTCCGTTTCATCGATTCTGCACAACGGTTCAACAATGCTGATAAGCGCGCACAGTATGCGTCCGCTTCTCAGTGAATAATGCGGAAAAAAGGCACATTTGAAAAATTTTCGCATAAAATATATAAAAACGCTTGACAAATCAAAACACAGGTGTTATTATAATGGAAAATAAATATTAACTAAATCCGTTGAAGAGAAATAGTAGCTGTGATGTGCTTCGGAAAGCGAGCCGTCGGTGGTGTGAGGTACGGTGCGGAGCAGCATGGTGAATGGGTCTCGGAGGAGCGGGGGCGAAAGCAGTTTGCACGTTATTAGTTTCCGACGTGTGTATCACGTTACAGATACAGGGTATTAACCGTTTAAATACGGAGTATCCGATAAAGCGGAAAGCGAAAAGCTTTCAAGTGGGGTGGCACCACGGTTTAGTTAAATCGTCCCGACAGCGTTGCAGCTGTCGGGATTTTTAGTGCAAAATTTTTTGAAAGGTGTTGTCAAACATGAAAAAAACAAAGGTAATTGCAAAAATGGCAGGCTTGCTTCTCGGCGCGGCGCTTATAGTGAGCGGCTGCGGTCAGAAATCCTCAACGGATTCTCAGACAAAGAAAAGCGATGAAAAGGTTTATAAAATCGGCGTAACGCAGATTACCGATCATCCGTCGCTCGACAACTGCCGTGAGGGCTTTATAGAAGGACTTAAGAACGAGGGATATGTTGATGGGGAAAACGCGGACATTGAATTTAAGTCGGCTCAGAACGATATGTCGCTTGCAACGCAGATTGCGCAGAATTTCGCAAGCGCAAGAAAAGACCTTGTCTGCGGCATTTCAACGCCGTCCGCACAAACGCTTTACTCCGTTTGCCTTGAAAAGAAAATCCCCGTTATATTCAATGCAATTTCGGATCCTGTTGCGGCAAAGCTTGCAAAGTCGGAAACGGAAGCAATTCCCGGAATCAGCGGCGTGAGCGACAGGCTCCCCGTTGAGGATCAGCTCAAGCTCATCCGCGAGCTTCTGCCGGAAGCAAAGAAAATCGGTATTCTCTATAAAACAAGCGAGGATAATTCAGTCAGCACACTTAAAACATACAAAGAGCTTGCGGGAAAATACGGCTTTGAAATCGTTGAAAAGGGAATAGGCACAGAGGCTGAAATTTCTCAGGCGATTGACGTTATTTTAAATGAGGTTGACTGCATATCGAACCTTACCGATAACACGGTTGTAAATAATCTTGCGCTTCTTGTTCAGAAAGCGAACGACAAAAATATTCCCGTGTTCGGCTCTGAGGAGGAGCAGGTTAAGAACGGCTGCCTCGCATCCGCCGGACTTGACTATTTTGCACTCGGCGTTCAGGCGGGCGAAATGGCAGCGCACGTTCTCGGCGGTGAGAAAATCGAAAATATTCCTTATGAAACAATGAAGGACACAAAGTTTACTCTTAACACAACGGCTGCCGAAAAATTCGGCGTTCCGACAGACGGCGAAATCGCCGCAAAGGCCGACAAGGTAAAATAAAGGAAGGGGTGAAGCCCCGGTGGCTTCGGTAGTAACGGATTTAATAATCGGAATATTGATTGAAGGACTTATTTACGGACTTTTGGCGCTCGGAATCTATATCAGCTACAGAGTGCTCGATTTTGCGGACTTGTCGGTTGACGGAACGTTTCCGCTCGGCGCGGCTGTTGCAGCAAGAATGATTATCGGGGGAACAAATCCGTGGATAACGCTTCCCGTTTCATTTGCGGCAGGTATGCTTGCAGGTATGCTGACGGGCATTCTGAACGAAAAGCTGAAGATAAAGGATTTGCTTTCGGGAATTATCGTTATGACAATGCTGTACTCGGTTAACTACAGAATTGTCGGCAGACCGACCGAAAATCTTATTAATCAGCAAACGATTTTCACCTCGGTTTCGGGCATACTTCCTCCGGCGCTTGCGCCTTATGCAAAGCTTATAACGGTGGCGGTAATTATGCTTGTTGTCAAGCTTGTTCTCGATTTATATCTGAAAACGAAGTCGGGCTTTCTGCTGCGCAGCGTCGGTGACAATCCGGCGCTCGTGGTGTCGCTTGCAAAAAACCCCGGCACGATGAAAATTCTCGGTCTGGCGCTTGCGAACGGACTTGTTGCTCTTTCCGGCGCCGTGAATCTGCAAAGCACGTTTTCATTTAACGTTGCCGGCGGAACGGGGAAAATGGTCATGGGACTTGCCGCCGTTATAATCGGAACAACGATTTTCGGCAGGCTGCGGCTTATGGGCGTTACAACCGCCGTTGTTATCGGCATGATTATCTATAAGGCGTGCATTTCGCTTGCGCTCATGGCAGGCTTTGAAGCGAGCGACCTTAACCTGATTATATCCGTTCTGTTTGTTATCACGCTCTGCATAAATAACTTTATTCTGAATCGGGGTGACAAAAATGCTTGAGCTGCAAAATATCACAAAGATATTCAATAAAGGCACAATCGATGAAAAGCGCCTGTTTGAAAATTTCAGTATGAGCATTGAAAACGGGCAGTTTATTTCTGTTGTCGGCTCAAACGGTTCGGGTAAAACAACTGTTCTGAATATGATTTCGGGCGATGTTATGCCGTCCGCCGGGAAAATAATTCTTGACGGAAAGGACATAACGCATCAGAAGAATTATAAACGTGCCGAAAAAATTGCGCGCGTGTTTCAGAATCCTGCGATGGGAACGTGCCCGTCAATGACGATTTTTGAAAATATGTCAATTGCCGACAATAAGCTTAAACCGTTCAACCTGAGCCGCGGTCTGAACCACAAGCGGAAGGATTTTTACCGCTCGCAGCTCGAAATTCTCGGGCTGGGACTTGAAAACAGGATGAACACTCTTTCGGGTGCGCTTTCGGGCGGTCAGCGTCAGGCGCTCGCACTTATCATGGCAACAATGGTTAAACCCGATATTTTGCTGCTTGATGAGCACACTGCGGCGCTTGACCCGAAATCAAGCGATATCGTTATGGAGCTGACGCGCCGCGTTGTTGAAAGCAAGGGCATCACCACGCTGATGGTAACGCATAATCTTCGCTATGCGGTGGAGTACGGTAACCGCACCGTTATGATGCACAACGGAAATATTGTGCATGATTCCGCGGGAGAAGCAAGAAAAAATCAGTCCACAGACGATTTGCTTAAAATATTTAATGAAATAAGCATTGAATGCGGCAATTAGTAAAAGAATATTTTAAATTCGGTAAAGGGGATATAAAAAGCATCGGTTTTTTACATCCCCTTTACCGAATTTTAACCGAAAATATGTTGACTTGAAGAAAAAAACATATTATGATATATAATAGGTTAGTTTTTGAAACAATGAGGGGGATAAGGCTTTGAGAAAAACAAAAATTATATGCACCATCGGACCTGCAAGCAGTGACGAAAAAATTTTCAGAAAAATGTGCGAGGCAGGGCTTAACGTTGCCCGTCTGAATTTTTCGCACGGCTCGCATGAGGAGCATCTGAAAAAAATTGAAATGATAAAAAAGGTGCGTGAGGAGCTTGATGCCCCGATTGCAATAATGCTAGACACAAAGGGGCCGGAGTACAGAATAAAGACCTTTGAAAACGAAAAGGTAACCGTGCATGACGGCGATGAATTTATCTTTACAACGCGTGATGTTGTCGGAAACGAATCTGTTGTCGGCGTTAATTACAGCGGTCTTGTGAACGACCTTTCAGTCGGCGACCGTGTACTTGTAAATAACGGTCTTGTGATTTTTGAGGTTAAAAAAATCACCGATACGGATGTTATATGCACCACCGTAACAGGCGGTGAGCTTTCGGACCGCAAGAGCATGAGCTTTCCGAATAAGGTTCTGAACCAGAAATATCTGAGCGAACAGGATAAGGAGGATATTCTGTTCGGAATCAAGCACGGTGTTGATTTTATTGCGGCGTCGTTCGTTTCGCGCAGGCAGGATCTTATCGACCTTAAAAGCTTTCTGCTTGAGCACGGCGGAGCTGATATAGATGTTATTGCGAAAATCGAAAACCGCACCGGCATCGATAACATTGAATCGATTTGCGAGGAATGTGAGGGAATCATGATCGGCCGCGGCGATCTCGGCGTTGAGGTTCCGTTCACGGAGCTTCCGGCAATTCAGAAGTATCTTATCACAAAGTGCCGTCTGCTCGGAAAACGCGTTATCACCGCAACGGAAATGCTTGAATCCATGATTCACAATCCGCGCCCGACGCGTGCCGAAATTTCCGATGTTGCAAACGCCGTGTATGACGGAACGTCTGCCGTCATGCTTTCCGGCGAGTCGGCTGCCGGGAAATATCCCATTGAAACGGTTAAGGTTATGGCTGATATTGCATATGAAACAGAGAATCGCATTCACTATGACAAACGTTTTCACAATAATCAGTTTATCATAAAAAATAAGGTGGACGCAATTTCCCACGCGGCTTGCGGCATGGCAATCGACCTTGATGCAAAGGCTCTTGTTGTAAGCTCCGTTTCGGGAATGACCGTCAGAATGGTGTCGCGCTTCCGCGCGCCTGTCGATATAATCGGAATGACGGTTAAAAAGCGCGTTTGGTATAAGCTTGCGCTTTCATGGGGAGTGACGCCCGTTATGACGGAGGAATTTAATTCAACGGACGTTTTGTTCTATCACGGAATGCTTGCCGCAAAGGATAAGCTTAAGCTTGAAAAGGGCGACAGAGTTGTGATGACCGGCGGCAGAGCGGGAATTTCCGGCAAAACAAACACAATCAGGGTTGAAACGGTATAATAACAAAAGAAAAAGAGTATGTAAAAAGCCACAACCCGATAAGGAAGTATTGGTTTTGAACGCCGTTCTTTAAGTTTATACTTCGTAAACAGGCAGCCGTATACGTCAGTATTACGACTGCCTGTTTACTTGTCTAAATCTTAAATTCCGACCTTCAAAACTGCTTTGCACCCTGTAAACAATATTTTTTGATGAAGTTCAAGGCAAAAAAGCGAGTAATCCTGTCGGATTTCGAGCCTTTTTTAACGCTGAAATTCGCAAAAAAGATGTTTAGCAGGGCAATACTTCCTTACCGGGCTGTGGCTAAAAAGTCAACTGATTTTTTATACAGCCATTTTTATGCAAAAAAATTCCGATTCGACAAAGGTTCTTATTTTTTTTAGCAAAATATATGGTAAAATATGTATGTATATATTTGAAAGGGGTACGAAAATGGCAAAGCACTTTACGGTTTACAAAAATGCGGCGCATGTTTTGCTGTCGGGCGAGCTTGATCAGTATGCGGCGGCGGCGCTGAAAAACAAAATCGATATTGAGGTTGAGGAATCCGGGAAAATCAATCTGATTATTGATCTTACAGATGTTAATTTCATGGATTCATCGGGAATCGGACTTATAATAGGAAGATACAAGGTTCTCCGCCCCCTCGGAGGAGGCGTTGCCGTGTGCGGCGCAAACCCGGGAGTGAGGCGCGTTATCGGGCTGAGCGGAATCGAGAAGCTTATTCCTTATTTCAGCACTGCCGATGAAGCGGCAAAATATTTAGAGCGGAAAACCGCAGGAAAGGAATGATACAAATGAACAATTATCTTAAAGCGGAATTTGACGCACGGGGAATTAACGAAGGCTTGTCAAGAATAATCGTTTCGGGCTTTATTATGCCGCTCGACCCGACAATCGAGCAGATGGCGGACATAAAAACCGCTGTTTCTGAAGCCGTGACCAATGCTATAATACACGGCTACGAAAATAATGAGGGAACCGTTGTGCTTGAGCTTGAATCTGTTGACAGACTGGTAACGGTGCGCGTTTCTGACAGCGGGGTCGGCATTGAGGACATTGAACGCGCAAGGATGCCGCTTTTTACATCGAAACCCGAGTGTGACAGGAGCGGCATGGGCTTTACGGTCATGGAAAGCTTTATGGACACCTTACATATAAGCAGTGAAGCAGGGGCAGGAACAACCGTCACAATGACGAAACAACTGTAGAGGGATGTGTGCGCATGAAGCGTGAAATATACCGGCTTATTGAAAAAGCCCGGCAAGGCGACCGCGCGGCGCTTGAACGCCTGACGGCGGAAAATACGGGGCTGATATGGAGCGCCGTGAAAAAGTTTTCGGGCAGGGGAACGGATAAAGAGGATTTGTTTCAAATCGGCGCAATCGGGCTGATTAAGGCAATCAATAAGTTTGACGCATCGTTTAACGTTGAATTTTCAACATATGCCGTGCCGATGATTATGGGAGAAATCCGCCGTTTTCTGCGCGATGACGGACTTATAAAGGTCAGCCGCGGATTAAAGGAAACCGCGGTTAAGGCAATGGCTGCGGCAGAGCGCATTTCTGCCGCGAAAGGGCGCGATGCCGTAATATCGGAAATTGCCGAGGCAATTGACTGCGACTGCGCCACTGTTGCCCTTGCGCTTGAATCGGCACAGCCGCCCGACTCCATTTATAAAACAGTGGGTGACGGAACAAACGATTTGCTTTTGATTGACAAGCTCCACAGCGGTGAAAACGGGGAAGAGGATGTTTTGAACACGCTTTCCCTGCGTGAAGCGATTAAGAAGCTGCCGGAGCGTGAGCGCCGGATAATGGTGCTTCGATATTACCGTGAAAAAACGCAGAGCGAGGTTGCGCGCATCATGGGACTCAGTCAGGTGCAGATTTCGCGGCTGGAAAAAAAGTCCCTCGGCGTGCTTCGCAAAAATATCGTGTAAGCAGCTTTTTATACAAAAATCCCCATTGAATATTAAAAATATTAATAAATTATTACCAAAGATTACGGTTTCATTAAAGATTTGCGCACAGTGTTGACAGAAAAGTGCGCCGATGCTATAATGTAAGCGTACACAGGAGAGGTATATAATTGTTAATTGCTTTAATAAAGGGGGCAAAAATCATGAAAAAACTAAGGAAGCTTATTTCGGCGGCGCTTGTGCTTGCAATGCTGCTCACCTCGGCATCGATCGGTGCGCTGGCATATTCCGATGTGGATGAATCCTCATCGGTAAGCGAAGCGGTGGGAATTCTCTCGAACCTGAAAATTTTCACGGGCTTTGAGGACGGAACCTTCCGCCTTAATGACACTGTTACAAGAGCGCAGATGGCTGCAATAGTGTGCCGTATGCTCGGTTATGAATCGCAGGCTGAAAGCAGCAGCGGTTCAACGGTGTTTACCGATGTTCCGGCAAATCACTGGGCTTCGGGTTATATTAATGTTGCTCAGCAGATGGGCATTATCAACGGCTATGGCGGCGGCTTGTTCGGACCGGAGGATAAGGTAACGTATGAACAGGCTGTTAAAATGGTTGTTTGCGCACTCGGATATGACCTTGTTGCTCAGGGTAAGGGCGGTTATCCCACGGGATATCTCAGCGTTGCTTCTTCCGAGGGTATCACGAAAAATTCAAAGGGCTCTGTAGGTGAGCCGGCAAAGCGTTCAACGCTTGTAATGCTTGTTTACAATTCTCTTGAGGTGCGCTTGTTTGACCAGTCAAGCTGGACAACGAACGGCAGTGATGAGTACAAGAAAACAGACGACACGATTCTTTCAAAGTATCTCGGCGTTCAGCGCTGGGAAGGCGTTGTGACGGATGTTCCGTACACGAGCTATGCGGATAAGGACTACAGAGCGAAGGACACTCCGTATATCACGATTGACGGCTTTTATAAAAAGTATTCAAACGGTTCGGAGATTAAGGTTGACGACGACAGCCCGAAGCGTGCCGATTGCAGCCTTGTTGACGCAGGTCAGTATTTCGGCAAAAAGGTTATCGCGTACATAGGCGACTCCGAGGATGACGATACCGGTCATTACATGGTATACGCAATCAGCGAAAAGACGAACGGAAACACGGTTACAAAGCTGTCAAGCACTCAGCTTGTTGATTCCTCCGATAAAGAGTGGAATACAAAAGGACAGATAAGCTATCGTAAGGTAGGCTCGTCCAAGGTATATGACCTTGATCTTGACAGTAAGGTTAGGTTTTACGTAAACTATTCCAGAGAATCAAGGCTTGATGAGAAATCCTCAACTTCAAACATGGAATCATACATTGAAAACGGCGGCAGCATAACGGCTGTCAGCAATGATAATGACGATGATATAGAATATGTAATCATTGAAGCGTTTGATGAAGAAGGCGTTATCGAATCGGTCAATAAAGACGGCGGCTACTATTCGTATGATCTTTACACAGGTGCGCTTGACGATATTGACACGGATGACAATGACGAGCTGACAATCGTTTACAGAGACGGAAGCCTTTCAAGCGTTTCCAAGCTTGATGACGGCGACACTGTTTCAACGGTTAAAATAGGTAAGAACGTAAGACTGCTTTATGCATCGTCTAAAACGGTCACCGGAAGCGTGTCGGCATACGACTCGGATTCCGTTTCAAGCGGAAATTACGGATTTGTTCTTGCAGTTGATTACAGCGGCGGCATTTCCGACGGATATGTTGCACAGGTTGCGCTTGCGGACGGAACAATTGCGGAATATTTCCTTAATTCAAAGGTAAAAATGTACGATAACAACGGCAACACACTGGCGTCAAACGATGCAAAGGTTGCCGAGAAGCTTGCGGTTATGGCGGACGGAAACACCTCCGTTAAAGCAAGAACCTCTTACACGACTGTGGGAAATGCCAAGAACATGGTATTCAAATTCACTGTAAAGAACAGAAGAATATCTAAAATAAAGGAACTTCCCGGAGGTTCTTACACGGGCTACCTTAAATCCAACACAAAGAAATACGACGCCGAGTCAATGTCATACGGCAGCGTTGAATTTGACAAGGACACGGTAGTGTTCTCGGTTGACTGCGCATACAGTGATCGGAGCACAACAAGAATAAAAGATGATGACGTTTCAATCGGTAAGGTTTCCAAATTCTTCGGAGACGGGGAAGACGGATACACCTTCGTTGCTCTTGATGAAGACGGCGGAACATACGGCGCGGTTATAGGCTTTGAGCTTTCGTCCAGTGTTCCCGAGGACAGCGACGCTGTTATCATAAAGTCAATAAAAAGCGTGACATACAACGATGATGATGCAGTGAGAATTACAGGTATACGCGGAGGCAAAGAGGTTTCCTTCATCATCTATGACGAAAACAATAACTTTGCGTGGAACGACAATCCCGAAGCACTTGAAAAGGGTGATGTTATCCTTGTTTCGGCAGCGGACAGCGATGACGTTGTAAGTGACTTTAAGCTTCTTTACAAAGCAAGCAAGTCCGGCATCGGAACAGTTACAAAGAATGCAAAAGCCGGCGACACGAAGGATGATATATTCAATGCGGCAGGCAAGCTCAATAAGAGCAAGACAACCTCGTCCAAGTTCTATCTTGATACCGACGTTAAAAACTCCGGCAGCGTATTTGCCGAAAAGAACGACGGTATATCGATGAGGTCCTCCGCAAACTATACTCTTGTTGATTATTCCGAGAGCCTTAAGAATCCGGAGGTAACAAGAAAATCTGCCGGAACGTCACTGTTCAGCACAAGCTCAAGATACAATTCATTTGTATTCGTAAGAGTGTATGACGGTGTTCTTGCAGAAGCGGTTGTTTACAGATTCAGCACAGATACGGATGTTGTTAAAACAGTTTCCGCACCTGTAATCACAATTAACGGTGATAAGGCAAGCATAACATGCAGCACGGCTGACGCTGATATTTATTACACAACCGATGGCAGCGCTCCGACTGAATCTTCAAATCTTTATAAAGAAGCAATAACTCTCACTCCCGGCACAACGGTAAAGGCATTCGCAGTAAGAGCCGGTTATGAGGACAGCAGCGTTGTATCGCAAACGTACACAGTTACTCTCACAGCGCCGAGCATTGCAATAGACAACAGCGGTAATGTGACAATTACATCGGCAGAGGGCGCTGATATACACTACACCACGGACGGGGCAGACCCGACAGCGGCATCAACTAAGTACGCCGCAGCGTTTACGGTAACGTCCGGCACAACGGTGAAAGCAATCGCAGTTAAGGACGGTTACGAAAACAGCGGTGTTGCATCTCAGGCATATATGGCAGTGCTTGTAGCGCCGAGCATTAAAATTAAGGACAGCGAGCTGACAATCACGGCAGCCGAGGGTGCAGTGATTCGTTACACTCTTGACGGAGAGGTTCCCACATCTGCAAGCGCGATTTACGAAGCACCCGTTACTCTTACAAAAGCAGTTACTGTAAAGGCAATTGCGGAAAAAAGCGGATATACAAGCAGCAGTGTTGCAACCGACAGCTATAAGCCTGCGCTTGACAAGCCGGTGATTAAGGTCAGCGGAAATAAGGTTACAATCACCGCTGCCGACGGAGCAGCAGTATACTACACGCTTGACGGTGGAACACCGAGCGACAAAGCGGCAAAGTATGAAAAAGAAATCACGCTTGCCAAGAGCGCGACGGTAAAAGCAATCGCCGTAAAGAACGGTTTTGAAAACAGCGATGTTTCGGTTAGGGAAGTTGTGCTTGCCGCAGCAACACCGGTCATCAGCATCAAGGACGGCACGGCAGAAATCAAAACAGCAACTGTCGGTGCAGACATCTATTACACAACAGACGGAAGCGTGCCGACTGCAAAGAGCCTGAAATACAGTAAACCGTTTATGACGGGCGGAATCAAGGTTCTTAAAGCAATCGCCGTAAAGAATGGTTATGAAAACAGCGCGGTGGCATCGGAAGATGTTCCGGTAACAGCTGCCACACAGGCAATAAAGAAAAGATAACTTAATAAAGCAAAAAAGTATACCGATCGGATTGTTCCGGTCGGTATACTTTTTGCTACAGCCCCTTTGTTTTTGAAACCCTACTTTATATCCTTGACATGCTCGGCATTGTGCCTTACATCATCGCAGCAGCGGTGAAATTCCGCCATTTCCTCATCTGTGAGAGGAAGCTCCACAACCTGCTCCGCGCCGCCTGCGCCGATAACAGCCGGAACGCCGACAAATATATCGTTTTCGCCATATTCTCCGCAAAGCTCACAGCTTACGGGCATAATCTGTTTTTCATCGTGCAAAACAATACTGACAATTCTTGCCGCTGTTGTTGCAATTCCGTATTCGGTGCACTTTTTGCCGGAATAAGTTACCCAGCCGCCGCCGATAGATTCCTTTTTAAGCGCTTCGCGGTCAAAGCGGAAACGGCTGTCGCGCTTGGCACACTCATCGAGCGGGCAGCCGCGGAAGCTAACGCATGACCACGGGGCGAACTGTGAAGCGCCGTGCTCACCGAGCATATACGCTATTATAGATTTATGGTCAATTCCCGTTTGCCTTGCAAGCGCAGAGAGCAGGCGCGATGTGTCAAGCCCTGTTCCCGTCCCGAAAACATGTCCTTTCGGAAGTCCGAGCTTCTTGGCAAGCTGCTGCGTTACTATGTCGCACGGATTTGTGATGTTGACCAGGATTCCGTTAAAGCCCGAAGCCTTTATCTTATCGGCAAAGCCGTTGACTGCCGATATTGTGAAATCCATCTCGGTAAGTCTGTCATGTGTTTCCAAAAGCTCGATTTTCCCGACGCTGTTCACAATAACATCGCAGTCGCCGAGGTCGGCAAAATTTCCGACGCTAACATGCACGCGGTGCGGCAGATAAGCTGCACTGTCGGCAATGTCCTGCCGCTCGCTTTCAACCTTTTTTTCATTTTTGTCAACGAGCACCAGCTCATCGCAAATGCCCTGAACCGCAAGCGAATATGCAACATGTGCACCAACGTGCCCCAGTCCGATTATTCCTACTTTTCTTGTTTTCATAAATACTATCTCCAATCTGCCTTTCGGCATTATTATTAGCTTTTAGATTCACATTAAAAATGTGAATATCGGAAAACCGTCCGGCAAAGGGCAATCGGTGCAACCGTTGCCGCCTTTTTCTTAAAGGCAAAGATTCCCGTCAGCACCACCGCTATCGGACTGACCGCTGCCAAAAATTTCAACGCTTCCATCCTGATTACCTCATTTCTTTATTATTTGCGGTTTTTATATATTTGTATACGAAAAAATCGGCTTGCCCGAAAGGACAAGCCGATTTTTAATCATTCTTTATCAGCAGCAGGAAAACGGCTGCGCGTCGGTCACTATCCTTCGGCATATTAAATTTTCCGGATAATAAATAGTGTCGTAATTATAATAAAGAAAAAGTCTGCCACTGTAATAATGGCAGACATAGCAAAATCATATACGTTTTCGGAGAGTGCGGAAAAACGCGCGCAGAATGGCTGCTGTGCACAAACAGTCCAAGCGTTTGTTTTCATCTTTACCACTCCTTCCGCAAATTTGTTTACATTATAAATCTGAGTCGCGGTAATGTCAACGGCTTTTTTGCAAATGATAAAATAACGGCAAAAATCCTTGGATTAAGGACAATAAACGACAACACAAATGAAGAAATTACCTGACAACAGCAATTTTTTCTGCCGAAACTCCGTAAGTTGAGCAAAACTGCGGATTGCCCGAAATGTCGGATGCGATTTCGGGAGATATGCGTTCACCGGGGATTAAAAGGGGGATTCCCGGCGGATATGCCCAAACATATTCGCCGCATATTTCTCCGCCGCACTGCGCTGTGCTTATAAATTCAGATTCATGCATAAGTGCGTCGCACGGCAGTATTTCAAGCCGCGGAATGGTGTAATGCAGCGAGGAATCAGCCTTTTTTTCATAATGAAGATTTGAATCGATTACATTAAGCGCACCTGCAAGAGCCGACAGCGATTTTTCAGTATCGCCGTAACCTGTCATTGCAAGGCAGTGTGTGCGGCAGCTCATTTCCGTTTCAATATTATATTTTCCGCGCAGCAGCTGCGCAAGCCCGTCACCGTCAATATCAGCATTTTCCGTTGATATCGGAATTTTGCTTTTATCATGTTTATATACGAGCGGATTGTCAAAAAGAATGGGAGGAAGCAGTAGCTTTTCGGTGTGCAGTTGTTTATAGAAGGTGTCAATCGCTGCACTCCAGCACTCCATCTTGTGCATATCAAAGGAGCGGACAAATCCGTCCGCCGCTGAAAGGAAAAGGTATGACGGACTGCTGGTTTCAAAAACCGAAAGCATGTGCTTCAGTCTTTCTATATCAATCCTTTCGGAATTAATGTGCAGAATTGCCGTTTGCGTTGGGCAGGGCAGCGTTTTGTGCAGGCTTTGCACCGTTATGTCAGCCTGTGCGCGGACAGCTCCTCCGGTAAAGTGCGGCGAAAGATCAAGATGCGCGCCGTGCGCTTCATCGGCAAGCACCTTAATGCCGCGCCTGTGCGCAGCGCTGCAAATGCTTTCAATGTCGGATATAACGCCCTCGTATGTCGGACTTGTCAGAACAATCAGGCTTGCATCGGGATTTTTTTCAATCAGCTTATCAATTTCCGCAACATTTGCCGATGCAAACGCGCCGCAGCACGGAAGCTGCGGAGGAGCAAAAAAAACGGGGCGCAGTCCGAAAAGCTCAACAGCGTGAAAAACCGACATGTGGCAGCCGCGCGCACAGATTATCTTATCGCCGCGGCGGACCGAAGCGCCGATTCCGGCAAGGATTCCGCATGTGCTTCCGTTAACAAGATAAAAGCTTTTTTTGCTGTGCCACAGCTCGGCGGCTTTTTCCATAGATTCTTTCAGAATACCCTGCGCATCGTGCAGATTGTCAAACCCGTTTATTTCTGTTATGTCAAATGACGCGTCAGTGTTCATATACGGAGCGGCAAGCGGATTCCCCTTGTGCCCCGGCATATGCATTCTGACGGAATTATATTTTTTTAATTTATCGTAAAGCGCTGTCATGAACTCACATCCCGATATGTATTATACACAAATATGCATTTTTTTGCAAGCGATAATCGCCCGAAAAAAGGTTTTTTTCACGTTTTTTGCCGAAATCCGCCGCAAACGGTGCTTTTTCTTATAAAGTAAGGCAAACAGCCTTGATAACGGAGCTTTTTCCGTTTATTATATTGGCATGGAGGTGGTTTTCATGAAGAAAACAAATGTACAGCGGTTGGTAACGGCTGCGCTTTTTGCGGCGCTTATCTGCATTGCAACGATGGTGTTTGCAATTCCGCTTCCGGGCGGCGGCTTTGCCAATCTTGGGGATTGCTTTGTAATTACGGGCGGAATCCTGCTCGGTTCGCCTCTCGGCGCGCTTGCGGCGGCAATCGGCTCGGCTCTTGCGGATTTACTGAAGGGATATGTGGCATACGCTCCCGCAACCTTTGTTATAAAGGGAGTTATGGCGCTTGCGGCATACGGAATTTATGTTCTGCGCGCCAAAAATGTCAATGCTGCAACATCGGTATTATCTTCGATTGCTGCGGAAATAATAATGATCGGCGGGTATTATATTTATGAATGCTTTGCACTCGGCGCAAAAACGGCTGCAATCGATGTGCCCGGAAACTGCGGACAAGCAGCTGTCGGCATTATTGCGGCGGTAATTATCATGACTGTAATCCGCAGCAATGCATATCTTAAAAAGTTTTTTCTTAAATAACCGAGGTTTTTTTCCTCTTTTTGATAATGAACGCTTGACGTACGGCATATTTTATATTATCATTATATCAACAATATAACAGGAGGACAGAAAAAATGGTTTTTGACAGAGTTAAGGATATTATTGCCGATGCAATGGGATCGCGTCTGCGTGTTGATATTGAGGATATTTATGAGGACACGGAATTTATTGCCGATCTTCACGCAGACAGTGTTGATATTGCCACAATCATATGCGACATCGAGGAGGAATTTAACATTGAAATCGATGACGAGCAGCTTGAGGGCATTAAAACCGTTGGTGATGTTGTTGAGCGTATCGAAGCAATCCTCAACTGAGCAAAGGAGTAATCTTAGGTGGATATAGCTGAATTTCAGAAAAAAATCGGTTATATATTCAAAAACCGCGAGCTTATCGAAGCGGCGTTCACGCATACGTCGTATGCGAACGAGAATAAAACGAAGAGCTATGAAAGACTTGAATTTCTCGGCGACGCCATTGTTGATTTCCTCGTGGGGGAATATTTGTTTACGCATTACCCCGAGCTGGATGAGGGATATATGAGCCGGATAAGGGCAACGCTTGTGTGTGAAAAAACGCTCAGCGAGCTTGCGATAGAAATCGGAATTGACAGGATAATGCGTTTGGGTCACGGGGCGGAGCAGGCGGGTGACCGTCACCGCATGTCAATTCTTGCCGACATGTTTGAAGCGCATATTGCGGCGCTTTATATTGACAGCGGACTTGACAATGTGCGTGATTATCTGTGTTCCGTTTACGGAACACTTATTGACGACACCGTTTCCGGCGGAAATATTGTTGACTACAAAACAACCTTGCAGGAGGTTTTGCAGCAGCACGGCGCATGTGTTATCGATTATGATATTGTTGAAGCTGTTGGTCCTGTGCATGACTGCATGTTCACGGTAAATGTGCGCTGCAACGGTGAAGTTTTAGGCAGCGGCCGCGGTAACAGCAAAAAATCCGCGCAGCAGAGAGCAGCAAAAAATGCTCTTGAAAGAATGAAATAAGCATGGTAAGACACGCCGGCTCTACGATTGGTAGAGTTGACGTGCCTTTTTTAACGAAAAATAAAATAAGGGTAGGTTTACAATGCGGAGCCGATAATATATAATAAAACCATAAAAGAAAAGCGGGGTGCGAAATGAAAAACAATAACTTCGGAAAAACCATATACAAGCTGCGCAAAAAGCACGGGCTCACACAAAGCGAGCTTGCAGCACGGCTCAATGTCAGCGACAAAGCGGTAAGCAAGTGGGAGAACGGCGCGGGCTACCCGGAAATCACGCAGCTGCCGGCATTGGCGGAAATTTTTTCCGTTTCGATTGACTGCCTTTTAAAGGGCAATCCGAACGGAATTGCCGTTGCAGGCAACATTCTCACCGATATTGTGAATATTATCGACAAATATCCCGACAAAAACATGCTCACGCACATAAGCAAATCCACGCGCTCTGTCGGAGGCTGCGTTACGAACACAATCATTGACCTTGCGCGGATTGATTCGCAGCTGTATCTTTCGGCGATAGGGAAAATAGGTGATGATGAATACGGACGTTATGTTACATCCGAGATGAAGAAGTACGGAATCGATACAAGCCGCGTTAAAATATCCTCCGAGCTTCCGACAAGCTTCAGCAGCGTTATGACGGAGGAAAAAAGCGGCGAGAGAACGTTCTTTTGCCTTAAAGGCGCAACAAGCGACTTTTCGGAGGACGATATAGAGCTTTCAACGCTTGACTGTGAAATTTTTCATATCGGATACATACTGCTGCTCGACAGCCTTGACAAAAGTGATGATGAATACGGCACGAAAATGGCGCGACTTCTGCATCATGTGCAGCAGCGCGGAATCAAAACCTCAATCGATGCCGTAAGCTCGGAGCAGGGCTTGTTTGCGGAAAAAATTATTCCGGCGCTTAAATACTGCAATTATGTTATTATGAACGAAATTGAATGCTGCAACGTTACGGGTGCAAATCCGCGCCGCGCTGACGGCAGCGTGAATGTGGAGGCAATCCGAAAAACTATGGAGAAATTCATTGAATACGGCGTTTCCGACAAGGTGATAATCCATTGCTGCGAGGGCGGATTTGCACTCGATGCTGACGGAACTTTTACCGCGGTTGCTTCGCTTGAACTGCCGGGGGGATATATAAAGGGAAGCGTCGGCGCGGGGGATGCATTTGCCGCCGCCTGCCTGTACGCCTTGTACAATGATTATGACGATGTGCATATGCTTGAATTTGCTTCCGCAGCAGCGGCGATGAATCTTTCCGCACCCGATTCCGTCAGCGGAATGAGGTCAAAGGAAGAAATCGAGGAGCTTAACCGACGCTTCAAGCGAAGAAAATCTATATAAAAACGGAGGAGGTTTAATGTGAAAAAGTATGATGAAGCCGAAAAACGTACAAGAGAATTTTATAAAAAAGCGGGGATAACGGTTCTTGAATCCGAGCCGATTGAGATTGCGGATTTCGGAAAAAACAATCTTGAAAAAATCGGGCTTCAGCTCTGCGTTTATATCAATACGGAGAGAGTGTGCGCAAAGGAAATGGTTTTGTTCCCGCACCAGACATGTCCCGAGCATAAGCACGTTGAAACGGACGGTCAGCCCGGAAAGGAGGAAACCTTCCGCGTGCGCTTCGGCAAGGTTTATCTCTATGTTGAGGGTGAGGGAAGCAGGGATAATATTTCCGCCGAGCTTCCCGACAGTGACACCTCCGTTTACCATGAAATAGCGCTCACGCCCGGTATGCAGCACACAATTTACCCCGGAACACTGCACTGGTTTCAGGCAGGCGATGAGGGTGCGGTTATCTCGGAATTTTCAACAAGGAGCACGGATGAAACGGATGTTTTCACCGATAAATCCATAATCAGATAAAAATTTTCGGAAAGGAACACTGAACAATGCTTGTAAATTTAAACGATGTATTAAAAAAAGCACAGGAGGGCGGATATGCCGTCGGACTGTTCAACACTACCGACACGGATATGCTTCAGGCTGAGATTGAGGCGGCGGAGGAAATGAAATCGCCCATTATCATCGGCACGGCGGAGGTGCTTTTGCCTTACGGCGAGCTTTCGCTGATTGCACCGTCCGTTATTGCAGCGGCAAAGAGAGCGTCCGTTCCCGTTGTTGTTCATTACGACCACGGCCTGACCTTTGAACGCTGCCTTGAAGCGCTCAAGCTCGGCTTTTCAAGCGTTATGTTTGACGCATCCGTTCTTGACTATGAGGAAAATATAAAGCAGACGCGCGAAATTGTGAAAATTGCGCATGCCTTCGGCGCAACGGTTGAGGGCGAAATCGGTCATGTCGGCAATGCGGACGCAGAATCGGGTGACGATGTATATACATCTCCCGAAATGGCAAAAAGCTATATTCAAAGCACAGGCGTTGACGCATGCGCCGTTGCGTTCGGCACAGCTCACGGCGCATATCTGAAAAAACCGAAGCTTGACTTTGACCGCCTGCGTGAAATCCGCAGCGTTACCGAAACGCCGCTTGTTATGCACGGCGGCAGCGGACTTTCGGACGATGATTTCAGAACGGCTGTTAAGTGTGGAATTGCGAAAATAAATATTTTTACCGACCTTTGCCTTGCCGGAAGCGCGGCAATGAAAAAAGCCTCCGATAACGGAATCGGCTATCTTGACGCACGCAACATGAAGGTTGAGGCAATAAAAGAAGAGGTTAAGAAGAAAATAATTCTTTTCGGCTCACAGAACAGGGGTTAAAAAATGGAGAACAAAAATCTTGATATTTTCTACTTTTCAAGCACTCATTGGGATCGCGAATGGCATCAGGATTTCCAAGGATTCAGATACCGCCTTGTCAAAATGGTAAACAAGCTTCTTGCTTTGCTTGATTCCGATACTGAATTTCAAACCTTTCATTTTGACGGGCAGACGATTGCAATCGAGGACTACGACCGTATAAAGCCCGAAAATGCGGAAAAGCTGAAAAAGTATATATTTCTGCGAAAGAAAAACAGGTATGGATTATGCAACGCAGAATTATGTTGAAACAGACCAATATGAAAAATCAACGAACGGAATCGTTGGGGTGCGCGGCGCGGATAATAACGGACTTGCTTTCATTTCTCCGTGCGGCATTCATGAGTGTGCCGTAAGCGAGGACGGAACGATTGCGCTCACTCTTTTGCGCAGCTTCACAAAAACCGTTTCAACCAACGGAGAAACGCGCTGCCGCGAAATCGGAAAGCTTAATTATAAATTTGCACTTGCGCCGATTGATGAAACGGTTGATAACGCCGCGCTTCTGAACATGCGTGACGCGCTTTGGCATAAACGCAGAGGATTAGCACCAGGTCGCCGGCTTTTGCGCCCGCGCGTTCGGCCATCGCCCG
>OGMF01001525.1_pt1 | contig 22042 bp, 11 predicted proteins | sample 1572921 | NCBI WGS metagenome assembly OGMF01 (sample SAMEA2581919, study PRJEB24529) | metagenome | biome: Human gut stool | place: China | collected 2011 | reverse complement strand
CCAAAGCTACAGAATTGTACGCGCCGTCAAAAATCGTTTTGGCTCAACGAATGAAATCGGCGTTTTTGAAATGACCGATTCGGGGCTGATTGACGTTCCCAATCCCTCGATGATGCTTCTTTCCGGCAGACCGACGGACGCGCCCGGCTCTGCTGTTGTCTGCTCCGTTGAGGGAACGCGCCCGATTCTTGCGGAAATTCAGGCGCTTGTTTCGTCAAGCAGCTTTGCAATGCCGCGCAGAATGGCATCGGGAGTGGATTATAACAGAGTAACAATTCTGATGACGGTGCTTGAAAAACGGCTCGGACTCAATCTCGGAAATCAGGACGCTTACGTTAATGTCACGGGCGGTATAAAGCTTGATGAAACGGCAACCGATTTGGCTGTGGCATGTGCAATTGCCTCAAGCTTCCGAAATACCCCTCTCCCGGAGGACATGGCGTTTTTCGGCGAGGTCGGCTTGACGGGTGAAATCCGAACCGTTACCCAGGCAGGGCGGCGTATTGCGGAAATTGCCAAGATGGGATTTAAACGCTGTATGCTTCCGTTTGACAGCCTCGGTTCTATCGACAGATGCGACGGAATTGAGCTTGTTGCGGTGCGCTCGCTCGGCGATGCGCTTGAATATATAAAGAGGTGAAATCGTGAACAAAACGGTTTTTATAACGGGCGGCTCACGCGGAATCGGTGCGGCGGCTGTCAGGCTGTTTCACAGCCGCGGATATAACACTGCGTTTTCTTATAAGGAAAGCACGGATAAGGCAAAGGAGCTTGAAGCGGAGCTTCACGGCGTATTTTCCGTCTGCGGCGACGTTTCGTCGGAAAAAGACGTTGAGCGCATGATTGCCGAGGTTACGGCGCATTTCGGAAAAATTGATGTTCTTGTAAACAATGCGGGAGTATCCTCCTTTGGGCTTGTCACGGATATAACATCGGACGAGTGGAAAAGAATTTTTGATGTGAATGTATACGGAACATTTATGACAGTCAAATATGTTCTGCCGCAGATGATTTCACGCAAGTGCGGAAAAATTGTCAATGTTTCCTCCATGTGGGGGCGCTGCGGCGCATCGTGCGAAAGCTGCTACAGCGCTTCAAAGGGCGCTGTGATTGCGTTTACGAAATCTCTTGCAAAGGAGCTCGGACCATCCGGAATTAATGTTAACTGTGTTGCCCCCGGATATATCGACACGGATATGAATAAAAATATAGCGCCGGAGGAAGCCGCGGCGTTCTGCGCCGACACTCCGCTTGAGCGCGTGGGCAAAGCTCAGGAGGCTGCGGAAAGCATATTTTTCCTTGCGTCCGAGCGCGCGGATTTTATAACCGGGCAGATCATTTCGCCCGATGGCGGAGCGGTAATCTGAATAATAAGAACATTTTTTAATCTCCTTCATAATATGTAATAGACGCAGGCACACAATAGCCTGTCACCATATTATGAGGGAGGATTTTTTATGGCAGATAAGATTACCGGTTCCTTCGGCTGCAAGGAAAAGGTATGCATTCAGACCGATAAAATATACGATTCGTGCAGAAGCAAGGAATGCATAGAATGTATGAGGGTGTACTTAACGGAAACAGGGCAGGAGGTTATCGACCGCGCAATCGATATTAAATGCAGAAAATCGGAAATAATCTGGGTTTTCAGCGATGTTGAAAAAATGCCGTTTAACCGCGGATATTACACCGTTGACCTGAATTTCTTCTTCCGCATTACTCTTGAGGCATATACCGGAATTTCGCGCCCCGTAATTGTTGAAGGCGTTGCATCGTTCAATAAAAAGGTTGTTCTGTTCGGCAGTGAGGGCAGCGCAAAAATCTTCACATCGAAATACAAGGAGGACAGCTTTGACCCTCAGCTCTGGCAGAAAACCAACATGCCCAAGGCAGTTGTTGAGGTTGTTGACCCCATTTGCCTTGGTGCAAAAATTGCTGAACCCGGTGATTCATGCTGCCGATATTCCGATGAGGACCTCGACATCTGCAACATTCCCGACTGTGTGCGCAGAGTGTTTGAGGATCGCTTCGTAAGCTGCCGCGAGAATCAGCGCAGGGTATTTGTTTCACTCGGCTTGTTCACAATTATCAAGCTTGAGAGAAATGTTCAGCTTCTCATTCCGGCATATGACTTCTGTATTCCGGATAAGGAATGTGTTGCAAGCACGCCGGATGATCCGTGCGAAATGTTTGCAAACATCAGCTTCCCGGTTGATGAATTTTTCCCGCCTGTGCATGAGGCAACGGATGACACGTGCGAATGCGGCTCAGCCGAACCGCATGACACGGAGTGCTCCGACTGATAAGCATAAAAATGCGCTGCGGCAAAATGTGATTTTGTTTTGCCGCAGCTGCTTTTATGTATGCTGCGTCATTATTACGTTATCGGCATTTGTGTCCGCCGGACAGGGCGTGAAAACGAATATATAAAAAAGCTTGACGAACATGTCAGGTTATTTTGCCGTACTTATAATACCGGGTATGCAGAGTGAAGATATTCGGTATTAACCTCAAATATATTATGGCAATAACGGTTCGGATTTCACGAAAAACGTTGACACGGTGCGGATAGTATACTATAATTATACATAATGGCAAATGTTGTTGTTTGTGCAGAAAAATTGATTATGGAGTTACACAGATGAACTATAAAATACTGATTGCCGTCAGCGAGGCTGAAATCCGTGAGCATCTGATGAAAATTCTCGGTGCGGATTACAGCTATCTTTTTGCGGAAAACGGCGCTGAGCTTATCGGGATGCTGAGCAGCGGAATTGCCGCGGATATAGTCCTGCTGGGTATAAACATGCCGGTAATGAACGGGCTTGAAGTCCTTGAAATTATGAATAAACGGCGCTGGATTGAGGAAACTCCCGTAATCGTTCTATCTCCGGAAATCGCCTCTGATTCCCGGCGAAAGGCGTACGAGCTCGGAGCGAGCGCATACGTACACCCTTTTTCCGAGCTTGAAATCAGGCACTGTGTGGAAAACACGCTGACGCTTTATTTAAAACAAAGGCAGCTTGTTCAGCTTGTTGAAAATCAGGTTTACGAGCGTGAAAAAATCAATACTGCCATGATCAACATTTTCAGTTACGTTGTTGAGCTGAGAAATAATGAAGCAGGAAGCCACACGCTGCATATGCGGACAATTTCGGAGCTTCTTCTTCGGCATCTTGTGAAAATCAGTGACCGTTACAAGCTGTCAGAAATTGACATATCGAATATAACAACGCTTTCTGCGCTGCACGATATAGGAAAAATCGCAATCCCGGAGGAAATTCTCAATAAGCCGGGCAAGCTGACTGCCGAAGAATGGGAAATCATGAAAACGCATACCACATGCGGAGATAAGATGCTTTACAGCGCTCCCGTCATGCAGAATGACGTGCTTGTGAAAACGGCACATGAAATCTGCCGCTGGCATCATGAAAGATGGGACGGCGGAGGTTATCCCGACGGACTCAAGGGGGATGAAATTCCGATTTCGGCGCAGGTTGTTGCAATTGCCGATGTTTATGATGCGCTGACGAGCGAGCGATGCTATAAAAAGGCATATTCACATGAGCACGCAATATATATGATATGCAATGGGGAGTGCGGACAGTTTAATCCGCTGATGATTTCATGCCTTAAAGAGGTTGAGCAAGAGCTCGGGAGCAAAATGAAGGCAAATGATAAAAGATTTGACTATGTGCATGAGGCGCATCGGCTTGCCGCGGAAATGCTCAGCAGTATGAAGCTGCCGTTTGATGACCGATCGCAGCGGCTTTTTATAAATGAGGAAACAAAGAAGGAATTTTTCAAGCAGCAGGCAGGGGGGATTCAGTTTGAGTACGACGCTGTTCTGCAAAAAGTTATTTATAGAAACCGGTATGAATCAAACCCGGTGGATACAATTCTGATGCTGAACGATGGCGATGATATAAGCCTTTTATCACCGGAGGACCGGAATCGGTTCATAAAAAAGCTTACACAAACAACGCGTGAGCATCCTTATACGGAGATGGACGTACTTATTCCCGTGAACGGAACATATCGCTGGCACAGGCTGACGGCGCGAACCGTCTGGCCGGTGCGCGGAGCGGAATATATTTCGGCTCTCGGTCAGTTTACCGACATTCACGATAAAATAACAAATGCCGGGCTCAGAAATGTTCTGAAAAACGGCGAAAGTCTTGAGTGGGTTTATAAAATAATGACAAGGCTGTTTGATATTGTGCGCATTGTTGATCCTCACACCTCATGCGTTTTAAAAATGACCGAAGGCGGAGAGCTTATAAAAACCGATGAAAAATGCTTCGACATTTGGGGAAGATGTGACTGCTGCAGCAACTGCACATCGCTCAGGGCTTTATCCGAAAAAACGTGGCTGACAAAGCTTGAAGTTATGGACGGCAGGCTTTACTCGGTCATTTCCAAGAAAATTAAAGCGGCGGATCGTGATTGTGTGATAGAGATTGCTTTCTGCGTAAACGACAGTATTGAAGCTGCCGAACAAAATCATATTCCCGAGCGCGCTAACCTGCTTTTCCTTGATTTTTACCGTGACGCGCTTACAAACGCATATTCTCGGATGTATTTAGAGGATTTCAGAGACAATTTTGAAAATGCCGACGCTGTTGCGGTTATCGACGTTGACGGTTTCAAGCAGATTAATGACGCATACGGACACCCGGCAGGCGATGTGGTTTTGAAACACATATCCGGTATCATCATTTCCTCTGTTCGTGATAACGATGTGATTATCCGTTACGGCGGCGATGAATTTCTGCTTATCTTTAACAACGTATCCGAAATGGCGTTCCTTGGATATATGGAAAAAATAAAAAAGAATGTTGCAGCTTCAAGGGCGCCGAAATATCCTCGGCTTGAGCTGAGCGTCAGCATCGGAGGGGCATACGGCTGCAAGCCTTTTGCAAAAGCAATAGAGCAGGCTGACCGCGAAATGTATAAAAATAAAAAACAGTTCTGAGCAATCACTGATTTCTCAGAACTGTTTTTTTATCGGAAAGGACAGGATATATTAATATATTTTACCTGAAAAGATGCATTATTTGGGGCAAAGTACACAAATTGCATATCCTAAATTATTATTGTAAATTGAAAAAAGAGCCGTGTGCTGCTAAAATAAAACTAAGAAAACAATCCACAAGGAAGGTGTATGAATTTGTTACCGTCAGCAAAAACAAAAAATGCGAAAAGGAACGGAACACAGACAAACAAGCTTTTACTTCAGATTTTCAGGGACAGGCAGCTTTACCTGCTTTTGATTCCGTTCCTGCTTTACTATATATTGTTTGTGTTCCGCCCGATGGGAGGGATGGTGATTGCTTTTAAGGATTACGGACTGTATAAAGGAATTGCCGGCAGCCCCTGGGTGGGGCTGAAGCATTTCCGTGAGTTTTTCCAAAGTGAATTTTTCGGGAGAACACTTAAAAACACGCTTTGTATCAGCCTGTACCAGCTTTTGTTCGGATTTCCGTTTCCGATAATTCTTGCGCTTCTGTTAAATGAGGTTTCATCAAAAAAATATAAAAGCGTTGTTCAGACGTTTTCATATATACCTTACTTTATTTCAACGGTTGTAATTGCAGGTATGGTAACGCTGTTCCTTTCTCCGTCAAACGGTGTTGTAAACATCATTTTATCAAAGCTGGGATTTGATAAAATATATTTCCTTACAAAGCCCGAATACTTCCGCTCAATATACACAATCACGAACATATGGGTCGGGCTGGGATATAACTCAATCGTGTACATATCGGCGCTTTCGGGCGTTGACCAGGAGCTTTACGAGGCATGTAAAATCGACGGCGGCGGAAGATGGCGGCAAACGCTTTCCGTTACGCTTCCGGGGATACTCCCGACAATAGTAACGATGTTTCTCATTCAGATAGGTAATATCCTCAATGTCGGCTATGAACTGATTATCCTTTTGTACCAGCCTGCCACATACGACACTGCGGACACGATAAGCACCTATATTTACAGAATGGGTATTGAAAAAGCAAACTACAGCTTATCGACGGCAGTCGGATTTTTCAACTCGATGGTCGGATTCATACTTGTTGCATGCGCAAACTACATCAGTAACAAGGTAAACGATGTCGGACTTTGGTAGGAAAGGAGAAAACAGGTCATGATGAAAATAACAAAGGGCAGAGCGGCGTTTAACGCTGTGAATTACACCGTGCTTGCAATTGTTGCGCTTCTGTGCATTTATCCTATCTGGTACGTGCTTGTGGCGTCGTTCAGCTCCCCTCAAGCAATAAGCATGGGCAAGGTTTGGTTTTTTCCGAACGGGTTTAATGTGAATGCATACATAAAGGTGTTTCACAGAAGCGGAATATGGATTTCATATCTCAATTCCGTTTACTACATGCTTTTCGGAACGCTGGTAAACCTTATTATAACAGTTTGCGGTGCGTATCCGCTTTCAAAGAAACGCCTTTTCGGGTCAAAGTTTCTCAATATATGCATCACGTTTACAATGTGGTTTTCGGCAGGAACGATTCCGATATATCTGACATTCCGTGACTACGGACTTTTAAACACACGCTCGGCAATCATTTTCGGGTTCGCGTGCTCGGCATATAATTTCATTCTGCTGAGAACATATTTTGCGGGACTTCCCGAAGCGCTTGAGGAAGCGGCAAAGATTGACGGCGCTTCGGATATTTACATACTGTGGCATATAATTCTGCCGCTCGCAGTTCCGTCGCTTGCGACTGTCGGGCTGTTTTATGCGGTCAGCCGCTGGAACGGCTATCTGTGGGCAATGATTCTTATTAACCAAGATGACAGCAAGCTTCCGCTTCAGGTGGTGCTCAAAAAGCTTGTTGTCGATATGTCGGGGCACTCGGAGAGTGTATCGCTCGGAACGGAGGCAAAAACAAGCGGTCTTTCGGAGGAAACGGTCATGTATGCAACAATGGTATTTTCGATTCTTCCCATGCTTGCGATTTATCCGTTCATTCAGCGGTTTTTCGTAAAGGGTATAACAATCGGTTCTGTTAAAGGCTGAGCTTAACGCGTGGGGTTCATGTCTGTTATGCTCAATATAAAATATATAAAAAGAAAGGGTTATGAACTATGAAAAAAAGTATGGCTTACAAGGCGGCGGCAGCGGCGCTCAGCGCGGCAATTCTTGTCACATCGGCAGGCTGCGGAACAAAGAAAGAGGCTTCCGTTGAAATGACAAAGCCCGGAGAAACAAAAATAACGAAAGAGCCGTCGGAGCTTTCGCTATTCTATATTTCGACGGGTGATAAGCATCTTGAGGATCTTGAGGTCTGGAAGGAAATTGCAAAGAAAACGAATATTTCGCTTAAAACCGTTTCGTCAAAGAGCGCGTCCGATGAAACGACAGCGTTCAACACTCTGCTTGCCAGCGGAGAACTTCCCGACCTTGTAATGTATTCAAAAGCAAAGCAAACGTTCCCGAAGTATGGAAAAGAGGGCGCGTTTGCGAAGCTGAACGACCTTATTGACAAATATGCTCCGAACATACAAAAAGAGCTTGAGGATGTTGACGTGCGTGAATATTTTACTGCCGCTGACGGAAATATATATTTCCTGGCAGGCATAAATCCGCATTTGCCGGCATCGGGCTGGTTTGTCCGCAAGGATTGGCTTGAAAAGCTCGGTCTGAAAGAGCCGACAACGGTTCAGGAATATCATGACATGCTTGTTGCATTCCGCGACGGTGACCCCAACGGAAACGGGATAAAGGACGAAGTTCCGTATTTTAACAGATTTGACGGGATCGGACATTTGCTTCTGCTTTTTGATACGGTTACAAACTGGGAAATCCGCGGCGATAAAATCGTGTACGGTCCGACAACGGAGGAATTTAAAACCGCATATGAAAACCTTGCGCAGTGGTATGCCGAGGGACTTATTGACAAGGAAATATTTACAAGAGGCGCAAAGTCGCGCGATAAGCTGCTCGGCGATAATGTGGGCGGATCAACGCATGACTGGTTCGGTTCAACCTCGCAGTATAATGACTTCCTGAAAGAGACCGTGCCCGGAATCAAATTTGAACCGATCGCTCCTCCCAACAAAAAGGAATATACTCAGCGCGACCTTGTGAACCTTACAGGAATTGCAATTTCCGACACATCGGTGAAAAAGGAAGCGGCGATCAGATTCATTGACTTCATGTTCTCCGAGGAGGGCTCGCGCCTGTCAAACTTCGGAATCGAGGGCAAGCATTACGATATGAAGGACGGCTATCCGACATTCCAGGATTGGGTGCTTAACGGCGAAAAGACAACGATTGACATTCTTGACGAATCCGGCGTTGCAAGCGCATTTCCGCATAAGTTTGATTTCAGATATGAGGAGCAGTGGCTTCTTCCAGAGGCACGAAAAGGTATGGAGGAATATAAAAAGTATCTTGTGCCGGCAGTTCCCGTGCTCACATACGAAAGCGACGAGGAAGAGGAAAAATTCAACAAGATTATGACAGATGTGAGAACCTACATAGACGAAATCACACAGAAATGGATTTTCGGCAGCGCTGCCGTTAAGGACACATACGCTGAATATAAGGCGGAAATCGAAAAGCTCGGAATTAATGAAGCCGCAAAAATTCAGCAGTCCGCTTACGAACGTTATCTGGAGAAAAAGAAGGAGCTTTCAAAATAACTCCTTATCATTGCAATCGAAAGGAATGACAGTATAAATGGTAAAGCAAATCAAGTGCGCCCTGACCGCTGTTTCGATTTTACTGTCAATGCCGCTGTCTGCCCTCGCCGCAGGGCAGATAAATGCGGTGTATAACAGCGAAACAAAGGAAGCGCTCATTTCGGGAACTGCGGACGCGGTTTTTGAACGGGTGAGTGTTACAGTGCTTCCGGAAGGCGTTTCCCCCGAAACGCTTTCAGAGAACGACGTAAACAAAAACGGATATATTCTTCGCCAGACGCAAACTGGCAAAAACGGAGAATTTTCGATAAATGTTAAGCTTTCGGGCAGTGCGCAAAGCTCTGTTTACAATATTTATGCCGTTTGCGGCGCAGAAACGCTGACCGCAAGCTTTTCACATGTGAGTGACAGCGAGGTTTCGGAGGTTACGGCAAAAATAAACGGAGCGGCAAGCGCGGAAGCGGTCGCGGAGATTTTGAAAAGCTCACAAAAAAACCTCGGGCTTTCGGACGTCACGTTAAAAAATGCCGCCGGGATTGCGGAAATTATTTACAGACTTAAACCGAGCGGAGGATATACGCGCACGGGTTTCATGAACGAGCTGAACCGGGCAATTGCGATTGTGAGCATTGCGGACGGGGAGAATGTGAAAAGCGTGCTCATAAGATACGGCGAAGCATTTGAATTTTCGCAGGCTGACGCCGCGGCTCTGAGTGATGAGCTTTGCGCGGGAGTACAGAAATATTTTAATGCAAATACAGGCTTCGGTGACAGTAAAAAATACTTGTACGGCGCTGTTACATATTCCGGGTTTGAGAATGCTGCGTCTTATGTTGAGGTTGAGCAGCTCCTAAGAAAATACGGAGTTAAAGCCGGAGCTGATTTTTCAAAGTATGATAATCTGACGTCTGCAAAGCAAACATCGGTTATGCAGCAGCTTTATAATGAAAATCCCGCAAGCTTTGAAGAAATTCACAGGTCATTTGAAAGCCTGACCACTGCGGCAGCCGCCGAATCATCCGGAGGCGGCGGTGGCGGAGGAGGCGGCGGAAAAGGCGGCGGAATGTCATCCGTCGGGTCAGCCGTTAAAGCTCCTTCTTACAGCGGACTTTCCGACATGGAGAACCACTGGAGCCGCAGTTATGTTGAAGAGCTTATTAAAAAAGGGATAATCGCAGGCTATACGGACAATACTTTCAGACCTGAAAGCTATGTTACAAGAGCGGAATTTATCAAGCTTGCGCTTTTGGCGACAGGCGGAAAAACATCGGCTGAAAACCGTTTTGCCGATGTTTCGTCAAACGACTGGTTTGCGCCATATGTAAACGGTGCGGCCGAAAGCGGAATCTGCGAAGGGTTTGACGGGAAAATAAATCCGTATGACAACATAACAAGAGAGGATGCAGCGGTGATTCTTTACAGAACGCTGAAAATAAGCACAAACGCCGCCGGAGTGCAGTTTTCGGACAGCGGCAATATTGCTGATTATGCTTCGGAGGCTGTGGCGTTCCTTTCCGAAAACGGCATTATAACGGGTTCGGACTCCTTATTTAATCCGAAAAATTCAACCAAAAGAGGCGAAGCGGCTGCGCTTATTTCGCGCTTTATGAGCTTCAACGGAGGTAAATAGAATGGTAAAATCAATCGGAATAAAAAGAATATTGCCGTGCCTTTTACTTTCGGTGAGCATTGTGCTTTCATCGTTTTCCGCGCTCGGCGCCGAGGGATCCGAAACTTCATTTTCTGAAAAAAATGAGGAAGCTTACGGTCTTGTTTCGGCAATATCTGACTGTGAGAAATATCTGCCGATCGACGCTCAGACCGTTACGAGAGGCATGTTTATCAGCGTGGTTTGCGCTGCGGCAGGGATATCTCCGGATAACGGAATGACATCGGCATTTGAGGATGTTGCGGCAGGAACGGAGCTTTTCGGCTTTGTTTCCTATGCGGTGCAAAACGGAATTATATCGGACAGTGCGGCTTTCCGTCCGGATGACGCGGTGACGGCAGCCGAAGCGGAAAAGATTATAATAAATATGTTCGGCTACGGGATCAAGGCTGAAAAGTGCGGCGGATGGCCGAGCGGCTACAGAAATGTTTCATCGCAGATCGGGCTTCTGTCGGGTGTTGGTGCAACGCTTGACGCATGCGGCGTTTACCGCATGATATTCAACATGCTTAATGCCGACAGTCCCGAAATGTATATTAAGGACGGAAAGCCCGAGTACCGCGTGGAGGGAGAATCGATTCTTTCGCGCGTTTATGAAATCGATAAAATAACGGGAAAGGTAACGTCAAACGGATTCACCGAAACGGGAAGCCTTGCAGGCTCGCAAAAGAGCGTGAAAAGCCTGCAAGGAACGATGGGTATTGACGGCGTTAAATACGATGTGAGAACGGACGCGTTCAACAGCCTTATCGGGTGCAGGGTTCGCGCATACATAAAAACCGATGATGAAACGGGAAACGATACGGTTGTTTATATGCACGGCTTCGGAAACGACGAGGTGACCGTTTCATCGGGCGAGCTTCGTTTTGAAGATTACACTCTTTACGACGATAAAACAAACAAAAAGTACAAAATCGGCAAGAGCATTGATATTATCGTGAACGGGAAGGCTGATTACAGTTTTCCGGCAAAAAAGCTTGCGGAGGTTACGGGAAGCATCAGACTTATCGCTTCGGGTTCGGCTTCGGAGTACAACGCTGCGGTTGTAACGGATTATAAATACATGAAGGTTTCAACCTTTGACCGCCGCGAGCTTGAAATCGCCGATATGGATAATGCGGAAAACAGAATCAAAATAACCGATGACGCAGCCGTTAAGGTTTACAGTGAGGATGACGGCGGATATACAACGCTCGGAAGCATAACAAAGGATTCTTACCTTGCTGTTGCGGCAAGCAAGGACGGCGAGGTTATCGACATTACGATAATGGCGAATTTGGCAGAGGGAAAAATAAACTCAATTTCGGATGACGAAATAGTTATCGGCGACAAGACTTACTCAATTTCCGAAGCGTTTCGGAAGAACGGACTTGATAAAATCAGGGTCGGAAGCAGCGGCAGTTTTTACATCGGCAAAAACAATGATATTGTTGCGGCTTCATCAATGGAGTCAACACTCAGGTACGGGTATCTTGTGAAGTGCGGCCTGACAAACGGAATTAAAAAGAAGCTGCAATTTAAGATTTTCACGCAGAGCGGAGATATGACGGTTTTTGACTGCGCGGACAGAATTAAAATCGACGGTGACCTTAAGATTAATCCCGACGGCGAAACACTCAAAAGCACGTATTTTTCAGAGCCGTGCTTCCTGCGTTACGGAGTTGACGGCGACAGCAGGGTGAACGTTATCGATTTGCCCGAAAAAATGACCACATACAAAAATAAAGAGCAGGCGGAGCTTCGCCCCGATGATAATCTGACGCTGAATTCGCTTTCGGGCTCATATTATTTCAGAAGCAATATCTTCTATCCGAGCTTCTTCGCGTATGAGGCAACCGTGTTCTTCATTCCGCTTGACAGAAGCAAGGAAGAGGATTATCAGATAGGATATTCATTCAATGAGGGCGCTATCACGGACGGAACCCAGGTTGAAGCTTACGACGTCGGGCTGGACGGAAACGCAAAGGCGATATGCACATACATGGACGCGGAAGATAAAACAAATGTTCCGCTTGCCGGCGGTTACAGCATTGTTGTGGAAAAGGTTTACCAAAAAGCCGACAGCGACGGTTTTTATCACACTGCAATCCGCGGCTGGAGCGAATCGGGATTCGTTGATTTGCTGCTGAAGGACGGGATATCGATTGAAAAGTTCAACGATATCGGCGAGCTTTCAACAGGCGATATAATCAGAGTTCTGATGAAGGATAACGAAGTGTCGGCGCTTGTTGTTGATTTTTGCGGAAGTGAATTTGCGATAAACAAGGGCTCGGGGATTGCGGCGTTTAACTGCCGAAGCACAAATTATCATTATCAGACCGGCAGCGTTTACTCGCTTTACAACAGCAGTCTTCTTATATCGAAAGAAAATCTCGGCGGAAACGAATGGGATTATTCGGGAAAGAATCTTATAAGTGTGAAAATGCCGTCGGCAGTGCTTGTTGTGAACGTTAAGGACAGAAAAATCAGCATGTCTTCCGAGGGCGCGGTTAAAACATACTTAAACTCCGGCTCGGGCGCAAGCCGCGTTGTTATCAAGCAAACGAACGGAAACAGCAATTACTGCGTTATTTATGAAGGATTGGAGGATATGTGACATGAAAAGGAAAATACTCGGAAGAATTATTTCCGCGGTTACGGCGGCTGCCGTCATGGCTGCATATCAGCCTGTTTTTGCAAATGGCGGTGACGACTGCCTTGTAAATATAATGCTTGATGACTGCATCACAAACGACACATCGGAATATATCGATGTGTCGGGAACATTGAACACAAGAATTGTTGAGGACGGAAAAAACAATAAGTCGCTTTATGCCGATCTCAGCTTTGTTGATTCCGAAATAACTGTTCTGATGCCCGAACACAGCGCCGCCGGCCAATACTCCGTGCAGTTTGACATGCGCATTGAGGGCGCGTGCGGCGGAGCGATTGTGAGCATGACTTCAAAATCCGGTATAAAACAGGAAATGTTCAGAATCGAAGAGGACGGCACAATCAGAGCGGCGGACGATAAAAGGTACATCGGCGGAGCAGTCGGAAAGACGATGAAAACGCTCACCTTTTCGGTTGACAACGAAATGAATCAGTATAACTGCTATTTCAACGGGAAAGAGGTTGTCAGCAAAAAATCGCTTCCCGTAAGCATAAGCGATGTTGAAAGGCTTGTGATTACGGCGAACAGTCCTTTGGATAAAAGCGCTTTTTATGCGGATAATTTCAGAATATACAACGGAATTGAGTACCGCGATATAAAAACAAAATGCAAATACAACGAGATGAGCATGAGCTTCGAAGATGTTGACGAAAGCGACCTTGCATATAAGGTTTACTATAAAAACGACCTCGATACCGCGTCGTCGCTTACTTTTTCGTACTATCCGAGCGGAAACACGCTTGAATACCGCGAGGAAGGCGAGGGGAATAAGAAGAATGGGTTTATGCAGTTCGGAAAGACTGCAACAACCGGTATATACACTTACCAAAGTCTCGGAAAAATCGGAAAGCATGTTGTTTTTGAGGCCGATGTTCGCCACGGAAAAAAGTCCGCCGGAAATATGACATTTATCCTTATTGACGGAACATCAGGCTCATCCAGAGTGATTACCGGACCGATTACCGTTAAGGAAACGGCGGTTGTCGGCGGCGGTTCAAGCGCAGCGCTGAAAAGGGGAAAGTGGAATAAAATATCCCTTGCGGTGAATTTCACAGCGCACACATTTGACCTTTTCGTCAACGGCGAGCTCTGCATGAAGGACAAAAGCCTTCCCGAATCGCTTGCAACCGTGAGCGAGCTGCGCTTCAGCGTTGAGTCAAGCACAAGCTTCGGAACGCTCGACATGGATAATGTTCATATATATTCGGGGAGCGAGCCGAGAGATATTTCAAACACGGACGTTAAATATGAAAGCCGATTCAACGCAAATGACAACGCGCTTTCGTATCTTAAAGGAAAAACGGCTGTGCAGACATATTCAAGCACGATATTTGAATCGAACAAAAAGAGCGTGCTTGCAAACAAATGCATTAATTACGGTGATGAATCGCTTATTCCGCAGGACGCATTCGAAAAGCTTTTCAAATGCAAGGTCAGCGTTTCGGATAACACCGTCAGCATTGACGGCGGCGTTGTAATGACAATCGGAAGCGACGTTATGAAGGTTTCGGGAAGAGATGTTAAGCTTTCAAACGCGCCCGAAATGATTGACAATGTTGCATATCTTCCGGCAGTGGCATACGGAAACGCTGTTTTGGGAGAAGGAAAATTTTTAAATGACGACCACGGAATGCTGCTTGTCGGAAGCTCGCTTACAAAGAGCGATGCAAGAAATAAAATGGCAAACATTTATCTGTTCTTTGAGCGCAAGCCGGAAACGGAGCTTAAGGAGCAGCTTGCGAAAAACACGGATAATCTTGCGGAGCATCCGCGCCTTATGATGACAAAGGAAAGCGCGGCGCGGCTGCGCAACGAGGTTAAAACGGATCCGTATAAGAAAAAGTGGTTTGAGGTTGTGCGTACACGCGCCGACAGCTATGTGGAAGCGGAGCCGCTTGAATACAAGGTTACATCGGGAAGAATGTTAGACCTTTCGGCAACGGCGCTTTCAAGGATGGAAACACTCGGCTTCGTTTACCAGATGACGCTCGATAAAAAATACGGCGACAAGACTGTTAAGGAGCTTGAAGCGCTTACGTCTTTTCAGGACTGGGGGCAGCAGTATTCATTCCTTGAGTGCGCAACGTTTGCTTCAGCTGCGGCAATCGGATTTGACTGGGCGCGTGACTGCATGGATGACGCAACTGCGGAAAAAATTGCGGTTAAAGCGCAGGAGCTCGGCTTGAAACAGGCGAATCTCGCATATACCGGCGCAGCGCCCTATAACGACTTCTGGTGGAACACGGAAACCAACTGGGGCATTATAACAAACGGCGGAATTTCAAACCTTGCACTGGCAACGGCGGAATATAACACCGATGAAGCGATGACGGTTCTGCGTGACGCACTCCGTTCCATGGAATTTACATGGTACAGATTTGCGCCGGACGGAGCTTGGCACGAAGGCCCGGGCTACTGGTCGTATATGTTCACGCATCTTTCAAGATTCCTTTCATCGTACAGAACGGCGATGGGAGAGGATTTTGCAACGAATTACAGAGGCTTGAATAAGTACGGATATTTCCAGTGCTACTTTATGGGACCCGACGCCCTTCCGAACAACTTCCACGACGCGGATAGCTACTACATTGAAAGCTCCGGTCAGTTTATACTTGCCGAAATTTACGGTGATAAGGAGCTTATGCGATATCGCCGCGACACAATGGAGAAGTACGGAATAAGCCCGACATCGGAGGACATCATCTGGTATGACGCTTCTGTTTCGGGAGATAAATCCCCCGTGCGGCTTCCGAACGATGCATACTACCGAGAAACAGAGCTTGTGTCAATGCGTGAAAACTGGGAGGATACGGACGCTTCTTGGCTTTCGTATCACGGCGGTGAGCTGATTAACGCGCATGACCAGATTGACGCCGGAACGTATGTATTCACTCTCGGCGGCGTGCGCTGGGCACTTGACCTCGGAAAAGAACCGCTGCGCTATGGGTCAGTAACGCCGGCAACTGAAGCCGGATATACGATATATGACTTTTACAGGGCACGCGCAGAGGGGCATAACTGCGTGGTTATTAATCCGACAGAGGCTCTTGAGATGAATCAAAGCTCGTTTTCAAAGGTTGAAGAACCGAAGTACGGCGCAAACGGTGCAATCGGAACGGTGAACCTCAGCGATGCATATGTTGCAAACGCTTCATCGTATATGCGCGGATACAAGCTTTCCGATTCAAGGCGAACATTTACCCTGCGCGATGAAATTGAGCTGCTTACGGATTCGGAGGTTTACTGGTTCATGCACACGGAGGGCACAATCAGAATCATCGACAATAAGACGGCTGTTATTTATCAGGACGGCAAAGCGCTTAAGGTGCAGCTTGAAACGAACGCGCAAAATCAGGAGCTTTCGGTTATGGACGCCGTTTCACTGCCGACATCTCCGAAATTCAATATGTCGGCAAACCCTGGCGTTACAAAGCTTGCGCTTAAAATGAAAGCGTCGGGCAGTCTTAACATCACGGCGAAAATGTCGCTTATCGGCGAAAGCGGAAGCGACACGGGCGTTGACACAACTCCGATTTCTCAGTGGGATGTGAGCGCGCTTTCCGCAGGGAAGAAAGAAAGTGCTTCCGCGGCGCGGCTCGATTCTCTTTCAATCGGCGGCGAACAGCTCGATTCGTTCAGCAGCGATAAATTCTCGTACACCTATACGAAAGGCAAGGACGGCTCGATTCCCGAAATTTCCGCGCAGTCGCAGAGCGGAACGGTGACGACCGAAAACTTCAAGGGACTTGACGGTGCGGATATGGTTCTGATTACCGTTACCGGAAATGACAATAAGAGCACATACTACACAATTCAGTTTAAGGAATTTTCATACGAAAGCATTGATGTGTACGACAAAATCCCGGCTTCGGCAATAAGCGCGAGCAGCGAGCAGATTATCCCTGAGGACAATGTTTACAACACAAAGGAAAACACCACAGACGGAGACCTTGCAACACGCTGGAGCGCTTACGGAACAAGAGATTGGCTTGTGTTCGATTTGGGAGAATCCAAGGAGATTGACGCGTTCGGAATTGCATTTTGGAAAGCAACCGAAAGGCATTATATTTTCGATGTGCTTGTTTCGGACGATAATCTGAATTATACAAAGGTGATGAGCGTGACCACCAAGGAATATACAGACGACCCGGTGGTTTACATTCCGCAGAATAAGGTTAAGGCAAGGTATGTTAAATATCTCGGTCACGGAAACACTGTGAACGAATGGAACAACATTCTTGAATTTATGCCTCTGAAAAGCAAGTAAGGAAGCGGAGGATCTGCAATGAACAAAATAATCAAAACAATCTTTATATCAGCAGCGCTGATGCTTGTAATCTCCTGTGCGGCATTCGCCGCGCAGGAGTGGAATCTGACCGCAACGGAAAATGCTGCAACGGCAACGCTTGAATCCGGCACGCTTCGCCTTTGCTACGGAGAGGGTGATGCGGCGCGCTCGGCAGCGGCGGAACGCACGTTTGATTTTTCGGGCAACAAGCATATAACCGTGAGCTTCACGGCAAATGTTTCAGGCTTTGACAGCGGCACAAAAAGAAAGCTGTATTTAAGGGAATCTTCACTTGTTACAATGGAAACGGTTGCATTCGATGAAAATAAATTTTCGGTGCTCGGTACGGAAATTCCGTCGGTTGTGCTTTCCGAAAACACCGATTACCGCGTGACGGTCGGAATTGACGCGGCGGCAAAAACAATGGTTGTTTACTTTAATGACGAAAAGGTGTTTGACGGGTCGGTTGAAGCAAAATGGAAAAAGGGATTTAAAATTGAAGCGCTGAAGGTTTATATCAGAAATTACACAACAAAGAAAGAGGCAACGGCAGGTTCGGAATTTATTCTGAAAAATCTTTCGGTCGGCGATTCGGCGACCGATATTGCAGCTGTTCCGGCGGACGGAGCTGAATTTGTTGAGGCGGCTTCGCTCAGCGGAATTGATTTGAGCTTTAACGGCGCGGCAGCGCCTCAGTCGTATGCATCTGACAACTTTTTGCTCACGGCGGACGGAAGCGAATGTGCATTTTCCGCGGAAAGAACCGACGGCGGCTTGAAAATTGTTCCCGACGGAGGATTTCTTCCCGAAACGGTCTATGGGATTAAGGCAATCACGGTGTACGATGTTTTCGGAAACACAGCGGCGGAAAATAAGTTCTCGGGCTTTAAAACCGCGCCTGCCGACTATCGAAAGCCGACAGTTACACTCGCGGCGGATAAAACCGAAATTCTTGATTCGCAAACGGCGCTGCTCAGCATTGCCGCAAGCTCTCAGAATGGGATAGACAGAATTGAGATGTATGTAAACGATGAGCTCAGGAAAACATTTTACGGCGATACGGAGTTTGATTTTTACGCCGAAAAAGGAATCTGCACAATTTTCCTTATAGCTTATGATTCGCTCGGCGGCAGCTCGGAATCGGATAAAATTACAATCACTGTTAAGAAAAACGCGCTTCCCGTTATAACGGCTGACGGTCTGAAAAGCGGTGTTCCGATAACGGCTGACAAGCTTTCCGATGTGCGGATATCCGCGTCGGATTCGGACGGAACCGTTGTAAACACAGAGGTTTATCTCGGTGATAAGCTTGTCGCAGCATCTTCGGAGGGCGAGTTCGGCGTTGATTTGAGCGGCGCTCCGCTCGGAAGAAGTCTGCTTCGCATCATCGCGGAGGACGACAGCGGCGAAAAAGCCGTTTTGGAAATAAGCCTTGTTGTCACGGGTGAGTCGAATGAAAAAATAGTTTTTGAAAGCGATTTTGAGGACTATGTAAGCGACGGCAGCACCTTTATCGGCGGCGCATTTTACAAGGGAGTTATGGATGAAGGCGCTGCAATTCGTTCAAGCAATGAGTACGGTGACGAACACGGAACTGTCGTTGAATATGCATGCGAGGGCGAAGGCGCGCGCGACACATGGATTTACTTTAATACATATAACACAACGCAGTCGTTCATGATGGAGATGGACACAATTATTCTTTCGGAGAAAAGCAAGGTTTCGTTTTATTTCAAGGACGGCTCAAGCATAATCGATCCGCTCACCTTTGAGGGCGGCAAGCTTGTTGTCGGCGGAATAAACGGCAAAACGACAGTTAATTTTCAGGTTGGGGAATGGCATAAGCTCAGAATACTTGCGAACATGAACGACCATGTTTTCTCAGTTTGGGTTGACGGCGAAGCGGTTGCAGAAAACTGCGGTTTAAGACCTAATCAGATTAATATTGAAACAAGAATAAGTCTTTCTCCTCAGGGTGAAACGGATAAAACGGGAATTGTGTTCGACAATCTTTCAATCAGGTACTATGAGCAGCCCGTGCAGATTGTCGGAATCGGGTATGACGATGAGGATGACTGCATGGAGATAGCTCCGTCGGCAGCGGCGCTGAAGCTTGCGCTCAGCTCAATGGTTGACACAACATCAATCAGCAAAAAAACAGTTTTGCTTTACTGCGGCGACCGGCAGATGGATTACGAAAGCGTTAAGTGCAGCGACGGCAAAACAATTGTGATAACGCTTAAGGAAAAGCTGAAATCACAAAATCAGTACCGCGCGGAGCTTACAAACAAGGTTATGGACGCATCGGGAAATATTCTTAAAAACGGAGCGGCTGTGAACTTTTCCGCTTCATACGATAAGCTTGATGTGAAAAAGGCTGCTCTCGAAAAAAGCGGCGGCAGCGTTAAGGCGAATGCAACGCTGATCAATACAACCGGCGAAAGCATGTCATGCTATGCTGTTCTGACAGTGCTTTCGGGAGCGGAAACAAAGCGCATCACGGTAAGAAAAATCACTGTTCCGGCAGGCAGGGAGCTGACAACCTCAATCGGAGCGTTGGAATGTACATCGGGCGAACGTGCGGAGCTTTACTTCCGCAAATCACTCATCGGACAGGCAATAACCGATGTTTATGCTGAGTAAAGGAGTGATTCCGTTGAAAAAAACGGATAAACGAATAATTGCGGCGTTTACCCTGATTTGTATGTTTTCGGCATTTTTCGTGCTTCCGTCATATGCTGACGGCGCGGCGGTTTCATATATCAGCAGCTTTGACTCCGAGGAGGAGCAGGCAAGTCCGTTCGCTGTTGCAAACGGGGCAGCATACCCTGTGACATTTGAAAAAGGAATGGGCGGAAAGTCCTATAACGACAGCTCAATGAAGCTGACCGCCGCAGTTTCGGCGGCAAGCAGCGAGCAGACAGCGTCGTTTGAAGTGCCTTACTATACCTCCCGGTGGAACTCAGATAATGCGAGAACACTCGAAGCGTCGCTGCTTTACGGCGGTGACGCGGACGGTGCTCGCCTTTCCTGCTGCATGTATACATATGCGTTTAACGACAGAAGCCATATTGCAGTCTATACGATTGCGGAGATAAAGGACGGAGCGGTTTATGTTCTCGGAAACGACACGGGGATAAAATGCGGCAAGGATGAATGGCTGCATATCGCTGTTGAAGAGCACAAGGAAAACATATCGCTGCTGAAAATTTATATAAACGGCAGGCTTATTGAAACAGGTCTTTCATCGGGGCACGCAATTTACGGCAACCGATGGACGCAGGCAATGGCATACTTTAATGAGGGCAGCATGGGGAAAGGTTATATTGCGCTTGACGATGTTGCAATCTACGAGGGCGAGTATGAAGCAATGGCGCACGGCGGTTATATTTCGGACGGAATCGAGATGCGCGTCAACGGAAGCGTTTCCGAACGTTTTGCGCAATCGGGCGATGTTTTAAGTGCAAAAACAGCGGCATTCGGGAAAAGCGGCACGCAGGGCGCACTTCTTGCGGCGGTTTATAACGGAGACGAGCTTTCGGATATAAAATACGATGTCAGAACCTATGCCGGTTCAACGGAGTTTGCAGTTTCACACACCGCTGAAAACGATAATTCGGAAGTGCGGGTTTCGTTTATCGAATCGCTGCAAACAATGCATCCGAACGGCAGTGCGGAGCGTTTTGTTAAAGCGCCTGCTTTTTCGGGCGATGTTTACTGCAACTACCGCGTCGGCAGCAAGGATGATATGACGTTTTTTGTCAATTCAAATTCCAACTCAATTGCATATGCAAGCGAGGATGAGAACGGTTTCGTGAAGATGACGAAAACAAGCGATAATTCGCTTTATGTGTATGCCGAAACGGGGAGAATCGCGCAAAACGTTGTAATAAGCGCGGATGTGCGGATTAACGGTTCCTCGCAAACGCTTGAATATATAATCGGTGACGCGCTTTCGGGGGCAGGCAATATCTACAGCGGACTGATAAGCATATCGGGCGGCAAGGTTTCGGGCGCTGACCTGAGCCTCGGAAAGTGGCACACCGTGAGCGCCGCAATTGATCTGACGGCGAAAAAATACACCGTTTATCTTGACGGAGAAAAGCTTGCGGGCAGCAAGGCGCTTCCGAACAAGGAATTTTCGTATCTTAATCAATTTAGGCTTTATTGCCCGGAAAGCAGCGAGCGCGGCAGCATTGACATTGACAATATCAGAGTTTACGAAGCAAACGAGCCGAAGGATATAGGAAATGCAGAGCCGATTCAATTCAACAGATTTGACGCTGTTGATTCGGCAAAAATATATCTGAAAGACAAAAAAGCCGTGCAGACATATGCCGGGACATACTCTGTCGGCGGCGTGAAAAAAACGCTTGCAAAGGAATGTATAAATTACGGCGATGAATCGCTGCTGCCGAAAGAGGTTTTTGAATGGCTTTTTGATAAGACCGTAACAGTTTCGGACGGAAAAATAACGGTTGAGGACGGCTCGGTGTTCAATGTGGGCAGCAGAATGCTGACGCTTCCGAGCGGCAGAGTGATTGTCGTAAGCGCCGCACCCGAAATACATGACGGCATTGTATATATTCCTGCCGACAGGTACGGACGCGCAATGTTTCCGAATACGTTTGTAAACGACGGTCACGGAATGTTTATTATCGGCAGCGGAATTTCAAACGGCGACGCGCTTCTTAAATAAAAAGCCTTGTGCTGCATTGCCTTTACTGTCAGTCTGCTTGGTGTCTCCGGTAGATACGGTAATCACATTGTCACCCCA
>OGMF01001519.1_pt1 | contig 22104 bp, 20 predicted proteins | sample 1572921 | NCBI WGS metagenome assembly OGMF01 (sample SAMEA2581919, study PRJEB24529) | metagenome | biome: Human gut stool | place: China | collected 2011 | reverse complement strand
GATAAAGATATAACAGAATATAGATATCGTGGAGCAAGTCCTAAAAACTATGTAAATTTTAATAACGAAACATGGAGAATAATAGGAATATTCCCAACAGATGATGGAACAGGTAAGATAGAAAATAGAATAAAGCTAATAAAAGATCAAAGTATAGGAAATAAATATTGGGATACAGGTGATTCAAATAATTGGGCTAGGCCAGCAACATTAAATACAGAACTTAATACAACATATTTAAATAATTTGTCACCTACAGCACAAAGTATGATAGGAAATACAAAATATTATTTAGGTGGTTATAGAAATTCAAGCATTCAAAAAGATATAATGTATCAATATGAAAGAAAAACACAAAATACAACAAGTAATGAGTTCTACTGTGGATCAAATCCAAATAATTGGGTAGGGAAGCTAGGACTAATGTATGCCAGTGACTATGGATATGCAGCAAGTGATGAGTGTACGCAAACATTATATAAATATGATAATGCAACATGTAAAAACAATAACTGGTTATACAATATAAAGGTTAATGAGTGGATATTGCTTCATGATGCCGGCGCTAGTCGCCATGCGTTTTATGTCTATTCAGGTGGACTTGTGGGCGACTACAGCAGCGTTGTCAGCAACGTCCAGTTTGCGGTTCGGCCAGTTTTATATTTAAAACCAGATGTTAAAATAACTGGTGGACATGGTACTTCAACTAATCCATATGTAATAGGTATAAATCAAAAAGATGGTGCAAATACACCAGTACTTGCAAGTAATATGATCCCTGTATATTATGATGATTCAAAAAATGTATGGAAATGTGCTGATAAAGATAACAAAGATAGTCTAACTAGATGGTATAATTATGATTACAAAATGTGGGCTAATGCAGTTACCATAAATTATAGTGATAGTTCTATAAAAAACAAATATTTTAATTCTGATGGTACTTTAAAAATAAAACCAGGTGAGGAAGTATTAATGGATGATATAACAACAATGTGGGTATGGATACCAAGGTTTAATACAACTACACCAAGTAATTATAATGGTGGAACACAAACACAACCAAATGCAATAGATGTAACATTTGTCAAACAAAATGAAGTAGCGCTTGATGCCTTTACTTTTGGAAATAAAGAACTAAGTGGATTTTGGTATGGAAAGTTTGAAGTGGGTCATATAACGCTTGCATCAAGTTCAACTAATGATAGTTTAGGATGCACAAATGAAATATGTAGTAATGCAAATGGAATAATAATAAAACCTAATGTAACAAGTTTAGCAAGAAGTAATGTAAGCAATTTCTTTTATGCTTCAAGAAGCATGGAACAAGCTAATAATAGTTTTGGATTTGTAAGTACTGAAGTAGATACGCATATGAGTAAAAATAATGAATGGGGAGCAGCAGCATATTTAACACAAAGTATCTATGGAAGATGTACTAGTAGTACAACCTGTACTGAAGTAGGAATAAACAATAATGGTTCATATAAAACAGGATATGGAGCAAAAGCAGGAAGTTCTGATTCTGTAACAAATGGAGCATATAATACAACACTAGGAAAAGATGCTTCAACAACAAAGAATATATATGGTATATATGATATGGCAGGTGGTCGCTACGAATATGTCATGGGAGTATATAATAATGCAAAAAGTAGTTCGGGATTTAATAGTTTACCAGATAGCAAATATTATAATAATTATACAACAACTGAATATCAAGGACATGCATTGTATGGAACAAAAGGATGGTATTATGATGACAATGATGTTCTTGACACAAGTAAGTCGTGGTATGCTCGTGGTGGAGGATATAATAGTGGAGCATCTGCGGGAGTATTTAATTATTACACATATTATGGAGGAGCAGCATATTATTCAACTCGTTTTGTAATAACAAATGAATAATAATTAAAGATGAATTTTAATGTTCATCTTTTAATTTACAAAAATTTGACATGTTCTCTTTGAAAAAAAATAAATTTAGTTTATAATAAATATAGATACTTAAGAAGGATGGTAATGATATGAAGAAAAATAATACAACAGAACAGATTTTAGAAAAGATATATAATTATTCTTTAGAAGAAATAATGGGAGAAAGGTTTGGAAGATATAGTAAATATATTATTCAAGATCGTGCAATACCGGATGTAAGAGATGGATTAAAACCTGTTCAAAGAAGAATACTTTATGCAATGTATATAGGTCATAATACTTATGATAAGCCTTATCGTAAAAGTGCAAAAACTGTTGGAGATGTTATAGGTAGTTTCCATCCACATGGTGATACAAGTATATATGATGCAATGGTAAGACTTTCTCAAGATTGGAAAATTAAAAATCCAATGATTGATATGCATGGTAACAATGGTTCAATTGATGGTGATAGTCCTGCAGCATATCGTTATACTGAGGCAAGATTATCTAAAATATCAAGTGAACTTTTAAAAGATATTGAAAAAAATACAGTTAAATTTGCTCCAAACTTTGATGATACAGTTATGGAACCAACTGTTCTTCCTGCTAAATTTCCTAATTTACTTGTAAATGGAACAACAGGAATAAGTGCAGGTTATGCTACAAATATTCCACCACATAATTTAGGAGAAATAATTGATGCTTGTATTAAAAGAATTGATAGTCCTAATTGTAGAGTTGAAACAATTTTAGATATAGTAAAAGGACCTGATTTTCCAACGGGAGGAATATGTCTTGATAAACAAGGAATAATTAATGCCTTTACAACAGGTCGTGGAAAAGTTGTTGTACGTTCTAAAATACATGAAGAAGAAAGTAAAGGCAAATTATCTTTAGTAGTAACAGAAATACCTTATGAAGTATTAAAAGTAAATATTGTTAAAAAAATTGATGAAATTAGAATAGATAAAAAATTAGATGGACTTCTTGAAGTAAGGGATGAATCAGATAAAGAAGGTCTAAGAATAGTAATAGATATTAAAAAAGATGCTAATAAAGATCTTATTTTAAATTATTTATATAAAAATACTGAACTTCAAACATCATATAATTATAATATGATAGCAATAGTTAATAGATGTCCTAAACTTTTATCATTAATTGATATAATAGATGCTTATATTCTTCATTTAAAAGAAGTATTAACTAATCGTACTAAATTTGATTTAGATCATGCTAAACTACGTTTTCATATTGTGGAAGGTTTAATAAAAGCAATAAGTATACTTGATGAAGTTATTCGTGTAATTAGAGCAAGTAAAAATAAAAGTGATGCTAAAGAAAACTTAGTTAAAGAGTTTGATTTTACTATTGAACAGGCTGAAGCTATTGTAACTTTACAATTATATCGTTTAACTAATACTGATATTACTTTACTTGAAGATGAATTAAAAGATTTAAATTTAAAAATAGAAACATATAATAAAATATTAACGGAAGAAGAAGCTTTAAAATATATAATGAAAAAAGAATTAAAAGCTATTAAAGATGAATATGATGTTCCTAGAAAAACAGTAATTGAAGATCACCTTGAAGAAATAAAAATAAATGAAGAAGATATGATTACAAAAGAAGATGTTGTTGTATTAATCACTAAAGATGGTTATGTAAAAAGAACATCAAAAAGAAGTTATAATTCAAGTAATGATGAACCTTTATTAAAAGAAAATGATTATGTTTTAGGATTATATGAACTAAATACAATTGATACAGTACTTATTTTTACTAATTTAGGTAATTACTTATATTTACCAGTTCATGAAATACCTGATATTAAATGGAAAGTATTAGGTAAACATATTAGTAATATTATAAAATTAGAAGAAAATGAAAAAATAGTAAGTATTATTCCAGTAATTGATTTTAATATAAATAAAGAAGTAGTAATAGCAAGTAAACTTGGAATGATTAAAAAAACACCATTAAAGGAATTTAAAGTTAGTAGATATTCAAAAGCAATTTCATGTATGAAATTAAAAGATAATGATGAAGTAATTGATGCTAAACTTAATAACTTTAATGATATAATGATATCAACATCATCATGTTATAGTTTATGGTTTGATGAAAGTGAAATACCATCATCTGGTATAAAATCAAGTGGTGTAAAATCAATGACACTTAAAAATGATGAAGTTGTTTCAATGAATATATTTGATAAAACTTTAGAATATGTAACAATTTTTACTGATAATAAAACTGCTAAAAGAGTAAAATTAGAAGATTTTGAAAAGTCAACTCGTGCAAGAAGAGGACTTTTAATTCTTCGTGAAGTTAAAACTAATCCATATAATATTAAAAATGTCTTTATAACAAATACTAAAGCATTATTTGGACTTAGATTTAATGATTATATAGAAACAATTAAAAATACAGATTTACCTATTCTTGATAGATATAAAACAGGAACTACTATTTCAAAAGAAAAATATATTGATGTATTTGAAATACAAAAATTAATTTCAAAAGAAAAAACAGAAGAAAATAAAGAAGAAGTAGAAAGAACTGTTATAAAAGAACCAACACAAATATCATTATTAGAAATTGATGATGAACTTAGAAAAGTTGATGATATATTAAATTTATAAAACAAGTAACATTTACCTACTAAAAGCATATATTTTAGTAGGTGATTTTTATGTCTTTGGATAATTTTAAAAATTTTGTAAAAGAAAATCCTAAACTTGCTAATTTTGTAAGAAATGGTGATATGACTTGGCAAAAGTTTTATGAACTTTATGATTTATATGGGCCTTTTCATGATATATGGAATAAGTATTTAGGTATAACAACAAATGGTGTATTTTCTTTTAAAGATATGTTTAATGTTTTTAAATCATTAGATATGAATGAAGTACAAAAAGGAATTTCTTCTTTACAAAAAGGAATAGGATACGTTCAAGATTTTATTAGTAATCGTGAAACAAAAGAAAGTGATTCTAAAAAATCTTCTTATGAACCTAGACCTATTTTTAAGAATTTTGATGATTAATGAATGTAGATATTCAATATAGATTAAAATCTAATCCAAATGATATAAAATATTTAAGAGAAAAGTCCTATTGGTATAAGTTTTTAAATAGAAATAAAAATTATTTTAAACAATTTGAAGAAGAAATGAAAAAAGAATATAAATTAACTCCAGAAGATAAAATAAATAAAATGGCTAATAGTATTAATATGTTGTCAAAATTTATAGATATATTACAATAATATCTATTTTTTTTTATATTTTTATTGTATAATAAATTTATAAGATAAAGGTGTGTGTAATATGAATAATAAAGGAATGGCAATAACAACAGTTATTTATTCAATAATTCTTCTTTTATCACTTTGTATGTTTTTAGCACTTGGAATATTAAGAAGTGAATATACAAATGATAAACAATATATATTAGATTTAAGAGAAGAATTAAATGATTGGTTAAAAGGTGATGAAGAAAGCTATGGTGTTGATAAAATTATTAAACAAACTGGTAATAAAGATAATAGTGGGTTGTATACAATAACACATCCTGCTGATAGCACACTTCAAATAGGAAATGATAAAGATATAAAAGAATATAGATATCGTGGTGCAAGTCCAAAAAACTATGTAACATTTAATAATGAAGTATGGAGAATACTTGGGGTTTTTCCGACTGATGATGGAACAGGTAAGATAGAAAATAGAATAAAGATAATAAGAAATGAAAGTATAGGAAGCTATCCTTGGGATTCGAATGGATATAATAATTGGACAAAAGCAACGCTTAATACATTTTTAAATGAAACATATTATAATGGTCTATCAGCAAATGAAAAAGAATTAATAGGCAATTCTAAATATTATCTTGGAGGATATAATAATGCTATTACGCCAACTCCAGTAAGTATGTATAGTAATGAAAGAAAAATAAGTGGTAGTGCACATTATTATAATAATAATCCTACTAATTGGATTGGAAAAATATCTTTAATGTACGCAAGTGATTATGGATATGCAACAGATAATTGTGAATTAAAGTTATTATATAATGCAAGCAGTTCATCGAATGATATAAGAACCTGTAATAATACCAATTGGCTATACAATTTAAAAATAGAAGAAAAATTATTGCCACAATATACAAATGCGAGTGAGTCTAGTGTATTTTTTTTAATGTCAAATGGTCAAATTCATGGAATAGGAAGTTCAACTTATGGTATGGCAATAAGACCAGTATTATATTTAAAACCTGATATTAACATAACAGGGGGCGATGGAACAAGTACTAATCCATATACACTTGGTTTATAAGAATTATGACAATTCATAGTTCTTTTTGTTTTAAAAAATATAGACTTTATTTTTAATTTTTGATAGAATATATTTAGAAGAAAAATAATAGAAAGTTGGTAATTTTATGGCAAAAAGAAAAAAAAGAAATGTGAAAGAAAAAGATAATCATTTTTTAATACAATTATGGGGTGTTTTACTAATTCTTATTAGTATTTTAGGAATAGGAAAATATGGACCAGCTGGTAGGATAATATCATCGTTTGCTCTTTTTTTAGTGGGAAATTTATATCTTCTTTTACTTGTTGCTATTTTACTTTTAGGAATGTATATGGTTGTTAAAGAAGAAAAATTTAATTTTTTCAGTGCTAAAATGATGGGAATATATTTAATGATTATTAGCGCTTTAGTATTTTTACATATAAGTTATTGTTTAGAAAATATTGATACATCAAAGATTATAAGTGAAACATATGAAAACTTACTTGTAGGTATTGATAAAATAATGGGAAATGAAATTAAAACAGGAGTATTTAATCCTGCTTTAGAAAATACAGGTGGTGGGATAATTGGTTCTTTATTTGCTACCGCTTTTTATAAATTATTTGAAAAAGATGGTGCTAATATTGTATGCTGGGTCTTTTTAATAACAGGATTTATGGTGTTTACAGGTATGTCTATTTTTGATATTGTAAGAAATACTAAAGATAAGGTAAAGGAAATACTACCTAAAAAAGATAAAGCAAGTATTAAAGATAAGAAACATGAAAATAAATTTGATGAAACTAAATTAAAAATTAATACAAATGATGAAGAAGAAATACCTAAAAAGGTTGTTAAAAATATAAGTGAAATAACTAATATTAATGCAGAAAAGAAAATAGAACCTGAAGTTAAAGAAGAAAAAGAAGTTATTGTTAATAAAAATTATATTTTACCTTCTTTTGATTTATTAGATTCACCACAAAAAAATAAAAAAGCTATTGATAAAGTAGCAATTGCTAATAATTCTAAAAAGCTTGTTGAAACATTAAGAGATTTTGGAATAATTGGAGAAGTTGTAGCGGTAAATGTTGGACCTTCTGTTATTCAGTATGAACTTGAGTTGTCACAAGGAACTAAACTTTCTAAACTTCTTGGAATAAACCGTGAAATAGCTTTAGCGCTTGCTAAGAAGGATGTTCGTATTCAAGCTCCAATTCCTGGCAAGAATACTGTTGGAATTGAAATGCCAAATGATAATGCCCAAACAGTTACACTTCGTGAAACACTTGAGGGTTTAAAAAGAGAAAATAAACTTAAGACAAAATTAACTGCAGGACTTGGTAAGGACATTATGGGTAATGTTCAAGCATGTTATATAAATAAAACCCCACATTTACTTGTTGCAGGGGCTACTGGTAGTGGTAAATCAGTATGTATTAACTGTATAATTTTATCTATTTTAATGTTTACTAAACCAGATGAAGTAAAACTTATTTTAGTAGATCCTAAAAAAGTCGAACTTGGTGTTTATAATTGCGTACCACATCTTGTAACACCAGTTGTTACTGATCCTAAAAAAGCTAGTCAAGCATTGCAAAAGGCAGTTAGTGAAATGGATAGAAGATATGATTTATTTGAAGAAAGTAAAACAAGAAATATTGAAGGTTATAATGAATATGTATTAAAATATAATAAAAATAAAAGTGAAGATGAAAAGCTTAAACCACTTCCTTATTGGGTTGTAATAGTAGATGAGTTGGCCGATCTTATGTTAGTTGCAGGAAAAGAAGTTGAACAATCTATTATGCGTATTACACAAATGGCTCGTGCGGCAGGAATTCATTTAATTATTGCAACACAAAGACCATCAACAGATGTCATAACAGGTTTAATTAAAGCAAACATTCCGTCAAGACTTTCATTTGCAGTTTCATCAAGTATTGATTCAAGAACAATTCTTGACATGACTGGAGCAGAAAAACTTTTAGGAAAAGGGGATATGTTATATCTTCCAATGGGAGATATTGTACCTCAAAGAATTCAAGGAGCATTTGTTAGCGATAGTGAAATTGAAAAAGTTGTAAATTATTGTATCAGTCAACAAAAAGCTCAATATGACCAATCGTTTTTTAGTTCTTTTGAAGAAAAAGATGAAGAATTAAAATCATCCTTAGTTAGTGGGGATGTTGAAGAATATGATGATCCATTATATAATGAAATAGTAGAATTTGTAATAACTTCAGGTAAAGCAAGTGCATCACTTTTACAAAGAAAGTTTAGACTTGGTTATAATAGGGCTGCAAGATGCATTGATTTACTTGAAGAAAGAGGAATAATTGGACCACAAAATGGTTCTAAACCAAGAGAAGTATTAGTAAAACTTGAAGATAATAATAATGAGTAGGAGGATTATTTATGAGTTTACATATAAAAACAGAATATGATGATGATATAGCAAAATTAGTAATTATGCCAGGTGACCCTGTTCGTGTTAAATTTATCGCAGAAAACTATTTAGATGATTATAAATTAGTAAATAATGTTAGATTAAATTTAGCTTACACAGGATATTATAAAGGAGTTAAAGTAACAGTTATGTCTTCAGGTATGGGATGTCCAAGTATGGCAATTTATGCTAAAGAGTTATTTGACTATTATAATGTTGAAAAAATTATAAGGGTAGGTTCATGTGGAAGTTATTATGATGAAATAGATGTTAAAAGTGTGATTTTAGCAGAAAAAGCATATACTTTATCAAACTTTAGTTATCAATACGATGGAAATGAGCTTGATTTAATAAGTGCTTCATCATTCTTAAATCAAAAAATAATCGAAAATGCATATAAAGCAAATATCGAGTTAAGAATAGGTAATATTGAAACAACAGATGTTTTTTATAAAACAATTAATAATCCTGAAGTTAAAAAAAATTACTGTTTAGGTGTAGAAATGGAAACATTTGCTCTTTTCTATGTTGCAAGTTTATACAAAAAACAAGCAAGCAGTATTTTAACTGTATCAGATAATTTAGTTAATAATAAAAAATTAACTACCGAAGAAAGGGAAACAACATTTAATGAGGCAATAAGCCTTGCCCTTAATTCTATAATAGAATAATAAAAGCAGTACATACTATTTAACAAGAGGAGAAAAGATTTATGGAATATAAACAAATAGATAAAAGATCTTACAAACTTCATTTAATAAAAACTGATAAATTTAAAACCATTACAGTTAGATGTATTTTTAAAGAAAAAATAAACAAAGAGGAAATAACAATTCGTAATTTCCTTTTTGAACTTTTATTAAGTTCTTGTAAAAAGTATCCATCTAAAAGAAACTTTAGTATAGCAAAACAAGAATTATACGATTTAAATCTTTATGGAAATAATACAAGAATAGGTAATACTTTTAGTACGGAAATATCAATTTCAATGTTAGAAAATAAATATATTAATGATGATATTACTATGAAAGGACTTGAATTTTTAAAAGAGGTAATTTTTAATCCTAACCTTGAAGATAATAAAGATTTTAGAAATAACTTTAATATAACTAAAAATTATTTATTATCTTATATAAAACAAGGTTATGACTATCCAAAAAGTTATTCTTACATGAGGCTTAAAAATCTTATGGGAGAAGATTATTCTTTTTCCTATAATATGGATGGTAATATCAAAGATTTAGAAGAAATAACTTTAACAAGTTTACAAAAGTATTATGATAAGTTTATAAAAAATAGTTTAATAGATATATATGTAATAGGTAATATAAACTTTTATGAAATGGAAAATGCTATTGCTAAAACATTTAATTTTAAAAAAATTAAAAAAGATGAATTATCATTTAAAATAAATTATATTCCAAAGAGTAAAAAACTTATAAAATATGAAGAAAGTAAGAATTTTAATCAAACAAGACTTTTAATAAGTTGTTATTTAAAAAAATTAACGGAAAAAGAAAGAAAATATGTTATGTTTTTATATAACATAATTTTAGGAGCAAGTCCTGATTCTTTTTTGTTTAAAAATGTAAGAGAAAGAAAGTCATTAACTTATGATATTTTATCTGCTTATAGAAAAAGTGATAACTTTTTAGTTATATCAAGTGGGATTGATTATACAAAGTGTAATGAAGTAATAAAAGGAATAAAAAAAGAAATGAATAATATAAGAAAAGGTAAGTTTAGTATAGAAAAACTAAATAATGCTAAAAGTCTTATGATTAGTTCATTAAAAGAATTTGATGAATACCCATCTTCTATTATTGATTATTATTTCAGTATGGAATACTTAGATTGTGATAATATAGAAACTGCAATTAAAGAAGTTTTAAGTGTTACAAAAAAAGATATAGTAAAGGTTAGTAAAAAAATAAATATGGATATTATATATGTACTTAAGGAGACAAAAGATGAAAGAGATTAATATAAATAATTTTGAAGAAAAACTATATTTTGAAAAACTTGAAAATGGTCTTTTAGTATATCTTGTGCCACTTAAAAACAAGAAAAATTTTTATGTATCATTTGGTACTAAATATGGAAATTATAATTCTAAATTTAAAGTAAATGATAAAACATATGAAATGCCAAGTGGAATAGCTCACTTTTTAGAACATAAATTATTTGAAAAAGAAAAAGAAAACCCTTTTGATTTTTATGCTAAAAGTGGAACTGATGTAAATGCAGGAACATCTATTTTTTATACAAATTATTACTTTTCAGGTAATAATAATTATAATGAAAATTTAAAATACTTACTTAAGTTTGTTACTAATCTTGAAATAACAGAAAAAGATGTCGAAAAAGAAAAAGGAATTATTTTAGAAGAAGCAAGAATGGTTAGTGATAATCCTAATAGATTACTTTATGATAAAACAAGAGAAAATGCTTTTTTTAAAGATCCATATAAATATAAAGTAATTGGGGAAAAGAAAGAAATAAAAAGTATAACTAAAAAAGATTTAGAAATATGTTTTAATGCTTTTTATAGACCTGATAATATGTTTATTATAGCGGTAGGTAATATCGATAAAGATGAAACAATAAAAATAATAAAAGAAGAGCTAAAAGATTTTAAAAATGATAATAAAAAAATAGAAAAATTATATTATGAAGAAGATGATGAAGTATTTATTCCTTATGAGGAAATAAAATTAAAGACAGAAACAACAAGGTTAAGTTTAAATTATAAAATAAATAAAAATATTTTAGGCATGGATGAGTATAAAAGAGAAATATATTTAGGAATGATGCTAACATTAGTTTTAGGATCAACTTCTTTAGCAAGAGAAAAATTACAAGAAAAAAATTTATGTACAGAAATAAGTACTAATTTATTAAGTAGCCATAGTCATTATTTAATTGGTGTTACTGCTGTTACAGAAAATCAGGATAAATTAATAAATGAATTAAAAAAAATCTTTAAAAATATAAAAATTTCTAAAAAAGATTTTGAAAGAATAAAAAAAGTATGGGTTGCTAATGAAATTAAATCTATTGATAATATAAGTGCAACCAGTAGTGATATATTAACAGATTTAATTGATTTAGGAGAGTATAAAAATAATAAAATAAAAGATATTCAAGATCTTTCATATGAAGAACTTACTAATTTAATTAAAAAAATTGATTTTGAAAACTTAGAAAAAACTAATAAACTTGAAATTGTTGTAATATCTAAAAAAAATTAGTAATAATTGTTACTTTACTAAACTATACTATATTAGACAAAAAAATATTGCAAAATTTTGTAATATTTGTTAAGATTAAAATGTAAAGATAAGAAGGGAACGATTACATATGGATATAAAAATGTTTTTTGAATTTCCAGGTGTATTAATCACAATAGGTGTGTTTTTGCTTGTTGTTTCTATTGTAATAGGAATAATTGCATATAAAAATCCTGTTGATGATATTGAAGAAATTGAAGATATTAAAAGTAAATTAAAAGGTAAAGATGAACATCATGAGGAAAAAGAATATACAAGTGAAGAAGATTTCTTGGATAAAGAAGTTGTCGAAGATAATAAGATAGATGATGAAACAAAACTTGAGCCAACTGTTGAAGTTGAAGAAAAAGATATTCCTTTAGAAGAAAATAAGGAAGATATAGAACAAGTAAGTGAAGAAAATTTAGGTAAAACAGAAGTTTTAGATACAAGTTTATTTGTAGAAAATAAAGAAGAACCTTTACAAGAAAGCTTGGAAAAAACAGAAAATTTAGATGATGTAAAGGATGAAATAATGTCATTATTAAGTGATATAGATAATAAAGAAGTAGAAGAAACAAAAAAAGAAGAACTACCAAAAACAATTTATGGTGGAGCAAATCCTAGTGCAAATATAAAGCTTGATAATGAATTTAAGGAAAAACTTCCTTATGAAGAAAAAACAATTGATTTAGAAAAAACAGAAGATTTAATTAACACGTTAAATAAGGAAACAGTAAAAAATGAAGAAGATATAGAAATTTTATAGCTTCTTTTTTGTTATAAAAACAATTTAACTTACATATATTTAAGTGTATAAAGAAAGGATGATAAAAATATGGATACACTTAAAGTGTCAAGTAAATCTAACCCAAATTCAGTTGCAGGAGCATTAACTAATGTCTTTAGAGATAAAGGAAAAGTAGAAATACAAGCAATTGGAGCAGGAGCACTTAATCAAGCAATTAAAGGAGTAGCAATAGCAAGAGGATTTGTTGCCCCAAGTGGTAAAAATTTAGTATGTATTCCTGCTTTTACTGATATAAGTATAGATGGGGAAGAACGAACAGCGATAAAATTAATTGTAGAAGCAAAGTAAAGATTGCTTCTTTTTACATGCTAATTTTACATGTTAATTTTAAAAAACCTTGCCTTTATTTAGATTTATAGGTATAATTAAATCATTAGATAAAGAAAGGAAGATTTATTTATGATTGATGCAATCAATAATGCAAATGATTTTTTGAATAATATTTTATTTGGTGTTCCAATGATTATCTTTATTCTTGGTACAGGATTATATCTTACAATTAGATTAGGATTTATTCAAATAACTAAGATAAAAGATATATGGAATAACACAATAAAAAAGATGTTTAAAAAATCTAAAGGGAAAGGACTTATAAGTTCAGGAGAAGCTGCACTTATTTCTTTAGGAGAAATTGTAGGCTCTGGTAATATTGCAGGAGTAGCTACTGCTATAGCAGCAGGAGGACCTGGGGCAATATTCTGGATGTGGGTTGCGGCATTCTTTGGAATGGCTACTAAATTTGCTGAAATTACACTTGGTATTGTTTATAGAAAAGTGTTTACTAAAGATGGCAATGTTAAAGGTGGTCCAATGTACTATTTAAGAGATGGAGTTAGAAGTAAATTTTTAGCTGGTTTCTACGCAGTAATGTCTATATTATCATATATAGTAATCGTAGCAATGGTTGATACAAATACAATTGTTTCAACAGTAACAACTAAATTTAACATTCCAGATTATGTACTTGGTATTGCTTTAGTAATAATTGTTGGAGTTATAATATTTGGTGGTATTAAACGTCTTGGTAAGTTTAGTAAAAACTTTGTTCCTATTATGGGAATATTCTATATAATTTCAGGATTAGTTGTAATATTTAGTAATCTTGAATTAGTAGGACCTGCATTTTCTACAATTATAAAAGCAGCATTTACGCCTCAAGCAGCAGCTGGAGGATTTGCGGGAGCAAGTATCGCACAAATAATTAGATATGGATTTGCTCGTGGTATTTATTCTAATGAAGCAGGACTTGGAACTGCAGCTTTTGCTCATAGTGCGGCAGAAACAGATCATCCAACAAGACAAGCTTTATGGGGACCAACAGAAATATTTATAGATACAATTATCGTAAATACAATTACAGGTCTAGTAGTAGTTATGTCTGGACTTTGGACTAGTGGAGCAGATGGCTCACCTCTTGTAATGGCAGCATTTGATAAAGTTTTACCGGGTGGTGTAGGAAGTATAATGATATTTATCGCTTCAATTTGTTTCTCATTTACATGTTTAACATCTGCAAGTTATGTTTGTCAAGAATCTGCAGAATACTTATTTGGAACAAAAAGTCAAAAAGTTATTAATGCTTTATGGTTAGTATTTATCTTTATTGGTTCTGTTACTTCTTTAGAATTTGTTTGGAATTTAGCAGATACTGTTAATGGACTTTTATTGATACCAAATTTACTTGGACTTTTAATTTTAAGCAATGTTGTTGTTAAGAAAAAGAAAGAATTCTTTAAAGAAACAAGAAAAAGAAAAATTTCTGATTTATCTACTGAAGCATTGTTAATTGATTTATTAACAAAAAATGATATTTCAATGGAAGAAGCTATAGATAAATTAAATAAAGATTTAGACATTGATAAAGAAGAAATAAAAAATGCTAGTGTAAATGTTAAAAAAATAATAGGATAACCTGTTATTTTTTAATGTTTACTTTCTTTTTGTAAAATAATTAACCTTTTTTTCTTACGTGTGTAAAATTTCTTGTTAAATTATGATAACTTTGTTATACTATTAATGAATAAATATGAGAGAAGGAAAATTTTATGAAAGTTAATGTTGGAGTAATTTTTGGGGGAAAAAGTGTAGAACATGAAATAAGTATAATTTCTGCAGTTGAAGCAATGGGTTATATGGATACTAATAAATATAATGTTATTCCTATATATATAGATAAAGAAGGAACATGGTATACAGGAGATCATTTTAAAGATATTCTTAATTATCGTGATATGGATGTTGTTAAAAGGTATGCTAAAAAGGTATGTTTAATAAGAAGAGGAAAAAGTTGTATTTTACAATCTCTTGGTTTTACAAGAAGAACGCTTAATGTAATAGATATTGTTTTTCCAATAGGTCATGGACTTTATATGGAAGATGGTAGTTTACAAGGGTATTTAGATATGCTTGGAGTTCCTTATGTAGGAAGTGGTGTAGTTGCCAGCGCGATAGGACAAGACAAAGTTTTTATGAAACAAATACTCAAATCTAATGATATTCCTACGACTAATTATGTTTGGTTTACATCAAAAGAATTTATTTCTTCAAAGAAAAAAGTTTTAGAAAAAATAAACACTTTAAATTATCCAATGTATGTAAAACCTGCTTCATTAGGTTCAAGTATTGGAATAACAAGAGCAACAACAGAACATGAATTAATCTCTGGTATAAAAGAAGCAATTAGATTTGATAATAAAATAATAATCGAAGAAGAAATAAAACATGTAAAAGAAGTAAATATAAGTGTTTTAGGAACATATGAAGATGTTGAAACTTCTGAAATTGAAGAAATTAATGTAACTGATGAATTTTTTACTTTTAAAGAAAAATATGTAGAAAATTATTCTAAAACAATTAAAAAAGGAAGAAAAGCTAATCCTTTATTATCTAAAGAAATGATGGAAGATTTAAAAATGTATGCAATAAATACATTTAAAGCTATAAATGCAAGAGGAGTCGCTAGAATAGATTTTTTAATTGATGATAAATCAAAAAAAATATATGTTAGTGAAATTAATACAATGTCAGGAAGTTTATCACTTTATTTATGGCTTCCTAAAAAGAAAAGTCAAACAGAGTTAATAAATGATCTTATAAAAATAGCAATTGAAGAATATAAAAGTAAAAATAATTTAATCTTAGCATTTGAAAATAATTTATTAGATAAGTTTGATATATTAAATGGTAAGAAAACAAATAAAAGCAGATAAAACTATCTGCTTTTATTAATGTTTTTTTCTAATCTTTCATAATCATCTTTTAATTTATAAAGAGCATTATTTAGTATTTTACTAATTCTTTGTTTTGTAAGATTGTATTTTTCTCCAATTTCTTTTAATGTTAAATTTTCTTTAAAATATAATTTAATAATATCTAATTCTTTTTCATTTAATAAAGATAATTTACTTTTAACTATTTCATATTCTAATTTTTTAATAACTTGTTCACAAGGGTCTATCGCATCTTCATAAGTTATATAATCTATATAATCTTCTTCTATGTCATCACTTATTCTTATATTTAAAGATAATATATTTAAAAGAAAAAGTTTATAATTTTTAACGGTACTAATACTAATATTTAATATATTAGCAAGTTCTTGGTCGTTTAAATTAGGGTTGGTATTAATAATACTTTTTAATTTATTTATTCTTTGCATTGTATGAATATTTATATTAAATCCTTTACTATTTTCTAAAACATATTTAGTAAGTTGTTGCTTAATAATTAACCCTGCATAACTTGAAAATTTAACATCTTTTTCGGGATTAAAAGATTTAACAGCATTTATTAAGGCTAAATTTCCTTCATTTATTAAATCAAATATATTAATAACAGAAGTTGTATTCCCAATAAAAGTTTTTGCAATAGTAACAGATAGCCCTAAATTGTGATTAATTAGTTTTTTAAAAGCATTTTTATCTCCTTTTTGATATTTATTAAAAAGGTTTATTTGTTCTTCTTTTTTTAATACTTCAAATTGTTTTATATAATTTAAATAATCTTGTAACTCTTTATTATTTATATATTCGTAATTCCATTTTGTTATTTCTTTCATATAAATATTCCTTCTTACTTTTATATTATTATAAAATCTCTTTCTTAAAAAGTTCTTATATTATAACATGTAAGAATAAAAAAAGAAAGTTTTTTATTAAAACTTTCGATATAATCCAACAACTTTACCTAATATTGTAACATTTTTTAAAATAATTGGTTCCATTGTGTCATTTTCAGGTTGTAGTCTAAAATGATCTTTTTCTTTATAAAATGTTTTTACAGTTACCTCGTTATCATCATTCATTGCTACTACAATATCACCATTTTTGGCATCATTTTTTCTTTCTACAATTATTATATCGTTATCATAGATACCTACATTAATCATACTTTCGCCACTTACCCTTAAAGTAAAGATATCTTTTTTATTAGCAACAAGATTAACTGGTAAATCAAAATATTCATCTGGCATTTCAATCGCATCAATTGGATTACCTGCAGTTACTTTTCCAAGTAGGGGAACAGATACAACAGTTTCATCCTTTTTTGCATATTCATTAGGCACTAAAAGTTCAATAGTTCTGTTTTTTTCAGGATCTTTAGTAATAAAACCTTTTTGAACTAAAGTATTTAAATGTGTTTGTACTGTAGCAGTACTGTTTAAATTTGTTGCTTTACATAATTCTCTAACAGTAGGGGGGTAACCTTTTTTAGCCATGTATTTTTTAAGTTCTTTTAATACGTTTTCTTGTTTATTAGTTAATTTTTCCATATCTTTTTCCTCCTTATGTATTTAGTTTAACATATCATGTGTAAAATGTCAAACAAATGTTTCAAAAAGTTATTGACACGAACATATATTTGTACTAAACTAAAATCAAGAAAGGAGAAAATGGTTATGGAAAGTATTACACCAAAAAAATTAATTATTATATTCTATCTAATGGTAATAATTTTTACTTGTATATTTGCTCTTAGAATAGAAAATCTTGAAAGTAAGGAGGACACTATAAATAAAATAGTAAATTTACAATAATATATTTACATAAAAGAATATTTATAGTAAAATAATATCGTAACTTATTTATATTTAAATGATGGAGCTTGGAAACTCTATATTATTAATTTAATAATAAATCATTTATTAAAAGAGATTCTTGGAAAAGAATAAGTAAAGTGGAACCGCGGAATTTAATTTCGTCTTTACATATCTTTTTCAAGTTTTTATTTTTTGGGGGATAACATGAAGAAAACAGATTTTGTAAAATATTTTTGTAATTATGAAATATCAAAAGTAGACATATATTATTTATATGATTTAGATACATATTCATATGAATTAAGTACTAGCAATATTAAAAAAAATCCTTTTAAATTTACAGATATTTATATTAAAGATGATGAGATATTTATAAACTTTTTAATAAATTATTGTAAAACTAATAATATACCTTATTCATTTATGGCTACAACTAGTATACAAAATAAGGATAAAAAGAATTTTAAACATAGTTTAACAAAAGAAGAAATAAAAGAAAAAAATATTCAGTTTATCGTGGTAAAACAAGATGATAAAGATAATATTTCTTTTTATAAAGAACCATTAAATGAGGATGAAAAAATTAATGAAATACAAAATAAATTAAAGATAAATATAAATAGTGAAAAACAATTAAATAGGACAATTGAATTATTAAATGAATTTCTTGATAAATATTATGTTTATCAAATGATTAAAACATATAATAATGATGATTTTAATGTTATAATAACTTTACAAAATAATATAACTATTATAATAAAAGGAACATATTTAATTAATAATTTAATTGAATATTTAAACATAAAATATGAACATAAAAAAGAGAGGGTTATTAAATATGAGTAGTAAAATATTAGAACAAATAAGAAATGTTGATTTTAAAGAAATAGATTTATCTATTATAAATGATGAATTAGTTATAAAAATGCTTCAAAAAGATAATTTAAATAAAAGATTTCCTACAATTGGCATCTATTCTAAAAATTTAGAAGAAATGTCTAATCAAGAGTTATTTTCTTTTATAACAGAATTATATTTTCAAACAGGAGATGTGTATCATTATAGTAAAGTAAAAGATTATATAATAGGGAAAGAATTATTATTAAGTGATAAATATATGTTAGTTAATACAAATGCAAGGAAATTATTTATTGATGCTAATAGTAATCTTATAAATGAAGAATTTTTAAAAAATTTAAGTTATTCGCTTTTTAATGGAATTACAAATAAAATAGAGGATGGTTTAAATAAAGAAGGTAAAGTTAATTTTAATGTTTTATTAAGTAATAAAACTTCAATTAATGCATATGAAAATAGACTTGGTGTTACATATTTTCTACTTTTAGAAGATAATAAATTAGGAAAAGCAATATATAATTATTTACTTGAATGTGTTTTTGATAAAGATTTAATTAATTCTAAAATAAAGTTTGATAATAGTAAAAATTGTTGTAACATAAGTATTGAAGATTTATCAATTTTTATTAATAGTAAAAAATTAGTAGATGAGTTAAATAATCTAGGTTTATTAGAAGAAGTATATAAAAAAGAAGAAAATATGAAAAGACAATTAAAATGGGAGGAATAATATTATGAATATGGAAAAAATGGTAAATTATTGTAAAAATTATGGTTTTATATTTCAAGGAAGTGAAATATATGGAGGACTTTCTAATACTTTTGACTATGGTCCTTTAGGAGTAGAACTTAAAAATAATTTAAAAAATGCTTGGCTTAAAAGATTTATTCAAGAAGATATAAATTGTGTTAAGCTTGACAGTGCTATTTTAATGAATCCTAAAGTATGGGAAGCAAGTGGACATTTAAAGACTTTTAGTGATCCATTAATTGATTGTAAAGAATGTAATTCAAGATATCGTGCAGATAAATTACTTGAAGATAATAATGTTAGTGATGTAGAGAAAATGACTAGTGATGATATGATTAATTATATAAAAGATAATCATATTAAATGTCCAAAATGTGGTAAATGTAATTTTACTGATATAAGACAATTTAATTTAATGTTTAAAACATTCCAAGGAGTAACTGAAGATTTAAAAGATACAATTTATTTAAGACCAGAAACAGCCCAAGGAATATTTGTTGATTTTTTAAATGTTCAAAGAAGTATGAGACTTAAAATACCATTTGGTATAGGACAAGTAGGTAAAAGTTTTAGAAATGAAATAACACCTGGTAATTTTATTTTTAGAGTTCGTGAATTCGAACAAATGGAATTAGAGTTTTTTTGTAAACCAGGAACAGAACTTGAATGGTTTAATTTTTATAAAGAAAAAGCTAAAAACTTTTTAAAAGATTTAGGATTTAAAGAAGAAAACTTAAGATTTAGGGATCATTCTAAAGAGGAACTTAGTTTCTATAGTAATGGAACAACTGATATCGAGTATAAATTTCCATTTGGTTTTGGTGAACTTTGGGGTATTGCATCAAGAACTAATTATGATTTAACTAAACATCAAGAATATTCAAATATTTCACAAGAATATTTAGATCCATTAACAAATGAAAAATATATTCCTTATGTAGTGGAACCATCTTTAGGGGTTGAAAGGCTTGTACTTGCAACTTTACTTAATGCTTATCATGAAGAAATGTTAGAAAATGGTGAAACAAGAGAAGTACTTAAACTTATTCCATATCTTGCACCTTATAAAGTAACTGTTCTTCCATTAATAAAAAAACTTCATAGTGAAAAAGCTATAGAAATTTATAATAAATTATCTAAATGTTTTTCTACTAGTTATGATGAAACTGGAAGTATAGGAAAACGTTACAGAAGAAGTGATGCTGTTGGAACACCTTATGCTATTACAATAGATGATGATACTTTAAATAATAATACAGTAACATTAAGAAATAGAGATACGATGGAACAAATAGTAATAAAATTAGATGAAGTAGAAAAATATATTGAAGAAAGAATAAAATTTTAATCTTTCTTCTTTTTTTAGGCATAATTAGACATTCTTTCCTTTTATACTAAAAATGGAAGGAAGGATGATTATGAAAGAATATTATATTTTTAATTTAAAAAAGGAGTTTGCTAAATTATATAAAGAAAGACCAAGTGAACTATTTTACATATTTAATAGAATTTATTATATGAAAGAAGTAGATAAAAATTATGGTTATAATTTATTTGAACAAATATGTAATTTTATAGATAAAAAAGAAATAAATGAATATCTTTATAATATATATAAAGATAAAATGATGTATTCTTATAATGAAAATGAACATGTTATTAATAATTTATTTTTAAATGAAATTAGTATTTTGAAAGTAAAAAATAGTAATTTAAGATTAGAAACTAATAAAGAAGATTGTTCTTTTTTAAAAGATTTAAATAGTTTTAATAATACTTATTTTGTATGTGATTTTAAAAATCAAGAGTTTTTCTTTTTAAAAAATAATAAGGTAATACTTAAAAATTTATAAATATCTTGTAATTGAATATATTTTATTATAGAATATATTTATGGAGGGAAAAGTTATGGGATTTGGACATGATTTATTATATATTGTAATTGGTTTAATACCAGGACTTGTTTTAGGGTTCTTACTTGCTCGTATGTGGATGAAAAAATATTTAAAGAAAAATCCACCAATTAATGAAGAAATGGTAAAAATAATGATGAGTCAAATGGGTAGAACTCCATCTCAAAAACAAGTTAATCAAGTTATGAAACAAATGAGTAAATATATGTAATGTATATTTATTTTTTTTATGAAAAAATTGTTAAAAATTCTAAAAAATATTGACAACCTGGGGGGGGTGTTTTATATAATTAATTTATATAGTTAATAGTTAATAAAATAAGGTTGTGGTTATAGTGAAAAGAATAATAAGTTTTTTAAAAACAGATGTCAAAATAATAAATAGTTATTTTTTACTTGCAGTTATTTTTATAATTTTAATTAGTATAGGATATTCAAGTTATGCATTATTTAGTTTTACAAAAACAAGTACTAATATAATTGAAGCTACTGTAGGAAAATTAAAGAACAATATAGATACAAGTGGAGCAAACTCACCAGTTCTAGCATCAAATATGATACCAGTATATTATGATGAAATAAATAATGTATGGAAAAAGGCTGATGTAAACAATAAAGATTCTAGTTATCAATGGTATAGTTATAATTCAACAGGAGATAAAAAAGGAATGTGGGCTAATGCCGTAACTGTAAAAGAAGCAAATAGGCAAACTTATTTAAATGCAAATGTTGGCACACCAATAAGTATGGATGACATAACAACAATGTGGGTATGGATACCAAGATTTA
>OGMF01001499.1_pt1 | contig 22350 bp, 21 predicted proteins | sample 1572921 | NCBI WGS metagenome assembly OGMF01 (sample SAMEA2581919, study PRJEB24529) | metagenome | biome: Human gut stool | place: China | collected 2011 | reverse complement strand
CTTGCCATGTCATGGGCGACAAGGGCGGTATAATAGCTGTCGATGGTGGACGGGGCATTGAAAAGCACCGCCCGTAGATACTGCTTGATATTGCGGATCTTCGTGGTGTTCTCCCGCATACAGTCAAGGACAAATTCAATATGGCTGCTCGTCAGCTTCATAAACTTGCTTTTGACAAGCTCTGCCGGATAGTCGTCCCCGGCGATGCGGAGCGTCTTTCTCGCTGTGCATACCGTTTCCAGTATGAGATCAACGATTTCGTCCAGTCGGTCTTTATCCATGTGCGGATCCTGTATGAGAATGTCATACTCGATATTGTCCTTGATGATGTCCCGGTAAATCTCTATTGCGCTCTGCGTTTTCGCTTCCGCTCCTTTCCGTTCCGGCTCTGCTGCGTCCTCTGTGAAAGGTGAGGGGTAAGGGGAAAGGATAGGAATGGAATGGGTATTTGATAGATCCGTATTTGATTTCTCTTTTTTTGATAAATCAGTTCTTGATATATCTTTATTTAATTGCGTTGGATTTTCCAACGTAGGGTTTTCCAACGTAGGGTTTTCCAACGTAGGGTTTTCCAACGTTGGATTATCCAATGTTGGATTTTCCAATGTAGGTAAATCCGATACAGGCGGGGTCTGCGGCTGCTCAAAGATTACATAGTCTGTGCCGCGCAAGCGTCCTTTCTCGTCGCGCTCCCTTGAACGGACGATATACCCGGCGCGTTCAAGCTCCTTAATGGCTTCGCGGATAGCGTCTATCTTCTCCCGGTTGATAAGGGATAAGCCTTTCAAGGTGTAGTCCCAATCTTCGGGGAGTGACAGCATTTGCGATAACAGCCCCTTTGCCTTTAGGGAAAGCTCCTTGTTGCGTAGGTGGTGGTTGCTCATTACGGTGTAGCCCTTGTTCCGTTCCACTCTGAAAACTGCCATAGTTCATAGCTCCTTTGCTTTGGATTTGTTACGCAGTAGAAGCGCGGTTTCGGGGGATAAGGTATAAATCCCTTTCCGCGCCAGATACGCGCCCGGAAAACCGCTTGTAGCAAGGCTTTTTCTGCCCCTACTGCGTAACAAAGGGCATGAAAAAAGCGGCGTTCCTGCTCTCCCATGTAGAGAGTAAGAAACGCCGCTTCTGCGTCGTATTCAGTTTTTAGTACAATACCCTGCTTGTCCGTCGCTCGAAAAACCTTGATTTTCCAGTGTTTTCAAAAGTATCGTTATCTAACGTCAGCTTTCCAAAGACCCGCATTTCAGCAGATGATCGCGGACATGGAAAACGGGGAGATTGGGATCATCGTAACCAAGGATCTCAGCCGCCTTGGCAGGAACCAGCTTCACACCGGTCTCTATATTGAGGAGCGCTTCCCCATGTTCGGCGTCCGGTACATTGCGATCAACGACAATGTGGACACGGAAAACGCAGAGAGCAATGATCTCATGCCGTTCAAAAATTTGTTCAACGAGTGGTTTATTCGGGACACCAGCCGGAAAATCCGTGCAGTTCAGAAATCCAAAGCGGAGCGCGGCGAGCGGCTTGGGACGCGCGCTCCCTATGGATATGTCAAAGACCTGGAGACCAAGAAGCTGCTCATAGACGAGGAAGCCGCTGCCGTTGTGAAACGAATCTTCGCCCTGTGTGCCGCGGGCAATGGCCCCAGCCGGATTGCAACGAGCCTGACAAAAGAAAAGGTGTTAACACCCACCATGTACGCCTATATCAAATACGGCATGGCCCATACAGGATTGGATACCCAGCGCCCATATCACTGGTCTGGGGATACGGTAGCCGACATGCTGGAAAATGAGATCTACATAGGCAACACTGTGAACTACCGTTTCAGCACCAAATCCTATAAGGACAAGCGCAAAATAGAGCATCCGCGCGAGGAATGTCTCGTATTTGAAAATACGCATCCTGCCATCATTCCCAAAGAGATTTGGGATATTGTGCGGCGGGTACGGAAGAACAAACGCCGCCCCACAAAGATGAATGAGCAGAACAAGTATTCCGGGCTGGTAGTTTGTGCCGATTGTGGCAAAGCAATGGTGCTCCACCGGGCGCATACAATGTCCGCCGACTACAACCACTTCACCTGCCGTACTTACAAAAAGGATGGTGAAGCCTGCACAGCCCATTACATCCGGGAGTGTATCCTCGATGAGATCGTGTTGGAGGATTTGCGCCGGGTGACGGCGGAAGCCAGAGCGCATCCACAAGAATTTGCCGAATATCTGAACAGCAAACAGTCCGCAGAGCTCCAAAAGGAGATCCGCAGACTGGAGAAAGAAAAAGCCGCCATGCAGAAACGCAAAGCCGAGCTGGATGCGATTTTCAAGAAGCTCTATGAAGACAGCGTACTTTGGCGCATCACGGCAGAACAGTTCCAGCTGCTCTCTGCCAGTTACACGGACGAACAGGCAAAGCTGACAGAAGCCCTTCCGCAGCGAGAATCGGAAATCCAGAGGCTGAAAGAGACGGTAAGCAATACGGCAGCGTTCCTCGACAAAGCGAAGCGGTACACGGACATTCAAGAACTAACGCCGGAGCTGCTGCGGCTCTTCATTCAGAAAATTGTGGTGCATGAAAAGGAAGTAAAATGGTCCAAACACGCACCACAGACGGTGGAAATTCACTACGCCGACATTGGGTGCATGGAGAACAGACAAACAGCAAAACCGGAGCAACATAAAGAAATCCCGAAAGTGTCCTGAACTATTCCCAGTTATACGCCAATGGAAAACCCGGCTGGTGCCTGAAACACCAGCCGGGTATCCCCCACCGCCGTTGTTACCCCTGTCAGGGGGCAGCAAATGGCTGCGGGTTTTTGTTCGTTTATTTCGTGTAGTCAAATTCAAAATCGTAGATACTGACGGTATCTCCATCTTCAATCCCCTGCTCTTCCAGACGGTCGAACAGGCCGCTTTTGCGGAGTTGGCGGTCGAAGTACATGCGGGACTCATAATCGTCGAAGTTGATATCGTTCAGAAGCTTCTGGAGCCACTTGCCGGACACGACCCACAAATCGTCATAGTGCTCGATCTGCAACTCATCTGCATCGCCTGCCTCTGCCAGAGGCTTGACGTACTCCGGCTCGTAGATCGTAACGGGTGGGAGCGCAGCCAGCTTGCCAGCGATAGTCTTCATAAGTTCACGCGTACCCTGCGTTGTGGCAGCGGAGATCACATAAAATTCATAGCCTTGCGCCTCGACATGCGCTTTGAGCCTGTCCAGATTGTCACTGTCCGGGGACAGAAGGTCCGCCTTGTTCGCTGCGACAATCATGGGGCGGGCCGCGAGGTCTGGCGAATACTGACGAAGTTCTTCGTTGATCTTTTCAAAATCATCGACCGGATCACGCTCCTCGCTGCCGGAGACATCGACAATGTGGACGAGCAAGCGGCAGCGGTCGATATGGCGCAGGAAATCGTGGCCAAGGCCAACGCCGTCAGCTGCACCCTCAATAATGCCGGGGATATCGGCCATGACAAACGAAACGCCGTCGGCAACGTAGATCACGCCGAGGTTCGGATAGAGTGTGGTAAAGTGGTAATTTGCAATTTTGGGGTGCGCGTTGGACGTAACGGACAAGAGTGTTGATTTTCCGACATTCGGGAAGCCGACAAGGCCGACATCGGCCAGCAACTTGAGTTCCAGAATGACGTCGTGCTCCTCGCCCGGGAGGCCCGCCTTGGCAAAGCGCGGCACCTGACGGGTGGGCGTGGCAAAGTGTTGGTTGCCCCAGCCGCCTCTGCCGCCCTTGCAGAGGACGAAATCATCGGAATCGGACATATCCTTGATAATCTCATTCGTGGCCAGATCGCGCACGACGGTGCCTCTGGGCACCTTGATGATCAGATTTTCGCCGTTCTTTCCGCGGCAGCGCTTTCCCTGCCCGTTTTCGCCGTTCGGCGCACTATACTTACGCTTATAGCGGAAATCCATCAGCGTGGACAGGTTATCGTCAACGTGCAGAACAATCGAACCGCCGTTGCCGCCGTCTCCGCCATCCGGCCCGCCTGCCGCAACATATTTTTCCCGGTGGAAGGCCACCGCGCCGTTGCCGCCCGCGCCAGCTTTGACCGAGATTCTGACTTTGTCAATAAACATATGCTTCGTCTCCTTTCAGATGAAGTTCGTAAAACGCTGCATCAAACGTTTCACTGCCGTCAAGGCGGCTGTATTGTCCGTAATGTGTCAGCTGAAAGCCGCACTTGCGTGCAACGTTTCCGGATGCCGTATTTAAAACTGCGTGAGACAGTGTGAAATCCCGCACGCCGAGGCTGTGATACGCCCACGCAAGCATCGCCTGCGCCGCCTCTGTCGCATACCCCTGTCCCCATGCGTCGTGCCGGAGGTTGTAGCCCAGCACATGCACGCCGTCTTCGTTTTTGCCCACGCCGCCTGTGCCGATCAGCTGTCCGTTGTCCTTGCGGTAAAACCCGAATTCCAGCATATCCGGTGTGATTGACGCGATCCACGCGCGCGTATCCTCGATGCTTTTATGCAGCGGATAGGGCATATACCGATTTACCTCCGGGTCGCTGGCCCAGACAAAGACCGCCGACGCGTCTTCCAGTGTGATTGGCTTTAGGATCAGCCGCTGTGTTTCAATTCTCCGGTTTTCCATGAAAGATCACTTCCTCCAGCGTATGTTCCCAGATTTCCGGATAGTTCTCCCGATAATAACGCGCGCAGTCGGAATCCGGGGCTTTCCAGATTGCTTTCTTCCGAATCTCTTCGGAGATGGCTTTTTCCAGCCAGGCGCGCTTCTTTGCAAATTTTTCCGGGTCAGATGCGAAATGCGCGTAATCCAGCAGCAGGATATTGCCCGCCTCCTGCTCGTGCAGGAACGCTTCATAGGCGTCCGGGATATATTCCGCGTCAAGAACGCGGACGGGCTGCGATGAAACGAACTCGTTCGGAATTTCCGTTTTTTCATAGTTCCCTTCTTCGCAGGTATAGAGCCAGCCGGATTTTCCGGCGTAGAGTTTTTTCAGCGCGTCCGGAAAGGGCTCGTCAAAATACAGCTTCCCCTGTCGGGTATAGCCGTATGCGTATTCATAGTTCCGAATGAGGTAGAACAGCGCCATGGCGCGCAGAGACGTCAGGCAGACCTGCGTGGGCTTGTCAAAATACGGGGACTTTCTCAGTTCGAGAACTTGCAGGCCGCCTGCCGGAGAAGCGTGATAGTATGTCATGCCGCACCTCCCTAAGAAAAAACCCCGAACGGGACTCGTTCGGGGTTTTTACAACAAATTACTGTTCTGCGTAGACAGAGCACATCTTGCGATCCTTGCCCATACGCTCGAACTTGACCTTGCCGTCGATCAGAGCGAACAGCGTATCGTCCTTGCCGATACCGACGTTGTTGCCCGGATGAATGTGCGTGCCTCTCTGACGAACGAGGATGTTGCCAGCCAGAACGAACTGACCGTCAGCGCGCTTCGCGCCGAGTCTCTTCGATTCAGAATCACGGCCGTTCTTGGTGGAGCCGCCGCCTTTCTTATGTGCGAAGAACTGGAAACTCATATTAAGCATCGTTTTGCACCTCCAAAACTTCGATATAATCAGGATAGTCATCCCGCAGAGAGCACAATGTCAACATCATGCCGGAGAGAACTGCCTGTACAGCCTCTTCACTTTCACACGCTGCAGGAAGGGTCAGGGTGATTCGGGCCTCGTCCTCGTTGACCTTGCATTTGGCATGCTCACCGAGTACATCATTGATCGTGCACTCTGTAAGCTTGACAGCTGTAGAAACGGCTGCGCACACAATGTCGCTCTCCGCCTCTGCATAGCCGCTGTGGCCCGAACAGCAGAATCCACTGATTCTGCCCTCGTGATCGAAAAATTCGACGCGCGTCATAAATTACAGCGCGATCTTTTCGATCTGCACCTTGGTGTACGGCTGTCTGTGGCCCTGGAGGGACTTGGAGTCCTTCTTGGAACGGTACTTGAAGACGCGAATCTTCTTGCCCTTGCCATTCTTCAGAACCTTAGCCTCAACCTTAGCACCTGCAACTGTGGGGGTACCGAACTTGGAGTCAGCACCATCTACAACTGCCAGAACCTGATCGAAGGTAACGGTAGATTCAGCCTCCGCCGCGAGTTTCTCGATGTAGATCACATCGCCCTCCTTGACGTTGTACTGCTTACCGCCGGTAACGATAATAGCCTGCATATTCGTTTGCACCTACCTTTTCTTTCGTAGACTCGCTCTTGAGGTGTGCCGAAGCAGCTTCTAACCTCTTTAATGCGGCTTATGAATTATAGCAGAGATTTTTCTTCGTGTCAAATACTTTTTGCAATAAATCGCTTATTTTTCCGCTGCTTTGATCTTTTCCTCCGTATCCTCGCGGACAGCCTCGCGCAGCTTCGTCAGATAGGGAGAAAACGCAACAGCGTCATAGGCGTATGTCCGGTTGAGATCATACTCCAGCGGCTCCCACGATCGGATATCAGACTCGTTATGCTGGATGACAGCCTCAAGCTTGTCCAGCGCCTTATAAAGTTTCGCTTCGTCCGTCTGTCGCGCACTCATCTCGGTATAGAGCGCAGCCAGTTCCGTATCATAAGGGAGCGGAAGCGACGCAACCCAGTCAAAAAGCGCAGTATCCTCCTTCTTTTCGTCACTTGCGGACTTCATAAATGTCGGGATATCGCCGGTAAAGCACTCGCCGAGATCGTGGATCAGGCACATTTTAATGACCTTATCCATATTGAGCGTCGGGAACTCGTCTTTCATAAAAAATGCCATCAGCGCAAGCCGCCAACTGTGTTCGGCAACGCTCTCACGTCGGCCCTTGCTTGTCTCGCAGTGGCGCAGTTCGTCCTTAAGGCGCTCAGCAATATGCAGCACATTTAGTAATTCACGCACTTCCATATCTATTCTCCTTTTCTGATTTAAGACAGAACCAGTTCGATTGCTTCGCGGATGTTGCGCACACGCAGCAGTTCCATGCCGTCGGGCGCTGTAAGATTGCCGGTACCGTGGCGCGGGATAATGCAGGTCTTAAAGCCTGTACGGGACGCCTCGGACAGGCGCTGCTGCAATCCTGTCACGGCGCGAATCTCACCTGTCAGACCGACCTCGCCGATGGCCGCGGTCGCCGGGTCGATGGGCTTGTCACGGAAGCTAGACGCGGCTGCAAGCACGAGGGCAAGGTCAGCAGCAGGCTCGTCCAACTGCAATCCGCCGATGACGTTTACATACGCATCCGACATTCCGAGATTGATGCCGCCGCGCTTTTCAAGCACTGCCAGCATCAGATTCGCCCGGTTAAAATCAAAGCCGTCCGCCGTTCGGCGGGGCACGTTGAAGTTCGTCCGCGCGACAAGCGCCTGAATTTCAGCAAGAACCGGACGCGTGCCTTCCATCACGCAAGCCACGCAGGTTCCGGGTGCGTTCAGTGGCCGCCCGGCAAGCAGCATTTCCGAGGGGTTCGGAACCTCGAGCAGTCCTCTGCCCTCCATCTCGAACACGCCGATCTCGTTTGTCGAGCCAAAGCGGTTTTTAGCCGCGCGCAGAATGCGGTAGCTGCTGGCGTGCTCGCCCTCAAAAAAAAGTTCACAGTCAACCATGTGTTCGAGCACCTTCGGGCCAGCGATCGCCCCCTCCTTATTGACATGGCCGACGACGAAGACGGTCACGCCGCTGCTCTTGGCCAGCTGCATGAGCGCCATCGTGCAGTCCTTGACCTGTGAAATGCTGCCAGGGGCGGAGGTGTTTTCCGGGTTGTAAAGCGTTTGGATGGAGTCGGCAATGAGAATATCCGGCTGCACCTCGTCAACGGCGCTCAAAATCTCGGAAAGATCCGTCTCCGAGAGAATATACAATTCATTCGACGCGACCTGCAGGCGATCGGCGCGCATTTTGATCTGCTTTTCCGATTCCTCGCCGGAGACATAGAGGATGCGGAGCGTTTTTCCAAGATACGCGCAGATCTGCAAAAGCAGCGTCGATTTGCCGATGCCGGGCGCACCGCCCACCAGAATTAGCGACCCGCGTACACCGCCGCCGCCCAGAACGCGGTCAAGCTCCTGCATACCGGTGGAGAAGCGGATCTCCTGCTCCCCTGTCACCTCTTTGAGCTTTTTCGGGACGGCGCGCGCGATACCGGCGCGGCCTGCCGCCTTCGCGGCAGGCATTTTTTTATCCTCGAACTCCACAATGGAGTTCCATGCCCCGCAGGCGGGGCACTGGCCCTGCCAGCGCGGCGTTTCGTTGCCGCATTGCTTGCAGACAAAAACGGTTTTAGATTTCATTCGGATGCTCCTCTGACAGCCACACGGACAGCGTTCCCGCGATCACGGCGGCCAGCTTTTTCTGATACTCCGGCTGCAAGAGCCGCTGTTCTTCCTCGTAATTGGATAAAAATCCGCATTCGACCAGCACGCCGGTGCAGCCGATATGCTCCATGAGATACACGCCGTCCGATTTTTTACACTGACGGCGGTTGCCCGGCTCGAGGCCCAGGGCCAGATTGGCCTGCAGCTGCTCGGCCAGCGTCTGACTGCCGGGCGTTTTCGCGTAGAAGACCTGTGCGCCGTGGTACTTGCCCTCGGTGAAGAAGTTCTGGTGCACGCTCAGAAGCAGCGCGTTTTCCGTCTGGTTCACCGTCTCGGTCCGGTTTTTGATGTCCGAAACTTTCTTCTCCGAGATCGTGCGGCAGCCGTCTGAATAGACAGCCGTATCAGTCTCGCGGATCATGCTGACCCGCACGCCGCACAGGCGCAGAAGGTCGCGCAGGCGCAGCGAAATATCCAGATTCAGCGCCGCCTCCGACGTGCCGGAAACGCCGGTCGCGCCGCCGTCCTCCCCGCCGTGCCCCGCGTCGAGCACGACGGTCGTTCCGCCGGGCTGCATGGCCGCCGTCTGCGCGCTTCGATGTGTCAGAACGGCGAAGACGCAGAAATACAGAACGGTCGCAAACAGCATGACCGGCATCATGATCTCTACCCATTTTTTCATATGATCACCCCATACAAGCGTATGAGGGACAAGAAAAGTATAGCATGGATTTTTCGGTTTGAAAAGGTCGATTATGCGTCCTGAAAGACAGGCTGTACGGCTTCGCCCCAAAGCTGCGCCGCGGCTGTCTCCACAAAGCCGCGTTCCTCCCGCGAAAACGGTCGGAACTGCGTGACGAACAGACGCTTTCCGCTGCGCTTCCAGCGGCCCGCCGCGCTGCCGTGCAGCAGCACCGGCGGCATGACAATGCCGGACAGGCTGAAAATGCCGCGCAGATACTCCTGCGGAAGAAATATACTCTGCTTTTTCTCATAGCCCAGCACCAGCGGGTCGAAGCCTGCCAGCAGCAAGCAGTCCGGAATCGCCTGCTCCGGCATTCTGCCGGAATGCAGGCTGAAAAGCCGCTGTCCCTCGCATTCGGCTACTTCCACGGGAAGCCGGGCCAGCCGCTTTTTGATCTCCGCCTGCGAGGTATCGAAATAATAGGCTGCGTCCCGGATGGAGGCCGGGCCGTAATTCGTAAAATACCGGCGTGTCTGCTCCAGCAGCGCATCCCGCTCCTCCATCGGCGTAAACGCAGGGCAGAGGCGGAACGCCTTTTTCTCGCTGACCATACCGCAGAGGAATCCGCGTTCGCAAAGTTCGCGTATCCCTCCGCCCCAGGGATGGAACATACTGTCCTCCTCCGCCTGCGTCATTCCGGCAGCGCGGCAGCGGTCTTTCAGCGACTCCCGTGTCAGCGGCCCCTGTGCGAGCGCATCGACAATCAGGTCTGAAAAATATGCTTGCCGCTGCGGCGTAAGTGCCCAATCCGGGCGCTGGTTCCAGAAGGATGGGAGCGTCCAATCCCGGCTCCGATACTGGCAGCCGCTGTGCAGGAACAGCGGAAGGTCGGCTTCGGCAAAGATGTGCATTGTGCCGCGAAGTGTCCAGCCTTTCACGAGGCCGTCAGCCGCATGCGCATTGTCATACGCTGCGCAGCGCAGCCGCATGGCGTGCAGTGCGTTGGAAAGGAACTGCGCCTGAAAGCCGTTCATGGCGCGAAGCACTCTCATCCGCTCCCCCGCATGCAACAGATACTGATTAGACAGGCGCAGAAGCACCAATTCATTTCGCTCCATACATTCTCCTTTTGATATGCGCAGCCCCCGGCGCTTTTTTAGCAGACCGGGGGCCGGTATGTCATGATTTGATCGTCAGATGATGCGCCGCCCGCACAGGAAGCGGGTCTTGTAATACGATTCGTCAAGCGAATTGACGCGGACGCCCGTGGACGGCGTAGAAGCGTGAACGAAGTTGCCGCCGCCGATATACATGCCGACGTGGTTCGCATAACCACTGTAGCCGAAGAAGACGAGGTCGCCGACCTGCAGGTCGCTGCGGGAAACATAAGTACCCTGCGTCATCTGGTCGTTGGCAACGCGCTTCATGGAGTATCCGTACTGCGTCAGGACATAGTACATGAGGCCAGAGCAGTCAAAGCCAGTTGACGGACTCGAGCCGCCCCAGACATAGCTGTAGCCAACGAAGCCCATGGCAAAATTCGCAATCTCGCTCGCCTTACCGGAACCGGAGACGGTTCCTCCGCTGCCGGAACCGGAGCCGCTGCCCGGTGTGACGGTACTGTCCTTCTCGTCCGAGAGCAAATCCGCACGGACGTAGGCCGTGATACCGTTATACTTGATGCGATACCACTGGTGGCCATCGGAGGTCGTGGTCGTGATGCCGGTAACGGTGACAGCCGCATTGTAGCTCAACTCGCCGACCTTCGTACTGCCAGTCGTCCAGGAATCGCGGACGTTGATATATCCTGTCTGGCAGACATACATGGTTTTGTTGATGCTTGTAACGGTAACATTCAGGTTGATCTGATCGACAACGACCGTCGCGCTTTTGACATTCTCATCATAGAACCACTGGATAGTCTTATAGCAGCGCAGGAACATCGTCATGGCTTCCTGCCGACTGGCGTTGCTCTTAGGGTTCAGATAAGTACCATTTCCAAGCTTTGTGCCCTGTACATAGGAATAGCTTACGCAGATCTGCGCAGCTTCCTTTGCCCATGCAGAAATCGAACCAGCATCAGCAAATCCGCTCAGTGCACCGTCGGTCGCCTTGGGAGAAAATGCCGCAGCCGTGCAGAAGTTCTCGATGAGTTTGAAAAACTCCTGCCGCGTCAGAAGCTGATTTGGGCGGAACGAGCCGTCCTCATAGCCGTTGACAATGCCGTACAGATGCGCCTTAATGATGTTTTGGTCCGACGTATCCGTAAAGCCGCTGAAGGTTTCGTTTGACATATCGATGTCGTTGCCGGTGGCCTTTTCAAACGCATAAACGGCCAGTTCACACATCTCGCCGCGTGTGATGTTCTTTGTCAAGTCAAGACCATTGAACGACTCCGGCATCAGACCAAGCTTGTTGATCTCATCATAGTTTGTTTGGAACCAGCTGCTGTATTTGTTGTTCGCACCAAGCGCAGCAGCGCTCATGGACAGAAGCAGCACGGCACACAGCAGCAGGCACAGAAATTTTCTTCCCTTTCGCATGGTTTTACAGACTCCTTTTTCGCGTTCTCTGACTGGAACGGTGTGTTTTCAAAACAATTCGACAGCATTATATCAGATTATGACAACCAATACAAGTACAATTTTGTAAATCTTTCGTAACCAGTTGAGTTTTGCGAAAAAATATGATATAAGTGTGACATGAAATTACGAGTAATGATCGCAGTGCTTGCTTGCAAGCTCTGCCGGGCCCTGATCCGCTTGCTGGGCAGAGGCGGCACGGATTTTCCCGGGCGTGTGGCGCTCAAACTCTGCCCAAACCTGCTGGGTGAACTTGCAAAGAACGTGACGACTGTGATCGTCACGGGCACCAACGGAAAAACCACGACCTCGCGTATGATCGAGCAGTCGTGGCAGGACGCTGGAATCTCTTACTTTGCAAACAAATCCGGCGCGAACCTCCTGTCCGGCGTCACGGCGGAATTCGCCGTCCACTCCACGCTCACAGGCCGCTGCAAATATTCGCATGCGCTCATCGAGGCGGACGAAGCGGCGCTGAAATTCATCAGCAAGTACGTTGATGCAAAGGTGATCGTATACACGAACATCTTCCGCGACCAGCTTGACCGCTACGGCGAGGTCACGCATACGCTCGGAAAGCTGCGCATCGGCGCGCAGAACAGCCCGAACGCCGTTTTGTGTCTGAATGCAGACGATTCGCTCATTACGAGTCTTCACAACGACGTGCCAAACCACGTTATTTTCTATGGTATCAACACGCCGCTCTATGAAACGCAGGTTTCGGAACTTTCCGACGCGCCATACTGCATCAAATGCAAGAGCGAATACGAATACGACTTCGTGACCTACGGCCATCTGGGCGGTTATCGCTGCCCACGCTGCGGCTACGCCCGTCCGAGGCCGGATATTTGCGTCAGCAAGGTTGTTCTGAGCGACGAGGAGCACTCTGAGGTTGTCTTCCGCGACGGCGAAACAGAGATTCCCGCGACAGTCAATCTCCCGGGCGGATACAATATCTATAATGCCTGTGCGGCTATGGCGGCGGCTAAAGCCATGGGGCTGGATCTTTCAAGAGCGGCGCAGTCGCTGTCACGCTTTGCCTGTGGTTTCGGGCGCATGGAGAAGTTTGAGATTGGCGGCACAGACGTGCGCATGATCCTGATCAAAAATCCGGCAGGCTGCAACCAGGTGCTGCGTTTCCTGACGCAGCGCAGGGCGCCGTTCGTCTTTGCCGCATGTCTCAACGACCGGACGCAAGATGGCCGCGATGTCAGTTGGATCTGGGACGTGGCTTTTGAGCGCCTGACCGAGATGGGCGATACGCTTGCAGAGGCTTATCTGTCCGGCACGCGAGCAGAGGATATGGCACTGCGCTTCCTCTACGCCGGATTCCCGAAGGAGAAGCTGCATGTGCAGAAGGACTACGGAAAGCTGATGGAAGAGGCGACGGCGCACAAGCTGCCGGTCTTCGTCATGCCGACGTACACGGCCATGCTGGCTCTGCGCAGCACGATCAGCAAAACGTATGGCTACAAGCAATTCTGGGAGTAAGCTATGGAACTGAACATCTATCATTTATATCCCGACGTTCTGAATCTCTACGGCGACCGCGGAAACGTTCTTTGTATGCAGCGGCGGCTGGAATGGCGCGGCATGCAGGCTAATGTTTTCCCTGTTCCTATCGGGACGAAATTCATTGCAAAGGACTGCGACCTGATTTTTATCGGCGGCGGGCAAGACTTTGAGCAGGAGATTCTGATGCACGATCTCAAGGGCGAGAAGACCGCCGAACTTAAGGCCGCCATCGAAGACGGCATCCCTGTGCTCGCTATCTGCGGCGGATATCAGATGCTGGGCCAGTACTATAAAACATGGGACGGCAAACAGTGTGACTTTACCGGCGCGCTTGATCTTTACACTGTCGGCTCCGAGCAGCGCATGATCGGCAATTATATGTTCACCTGTGAAGAAGCAGACTGCAAAATCGTCGGCTTTGAAAACCACTCCGGCAAGACATATCTCGGTTCCGGTGTAAAGCCGCTCGGCAAAATACTCGAAGGCTATGGCAACAACGGAGAGGACGGAACGGAAGGTGCACACTACAAAAACGTTTTTGCATCCTATTCCCACGGCTGTCTGCTTCCTAAAAACCCGAAACTGGCTGACCTGATTCTCAAAACCGCGCTCGAGCGCAAATACGGCGAAGCAAACCTTCCGCCTCTCGTTGATGAATTTGAAACCGCCGCACACAACTATATGGAAAACCGGTTGAGCCGGAAATAAATTTTCAGGGCCGCTGCGGTTTGCAGCGGCCCCGATTTTTATGTGTTCTCTTTGACCCATCGGGCTGCAAACTCCGCAAATCGGGTAGCAGCCGGGGCATCTGTCGCAGCGGCGAGGGCGATAGTACGGCTAGCTGGGGGATCAATAGTGCGGATCTCCACACCGTCAGTATTTCCACGCAGCAGCAGCGACGGCATAATGCTCACGCCAAGCCCTTGCCGAACCATGGCAATGACGGCATAGTCATCCTTCGTCTCGAACCGGATGTTCGGCTTGACCCTGACGGCGCTGAACGCGCGGCGCACATCGTGGTTGGAGGATTCCAGAAGCGAGATAAACGGCTCCTTTGCCAGTTCCTCGACACGGCAGACCGGATGTTCTGCCAGCGGGTGATTCTTTGGCAGAACAGCGGCCAACGCATCTTCATACAGCGGCGTACACCGGCAGCCCGGGCGGGCAGGCAGCGTTGTAAACGCAAGATCGACGCTTCCATTCCCGAGCCATGTGTCGATATCGTGATAATCTCCGTTGAAAAGCTGGAAATCTACCTGCGGATGCTCCTTTTGGAACTGCATCATCATAGCGGGCAGCCAGTGTGTGGCGACGCTGGTAAATGTCCCGATGCGGATTTTGCCCGTGACGAGCGTATGAAGGCCAGCTGCAGCTTGCCGCAGCAGTCTTTCCTGCCGCACGATTTCATGAATATATGGCATCACCTGCTCTCCCTCCGGCGTGAGCCGCGCACCGGTGCGGGTGCGCTTCAGAAGCGGCAGCTGAAGTTCCGCTTCCATGGAGGCAAGCATATGACTGACGCCGGACTGCGTGAGTCCCAGTTCCTGCGCAGCTTTCGTCAGCGAGGAGAGTTCCACTGTTTTTTCAAAAACCTCATATTTCTTGGTATCCATTTAAAAAACCTCTTGCTTTTTCCACTTTAACGTGCTATCATACGCGCATGTCATGAGATTGCTTGATATTATACATGATATTTTGTAATGTGTCAAGGAAAAGAAAAGGAGAAAGCACTTATGAGTGGAGCAAATTTACAACATCTGCTGGCCATGATTTTATATATGGCAGCGGTTATCGGCATCGGCGTTTATTTTGCCGGACGTGCGAATAAGAACGCAGAGTCCTATTTTCTTGGCGGGCGCAGTCTTGGCCCGTGGGTCACGGCATTCAGCGCCGAAGCCTCCGATATGTCCGGTTACCTTCTGATGGGTCTGCCCGGCCTTGCATACTGGACGGGCCTTGCTGACGCAGGCTGGACGTGCATCGGTCTTGCGATTGGTACCTATCTCAACTTTCTGATCGTCTCAAAACGGCTGCGCCGGTATTCCATCGCCGTGAACGCGTTCACGCTGCCGGATTTCTTCTCAAACCGCTTCCATGAGAAGAAAAAGATCATCATGACGATCTGCTCGCTCATTATCATCATTTTCTTCAGCGTCTATGCCGCGCAGTGCCTGTCCACCTGCGGCAAACTGTTTGCGAACCTGTTTGGCTTTTCTTACGGCGGCATGATGATTGTGGCTGCGGCGTTCGTTCTGGTCTACACCTTCCTCGGCGGGTATCTGGCCGAAAGCGCATCTGATTTCATGCAGGGTGTCGTGATGGTCACGGTGCTGGTACTCATTCTCGTCCTGTCCGTCGTCTCAGCCGGCGGCCTGAACACCGTCATTGAGAACGCAAAGAGCATTGACGGCTTCTTCTCCATGGTGCGCACAGCAACGCCATCTACTACAGAAGTCAATGTCTTCGGCGCAAGCCAGCCCTATGGTGCGCTGTCCATCGCATCCTGCCTTGCATGGGGGCTTGGCTATTTCGGCATGCCGCAGGTTCTTCTGCGGTTCATGGGTATCCGCTCCGAGCATGAATTGGGCCGTTCCCGCCGCGTGGCAATCATCTGGGTCGTGATTTCCATGGCCGCCGCCGTGTTTATTGGCGTTGTTGGCCGCAGTGTCGCGGGGCTTGATTATCTGTCCAACAACGACGCAGAGAATATTTTCATCGACGCAGCAACGTCCTATTTACCACCGATCCTTGCAGGCTTTGCCTGCGCAGGCGTGCTGGCTGCTGCGATTTCTTCCTCTGACTCGTATCTGCTGATCTCGGCCAGCGCCGTCAGTCAGAATCTCTATCGCGGCGTGTTCAAGAAGAATGCGACAGAGAAGCAGGTCATGTGGTGCTCACGCATCACACTGGTGCTCATCACCATCGTTGCTATGGCAATCGCGTGGAATTCCAACTCCACAATCTTTGGTATTACGTCGTTTGCATGGGCAGGCTTTGGCGCGGCTTTCGGCCCGCTTATGCTCCTGTGCCTGTTCTGGAAACGCACAACCTATCAGGGTGCAGTTGCCGGTATGATTGCCGGCGGCGTAATGGTCTTCTTCTGGAAGCTTGTCCTGAAACCCCTCGGCGGTCTGTTCGGAATCTATGAACTTCTGCCTGCATTCGTCTTCAGTGTGATTGTGATCGTCGTCGTCTCCCTGTTCACAGCAGAGCCTGACACGCAGATTGAGGCGGAGTTCGATAAGGTCAGATCCGGTAAAGGCCTGCAGTAAATTGCCACAGAGAATCTGAATACCTTCTCCGAAAGACGTCATAAAAATCCTCAAAGAAGGAAGAATTGCCGCACGGTTCATTTGAACTGTGCGGCAATTTGTTACGCCTTTCGTTTTTTTCCAGCACCTGCCGCAATCAGCAGGAGACCTGCAGCGGCAAGGACGGGAACGGGCCACCAGAGTTCGCCGGTCTGCGGAAGCGTCGGCTCCTTCGGCTGAACTGTAGGCGGCGTTACGGACGGCTGCTTCGGCGTATTGGTCACAACAAAGGTTCCCGATTCCTGCGTAATAGAGACGGTATATCCCTCCGGTGTCAGTTCAACAACGCGCCATTCAATGGGTAGCCCGTTTTTGTCATATTTCGGAAGGTCATTCCAAATATAGCGCCAGCTGTTGCGTTCATTGAGGATCACAGTATCGTAAACTTCGCCGTTTTTCAGCAGCTGGACCGTGATTTTTTCCGGACGGTCATGCTCCTGTCCCGCATCGTTCCAGACCTTCAAAACTTTGCGCTTATCCGTATCATCGGGCGGTCCCACAGGGATAGGCGTGCGCGTGTGCTTCGGTGAAACCGTCACATCATACTGCCATGTATCAGTCTTCTCGTCCAGATTCGGCAGACAGATAAGAAACGGTTCTGTTGTATATACGAAACTTCCATCAGAGAATGTCTGGCCGATCACGAGATACAGCCCAGGGAGGAGCGTCTTTCCATTCGTTGGGAAGGTCAGTTCTCCGTTTCGGTCGGTCACGCCGCTGTCCAGGGGCGTCAGCCGGTCGCGCTGGACATAGGCAGCCAGTGTTTCCGCAAGTGCGCGCCATGCCGCACTGTCCAGTCCGTCTAGTCTGACGGGATAGTTTTTGAAATCGCCGCTCAGCGTAAACTCTGCATACGCGTTGACATCCGCCACACGGTAAAGCGCAAACGGCACGCCGGGAATCGGTTTTCCGTCCTGTTGGTAGCTGATCGTCAGGCTGACATGGTGTGTCGTATCAATCGCCGCAGCGGCCATCGCCGGTGCAGACAATGTAAGAAATAAAACAAGCACAAAAAACGCGGTTGACAGCTTTTTTATCTTCCGCATAAACGGCTCCTCCTTTATAGCGGACCTTAATCTCTGAATTAATAGTATAGCCAGAAATTCCTGTGACGTCAAGGTTCAATCTTCCAGAAAGCGTCAAAATCCGATGCAAACGCATCGGATTTTGCTCTGTGACTATTTCAATTCTGCTGTAAACGTAATCCGATTCTCCTTCGTGCTGGCACAGATAGTTCCGTGATGCGCCTCGGCAATGTTCTTGGCGATGGAGAGTCCGATTCCAAAGCCACCGGTCGCGGCGGTGCGGGAGGCGTCCGGGCGGTAAAAGCGGCCAAACAGCCGATCAAGCGGCACGTCTATAGGCTGGACATAGTCGTTTTCCACTGCCAGCTGAACACCGCGCCGGAATCGAATCCCTCAATGCGGTCGCGCGTCTCTCCTCTGGCCGTCAGCATCATGATTGGGGTTTTGTTTCCATCTGCACGCATCCGGCGCAGCGCCGTAAAGCCGTCCATATACGGCATCATGACGTCGAGAATGATTACGTCATAGACGCTTGACTCAGCGTATTCACATGCCGTGCGTCCATCATGGACAATATCGACTGAAAAATGATTTTTCTCAAAAAACACACCGAGCGCCTCAGCCAAATCCGCTTCATCCTCTGCAAGCAACAGCCGCATACTGCCGTACCTCCCTTTTATTTTGATTATACAAGCGTTTTCCGCAGACCGCAAGCGTCAGAGCATCTCTTTTTCTGACATCCGCGAACAGGAAATGTTGAGATTTCCGTTGCGGCAGCGCAGTTCGTCGAAAAACGCCTTAGGCGGCTGTGTCTGCCGAAATACGACGCGGTACTGCAGTTCATAGAGTGTCCCCATGTTGGTGGTTTTGATCTGCTTAAGCGAGCAGGAAGACAGATACTGGCTGAACACGTCAGAGAACAGGCCTTCATAGTTGAGGTTTTCCGGAATGGTGATCTTCAACACACGCTCCGCCTCATCGCCCTTTTCAAATTTCAGCGCAGAAAGCAGCAGCATGGACGCTGCAAAGATGAAAAAGAACAGCGCCGCCAGACCGAGATAACCCATGCCTGTTGCCAGCCCCAGCGTCATGGCAAAAAAGATTGCCGCGATCTCCCGCGCGCTTCCGGGCACAGAACGGAACCGAACCAGGCTGAACGCACCTGCAACGGCGACGCCTGCGCCAAGATTCCCGTTCACCAACATGATGACCATCTGAACGGCCAGCGGCAGCAGCGCAATCGTGATGCAGAAACTCTGTGAACTGCAGCTGTTTCTTGTCATGACAAAGGCCGCAGCAATGCCGAGCAGCACAGAGGCTGCCGAACACAGCAAAAAAATTTTCAATGTAATTTCAGTTTTTCGCAGCGTGCAAAGCAGGATTGAACAGCTTCTGTCATGTGGGCATTCCTCCTTTATGTGCCCAGCATAACAGGTCCACCTAAAGCCAGCCTAAAGGAACAAAAAACTCGAACCTCTTTCCTTTGCATGTTAATCCGTTTGCAAATTGGAAGAAAAGAGACATGACCGCCGATTTGGCTCGTCATGTCCCTTCGTATATTCCCGCAAAAATGAGGCACTTACAGGGTGTCAGGTCGTGCAGTTCTGCGCAGCGTAATACTGTGCGAGAAACACATCGAACATCTGCTCAGCGTTTCGGCGTGCAGCAACTGCGTCTGCTTTGTTTTCAAAGGAGCCAAGATAACGGGTCTTGCCCCTAAATGTAATCTGTGCGCACCAGCGGCCGCTGTGCCGTCTGCGTAATAAGATCGGCTGTGCCGTAATCCGCAGGTGAAAGAAATTCTGTATAAAACCGAACCATGAGAAACACAAGAAGCTTGGAACCGAACGTGCCAAGGCCCAGCTTCACGGTATTTCCCGCCAGCATTTGATACTTGTTTTTCATGCTTGCCGTTTCATTCTCTCCTGTAATCCTGTCATCTTTTTTCACGAAGTGTGTCTTCCGGCCTGAACACTGCTAGTTTAGAAAACACGCTTAAATTACTTTGAAAGCATTTTTAAACAATTTTAAAACCGTACGGGACAAATCTGATTTTGCAGCAGAATAAAAAAACAAGCCCATAAGGCAAACGAACAAAGGAGGATATACGAATGTCGATGAATATTCAGGATATGGCTGCGGTAATGGCCGCAAAAAATGAAGCGTTCCGCGGAACAGAACAGGTACCCGAAAAGGTCACGATATATAATCAGCTTCGCGCACATGCTGCGGCGATTGCCAAAACGCTTCGGACGCCGATGCACGCAGACAGTCTGGAACTGCGGGAGCAGAACGCGCTCATCTATGTGGAATTTTCGCTCCCCGTCAGCATTCTGAACGACAGCATCCGGAACCGTCTATCCGAATTGTTCCGGCTGGCTGACATGGTGACGTTTGCGGAAGCAAATGGCCGGATCCGCATCAGCTTTTCAGTTGCAAACGTCTGGAAAGCGTAGATCGACTGCGGTTTTTATTCTTGATAAATCTGAGAAAACCGTGTATCGTATATAGTGTCAAACCAAATACGATATCAGGAGAGCAGTTCCATGAAAGATGGTTTTATCAAAGTTGCGGCAGGGACAGTCGATGTCGTGGTCGCGGATGTGCAGTACAATACGGAGCAAATCCTTGCGCGGATGCGTGAGGCAGACGCGGCGGGCGTGAATCTGCTGACGCTGCCGGAACTTTGCCTGACGGGCTACACCTGCGGCGATCTGTTTTTCTCTGACTGCCTGCTCGGCGCGGTCGAACCTGCGCTGGCGCAGATTGTGGAGGCGTCGAAGGGCCTTTACCCAGTCACGGCAGTCGGGCTTCCGCTGCGCTTCGGCGGAAAACTCTATAACTGCGCAGCGGTCATCCACGCGGGACAGCTGCTCGGCGTCGTGCCGAAGACGCATCTGCCAAATTACGGTGAATTCTATGAACTGCGGCAGTTTTCCTCCGCGAAAACGCTGGAAGGAAAGGCCTATACAATCCCTCTCTGCGGCCAGAACGTGCCGTTCGGAACAGCCCTTTTGTTCTGCTGCTCCGGCATGCAGGATTATACCTTCGGCGTGGAACTCTGCGAGGATCTCTGGGTCCCCTGCCCGCCTTCTACCCGGCTCTGTGCAGGCGGTGCGGCGATCATTCTGAACCTCTCTGCCTCCGACGAGGTGATCGGCAAGGCGGATTACCGCCGGATGCTGGTCGGCGCAACGTCGGCGCGGCTGGCCTGCGGCTATATCTATTGCAGCGCGTCGCCGACAGAATCCACACAGGACATGGTTTTCTCACGGCACCATCTGATTGCGGAAAATGGGACGGGCCTGGCGGAAAACGAGCCGTTTGCGGACGCTTCGCTGACAGTTTCCGAGATCGACGTGCAGCGGCTCATGCACGAGCGGCACCGCACGACGAGCTACGATTCCGTTCCCGGCCTTCAGCCGGTCGTTTTCGATCAGCCGCTGCGCGAGACTGCGCTGACGCGGCACATCGCGCCCAACCCGTTCGTTCCGCCGTATGACGAGCAGCTGCGTGCCCGCGCGGAAGCGATTCTGCGCATCCAGTCGCAGGGACTCAAAAAGCGGCTGGAGCATACGCACGCGAAAACGGTCGTGCTCGGTATTTCCGGCGGATTGGACAGCACGCTGGCACTGCTGGTGTGCGTGCGCGCGTTCGATCTGGCCGGACGCAGCCGGAAGGAAATTCAGTGCGTCACCATGCCGTGCTTTGGCACGACAAAGCGGACGAAATCCAACGCGGTCAAGCTCTGCGAGGAGCTTGGCGTCAGCGTGCGGGAGGTCAATATCACGGCCTCCGTCCGGCAGCATTTCGCGGACATCGGCCATGACGAAGCCGTGCATGACGTGACCTATGAAAACTGTCAGGCGCGGGAGCGCACGCAGGTTCTGATGGACATTGCAAACCAGTCCGGCGGACTGGTCATCGGCACAGGCGATCTTTCCGAGCTTGCGCTCGGCTGGGCGACGTATAACGGCGACCATATGTCCATGTATGCGGTCAACTGTTCGGTTCCCAAAACGCTGGTGCGGTACATCGTGCAGTACGAGGCTGGGAGCAGCGCGCCTGCGCTGCGGGACGTGCTGCTGGATATTCTCGACACGCCCGTTTCGCCGGAACTTCTGCCTGCGGATGAAAATGGGCAAATCGCGCAGAAGACAGAGGATCTCGTCGGCCCGTATGAACTGCATGACTTTTTCCTATATCACCTGCTGCGCTTCGGCTCCCGTCCGCGCAAGTTGTTCCGGATGGCGAAATACGCGTATGGCGGTAAGTATTCAGACGCAGTGATTCTGCATTGGCTGAAGATATTCTGCCGCCGGTTCTTCCAGCAGCAGTTCAAGCGCTCGTGCATCCCGGACGGGCCGAAGGTCGGCTCCGTGACGCTCAGCCCCAGAGGCGACTGGCGTATGCCGTCGGACGCGTCGGGCAGCTTATGGCTTGCGGAGGCGGAAGCGCTCTGATTCCCCATTTTTCGCGTCCGCCCGGTTGACAAGCAGCGTCCAGCGTGCTATGATTGTCACAGATTTTCATAAGGAGAGTCTTCTCATGTTCACTTCTGTTTTCGCGTCCTATTATTACTTTACTGTCGCCAGATAGTAAGGTCAATTTGTGATGCGCAGAAGAGTTGGTAATTTGCATGCGGCACAGAATTGACTGTGCCGCATTTTTTATTGTACTGGAGGTCAAAACCATGATTGTCGTATTGAAGCACAACGTCCCGGACGAAAAGCGGAATCAACTCATTACCTGGCTGCGGAACCAGCAAATCGATGTGCACCCCTCGCTCGGCGAGTATCAGACCGTTCTGGGGCTGGTTGGCGATACAAGCCGGATTGATATGTCCCTTCTGGAAAGTCTGGATATCGTCGATTCCGTCAAGCGCGTTTCAGACCCCTTCAAATGCTGCAACCGCAAGTTCCACCCGGACGATATGATCGTTCAGGTGG
>OGMF01001498.1_pt1 | contig 22356 bp, 23 predicted proteins | sample 1572921 | NCBI WGS metagenome assembly OGMF01 (sample SAMEA2581919, study PRJEB24529) | metagenome | biome: Human gut stool | place: China | collected 2011 | reverse complement strand
GTATAAACTTAAAGAACGGCTTTCAAAACCAATACTTCCTTATCGGGTTGTGGCTGTATATTCCGCGCGCTTTTTTTTGAACAGGATAACAAATCCGATGAAAAGAATCAGCGCCGTGATTCCCCATGAATACCAATAGGAGATATAGAGAATTATAAGGTCATGAAGCTCTTTGTAAGGACCGCCGAATATCACGATGATGTTGCGCAGTCCGCAAACGCCGACTATTGTGATAAGCATCGGGGAGAGTGAGGCGCCGAGCCCGCGCATTCCCGCGTTGCACACATCCATCATTCCGCAAAGGAAATAAAGCGAGTTTATGTAACGGATTCGCGTGCTGCCGCAGGCAATAACCTCGGGAACCTTGGAATAAAATGTTATAAGCTCCTCGGGGAAAAGGCAAACAAGACCGCCGAGTATAACACCTGTGGCGACAACGGAAACAAGCCCGGCAGCAAGACCTTTTTTGATACGGTCAAATTTGAAAGCGCCGTAATTCTGACTGATGAATGTGAGCGTTGCATGGTGGTATGCGTTCATCGAGGTGTATACGATGCCCTCCACCGCAACGGCGGCAGCGTTTCCCGCCATTGCAATCGAGCCGACCGCATTGATTGACGACTGAATTATAATATTCGAAATCGGGAAAACAGTGCCCTGGATTCCGGAAGGTATGCCGAGATAGAGAATTTCAAGAAGCTCGTTTTTGAAAAAGTGTATTTTTCTGATACAAAGCTTGTAGCTTTCGTTCGTTCGGATAAGGCAGCGGACAACAAGAATTGCCGAAACCACCTGCGACGTGACGGTTGCAATGCCGACGCCCGCAACGCCGAGCTTAAATATAATTACCGTTATGAGGTTGAGGATTACATTTATAGTGCCGGCAAGCAAAAGATAATAAAACGGTCTTTTCGTATCGCCGATAGCGCGGAGAATGGCGCTGCCGAAGTTATAAATCATGATTGCCGGGCAGCCGCAGAAATATATTCTCATGTAAAGCGTGGCAAGATTGATAACCTCATCGGGTGACCCCATCAGCTTCATAAGCGGATATGCTATGCTCACTCCGACAATGCAAAGCATGATTCCGCCCGTAATGGCAAGCGCAATTGCTGTGTGAACCGCTTTTGAAACGCCCTCATGGTTTTTAGCGCCGAATTTTCTTGCAACAATAACGCAGGCTGCCGAAGAAAGCCAGATGAACAGATTGACAACAAGGCCGATTGCCGAGCTTGTGGAACCGATTGCCGCAAGCGCGTTTTTTCCTGCCGTTTTGCCCATGAATCTGCCAACGACAATCATGTCAGCCGCATTGTAGAGCATCTGCAGCATGCCGGTGAGCATAAGCGGTATGGCAAACATGATAATCGGGCGGAAAATGCCGCCCTTTGTCATATCAACGCTGTGCCTGTTATTCATCACATTACCTCCCAATGTGTTTTATGAGGGCGGTCACGATTTTGGCGGATCTTTGCGCCGCAACCTCTCTGAATGCATTATAGTCAAGTGTTGTCGAGCCGTCCGCTCCGTCGGAAACGGTTCTGATAACCGTGAACGGTGTTTTGTTTATGTAACACACCTGACCGATGGCAGCCCCCTCCATTTCGCAGACAGCAGCTCCGAATTTTTCGGCGATTTCCCTGCGGTGTGCTGCGGCGTTTATGAAACGGTCGCCCGAGGCAATCCTGACAGTGCGGCATTCAAGTCCGATTTCGTGCGCTGCAGCCGAAGCAGCTGCGGAAAGCGCCTTGTCGCACGGAATATTTACAATGTTGATTCCCGAAATAAGCCCCGGTTCATCACCGAAAAGCGTTGTGTCCATGTCGTGCTGAACAACATCTTCGGCAACAACCGTGTCAAGCTCTCCGAGCTGCGGCGAAAGCGAGCCTGCAATCCCGGTGTTTATGATTGCGTCCGCGTGAAAACGAATAATCATCGTTTGCGCGCAAACCGCCGCGAACACCTTTCCGATTCCGCAAACCGCCGCCGTTACGGAAACACCGCCGAGCTCTCCGCTTATAAAGGTTATTCCGCTCACCGTTTCGGAGCGGCTGTTTTCAAGCTGTGCGGCAATGTGCTCAATTTCAACATCCATTGCTCCGATGATACCGACTGTCATTATTTTCTCTCCTTTTTCTCAGACCTGATTAATCAGCATATTTAAAGGTTTGAGTTTTCTCATTTAATATGTCAAGGAAACGGGCACATTCACGCTTTGCCGCGCCAATGCTCAGTTCTCTGTAATTTCCGCATTCCTCCGCTGAAGCGCCGAACACTCCGCCCGCGTGGTCAACCGTGCTTTTCAGCGCGCCCTTAAGCGCGGTAAGAACGGCGCCGGGACTGACTGAATCGCGCACCAAAAGGTAAAATCCCGTACGGCAGCCCATCGGTCCGAAATATATCACATTTTCACCGATTTCCGAGCTTCTGATATACGTTGCTATCATATGCTCAACGCTGTGCATGGTTACATTATCCATATAGTCACCCTTGTTCGGGCGGCGTGTGCGCAGGTCATAGGTCACAATGTCCCCGTCGGTGCGCGATATATAAATTCCTTCCGTCAGCGTGTTGTGATTTATTTTAAAGCTTTCGATTTTTGCGGGCTGTTTTTCGCGGTTCATATTAAAATCACCTTCCGCAGTTGATTATAGCACCTGCGGAAAAATAAATCAACCCGAATATTAAACAAAAAAGCCGAAAGAAAAATTTTGCATATAGACAATAAGCACATCAGGCTGTAAAATAAAATACGGGATATATGTTAATCTATAGGGATTATTGTTAATTGAAAAGGCTGACCGCGGAATATATAATAAAACTGCGGAATGAGGCATGGCGCCGCATTCAAAAAAAAGCAGTGAGTATACGACTATTGTGGTCGGTAACTGGCCGACAGAGTCAAGCATGGATGCGAACCAACCGGCCGCTTGCAACGGTAATATACCGCAGTAACTGACCGTACATTGAAAGGAGCTTACCTTAAACATGTTTGAAAACGCTAAATGGATAACGGCGCCGCTTGAAGAATATCCCGACAGAAGTATTCTTCTCTGAAAATGCTTGCCGAGCTGAAGCTTGAATCGGACGGCGGACAGAACGTGAAAATCAGCACCGACAGCACATGGCGCACGCATTACGGAGCGGTGTTGTATAACCAGATGCGCGAGGGAGAAATCTATGACGCGCGTGAAGAAAAAAGGCATTTTCGAGGGTTGACTTTGACTCGGCTGAATGGTATAATGCCCTCGTCGTACGCGGACCGGGCGGAAAGCTTGAAAAAAACTATATTGAACCGGAACGCGTGACGGGCGTTTCCGCTCCGAAATATCTCGGCGGCGGAAAATTATGATGTTATGGAGAAATTCATGGGCTTTCTCCATACAATGGCAGAGGATTGTATTATCAGCTACGGATTGGGCGACTGGTGCTTCCCTAAAAACACAAAAATGTGCCGCGGCGCTGACAACTCCCGTGAAGAATCCCGAAAATTTTTCGGAAGAGGGCGAGCGCACTCCGATTATACTCAGGCGCAATGCCGCACTTCGCCTTGCCGCGGAGAAAACAGGAGCGCATGTGCTCGATTTGTATTCCGTGCTTAAGGATAAAGGCGCGCTCTGCCGCGATGACGGTGTGCATCAGACGGACGCCGGCTATGACTTGCTTGCGGCGGAATGTGTTAAAATATATCATCAATTATTGAAACAGGACGGGGGATTATTATGAGTATACCAAAGGCAAAAAAATACATATCCGATTTTGAACAGCTCGGGTTCGGCATGTTTGTTCACTGGGGGCTTTATTCTCAGCTCGGAAGGGGAGAATGGGTCTGTTTCATGGAAAACATGAACATGCCCGACTATGAAAAGCTGATGAACACATTTACAGCGGAGGATTTTGATGCGGAAAAGCTTGTGCTGACAGCGAAAAATGCGGGCTGCAGATATATAACGCTCACAACGCGCCATCATGAGGGATTTTCGCTTTACGATACCTGCGGACTGAGCGATTTTGACGCGCCGCACAGCCCGGCAAAGCGCGATCTTATACGCGAATATGTGGACGCGTGCAACAAGCACGGGATTGTTCCGTTTTTCTATCACACAACGCTTGACTGGCACACGCCGCTGTTCAAAAATGATTTTGACGCATATCTTGAATACCTCAGAAAAAGCGTTGAGGTGCTCTGCAAGAATTACGGGAAAATCGGCGGACTGTGGTTTGACGGAAACTGGTCGAAGCCCGATGGCACAGACTGGAAAGAGGACGAGCTCTACAAAACGATAAGGAAATATCAGCCGGAAGCGATTATCGTAAACAATACCGGTCTCAGTGCGCGCGGCCGTGTCGGAAACCCCGAAATAGATTCCGTGACCTTTGAGCAGGGCAGACCAACGCCCATGGATCGCGAGGGAATGGAAAAGTATCTTGCCGCAGAAATGTGCCAGACGGTCAACGATCACTGGGGCATAGGAAGCCGTGACATAAATTACAAATCACCCAAAGAGCTGATAGAAAACCTTTGCCTTTGCAGAAAGGTCGGCGCAAATTATCTTCTGAATATCGGCCCCGGAGCGCAGGGCGCGGTTGACCCGTACCAGAGCGCGCTTTTCGGTTTAATCGGCAGATGGATGAAGCTGAACGGAGAGGCAATTTACAACGGCAGACCGTACGCGGCAGGCAGCAGCGGAAATAACTTTATGCTTAAAAGCGCTGACGGGAAATATCTGTACATTTTTGTTTTCGACCTCGGAGCTATCGGAAATGCCAATGTTACCGTCGGTGGAAAATACAGCGGAAGCATTGCTTTCGGGGATGTGAAGGATGAGATAAAGGGCATTGAGTGGATTGATAACGGCAAAAAGCTTGAATTTGTTCAGTCGGACGATATGCTTTGCATGAATGCAGCCGGGTATGAGTACGGCAGCTCTCTCGGCGTGAGGGTTGCAAGAGCGGCTTTAGTATAAAAAGTATTTGCCAAACAGGCAAAACTGTGGTATATTGGTATCGGTGATGAAAATGTTCGGATTTATTAAGAAAAAGCGCGGCGAAAATGACAGCTGCCGTTACTGTGTGTTTGCCCGGGCGGAGGACGATGGCTATATGTGCAAATATTCCGGGAAAGTAAAGGGAAGCTCCGTGTGCCGGCGGTATAAATTTGACCCGTTTGCGCACAGAACGCCGCGGCTGCGCAGCATTGATACAACAATGTTTGACCCGCTTGATTTTAAAATAGACTGAATAAAAAACCGGAGTTTTTTATTCACCGCAGTGAAAGCAGAGGCTGTGGCTAAAGTCAATTGACTTTAGCCACAGCCTCTTTATTTGAGTTTTAAGCTCTATCCGCGGAATTTCAGCGCATAAAATTTTATTCCTTCGGTCAGTGCAAGGTCGTACACTGCGAAAACGGCTGCGCCGATAAATATAACGGCGGTGCGCGGAAAGGGCACAGTGATAAACATCCGCAGCAATGCATATGTAAGCGCGGAGGAGAGCGCAGCAAATAAATATTTCACAGCCGCGCGGACGTACCGCTTTGAAAACCTGCGCTCGGTTATATGTTTCACAACCGGGTAATATCCCAAAATAACGGCGTATGCCGCAACTGCCGCCTTTGACGGAATAATCAAAAATCCGCACAGCGATATAACGGCGTAGGTAAGAAGCCCGTATCTGACCCCATGCTCCTCAGTGCATATATAGGTGAAAAGCGTGGAAAAACAATAGAAAAACAGCTTGCATGTCGGAAGCCAGACCGCCGCAATCATGGAAAGTATGCCAAGCAGAGCCATCATTGAACAGAATGTGATTTTTTTATTCATAATAATATCCGTTCCGCCGCTGCGCTTCGGCAATGTAAGAGAACATCTCCTTTTGCGCAGAAACTTAAAGGAGACATCACAAAATAACGTCAGCAGCAGGAAATAAGGTCGCCGCCGAGCATTTCACAGCAGCAGTCGGCGCAGAGCAGATTGCTGCAGCAGTTGCACATGTCAACATCCGACGAGCCATAGCCGCGCCGGTTCCCCCACTGATTATATGATGAACCGCGCATATTTATGTTATTTAAAACATTTCTGTATTCCATGTTTGACGGATCCATATTGACAGCCGTCTGCAAATGACGGATTCCGTCAAAATTCCAGCCCTTTGCCATGCAAACGCACCCCTTGAGGAAATGCCACTCCGCACTGCCGTCATTTCTGCGGTTCAGCTCCGCGTCGGCTTCATCATAGCGGCGCTGCGAAAAAAGATTGCGGATATATGCAAAATTCGAATTTGCCGAATAGGATGAGCCGGTATAGCTTCCGGAAGCCGATGATGTTGCCGCGCCGCCGTTTGCGCGCATTTTCATAATTGTGTCATATGCTTCGTTAATCTGCTGAAGCTTTTCCTTTGCCAAGCCCTCAAGCGGATTGTCCTTGTAGCGGTCGGGGTGATACTTTTTCACAAGCTCCCTGTACGCTTTTTTTATTGTTGCATCATCGGCGTTTTCGTCAACGCCGAGCACTTCGTACGGATTCATATTCATACCAATTCCTTTCTATGGAGCGTAAATTATTTTTAATTGCTTTTTGCGATGCGGACATTTTTTACAGCCCATTTTCTGCGGCTTCCCGCATACCAAGGTAAATTATGTTGTCAAGAAGCTCCTTGTTTTTCTTTATATCAATAAGGTCGTAAGCGTCCGAAATATCTTTCAAAAGAATCAGAAGAGCCGCGCGCACGTCCTTTTTCAGCGCGTCAATATCGGCGGGCAGACGGCCGTCTGCGGCAAACGGATTGTAGCAGCCTTTTTTTACGTCGTCCTCAATGTCGGCGGCAGCGTCAATAATATAGATAAACCGCCCCGTCAGAAAGCCGAGCCGCGCAAGCGCCGGGTTGTTTCCGTCAATATCAAAAACGCCCTCCAAAAGCCTTCCGAAGCAATCCGCAGCAATGTCAGCGCTGCGGCAGCCGCTTTTTTCAAGCGCGGACAATTCCGCAAGGCTGTCCTTAATGCACCCGAGCTGCATCGGGTGCTTTTTTGCTGCTTTCCTGAATGAGCGGTAATAAAGCGGCATTGCCGCATATGAAGTAAATTTGTGCTCGTCGTTTATATCATCCTTCAGCTTGAGAAACGTAAGCAGCACGGACATATCCGCACTGTACGAAATTCCGCGGTCATTAACGCAAACAGCGCGCTTTGTGAGCGGATGAACAATGCAGCGCGATTTTTTGAATTTGGGCGCATTGCTTTCAAGCGACGAAATGAGTATAGCAAGAAATGTCATGTCATAGCTCAGCCCAAGACGGGTAAATTGATTATAACGCCTGCCAAGCTCCCTGCATAGTCCGCAGTAATAACCGCGGAACACGTTGTAATCGCGAACGCGCAGCAAATCCTTGTATATCTTCACAAACCCGAACACATCACTCACCCCGAAATCCGGTTTTCGGAACCCCTTTTCAAGTAATGTATTGTATCATATTTCCGTAAACAATGCAATGCGGCGGCGTGAATAAATTGTAAATTTTAAGCTATCAGCACTCTAACGCGACGAGTGCTAAATTTACAAATTGTTCATAAAATAATAATAATATATGCAAAAACGGGCGTTATAATACAATTGTTCAAAGGAAAAGGGACAAAAAAGAAAAGGAAGGTGATACCGATGGAAAACAAAGATAACCGACGAAACAGTTCGATCGGTAAAGCTGAAATTGTGAAATAAAAAATTATGAAATTATGAATCGAGGTATTTATTATGTTTGAACTCAGACCTTATAACCGTAAAAACAATTCCGTGTCTTACAATCCGTTCCGCGATATGGAGGAATTTGAAAAGAGGTTTTTCGGAACACCGTTCGGATTCTTCGGCGACAATCCGCTTGCCGAATTTAAAACGGATATTTCGGACGAGGGCGATAAATATGTTCTTGAAGCCGATCTTCCCGGATTTAAGAAAGAGGATATTAAGCTTGATGTAAACGGTGACACGCTGACAGTCAGTGCGGAACGCCACCTGGAACATGAGGAAAAGGACAAAAAAGGTAAATTCGTCCGCTGCGAAAGATCCTATGGTTCATACTGCCGCGACTTTGATATTTCAGCGGTTAAAGCCGATGAAATCAAAGCAAAATATAACGATGGAGTGCTGACGCTGACGCTTCCCAAAAAGGAAAACACAGCTCCGCAGCCCAAGCGGCTTGAAATCGAATAACGGGCTCAAAAACTCGGGCCATAGCAGCAATGCCGGCAAATACGAAAGTATTTGCCGGCATTGCTGCTGTTAAAATACCGTGACTTTTATCTCTTCGCAGTAGGGTTTGAAGGGTTCATTCAATAATTTTTTCTGCATACAAAATATGAAATATCTTCTGTTGAATCATAGAACGGCAATTCTTTAGCTTCGTTGACGATTTCTATCGCACAGTTATCCATGTTTATTTGCACATTACCATAAACCGCGCCCATAGCTATATTGCCACATTCGTACGAACAAAAGGTTTTTCCTACCATATCTTTTAGAATTTTTATCATTTTATCTGATAATTTTGCTTTAACCATGTAAACCTTATCTCCTTACTTTATAAACAGATGACTGCAAATTACTAATTAATCTTTTTGGAATCAGCGATTATTTCATCAGGAAAGTTGTGATAATTAACACAAAAATATTCATCCTCTGTAATATAAACAGGTGGCTCACCGATTAAATCTATAGCTTTAAATACAAATGACCAAAATTCTTCATAATTATCATCTTCAATCTCACAATCCGCTTCATCTTCTATATAGGTATCGTATACGGCTGTAACCTGACTTCCATTATTCCATTTTAAAATTAATTTTTTCCCTTCAAAATCATCCTCAACATCCATAAATGTGCCAATAATTTCTGCTTCTCTCTTATTCAAATACATATTATTTTCTCTTTCCTGTTTTATGGTCAGCATTTTCCCCAATTACAATTTTACTGTTTGTCCATTTCCATGCTGTCAGGATTTTTTGCAACCACGCCGGGCCATGCACTGACTATGCATAACGAAGAATCGGCAAAATGCACGCCCCGGCACTGCTTTGCAATTAAAATACCGTGACTTTTACCTCTTTGCAGTTGTTTTTCTGAGCCTTATCAAACCACGAACAAATAAGGTCGTACACTTCTTTTGTTTCTTTAAATCTAAACTGTCTGTCTTTATAGATTTTCAAATCGTCAATATATTCCTGAAGGTTCGTTATAACGGTTTCGCCGCAAGAATCATCAAATGCACCCTCGAATTGATTGTAGTCACGTGTAAAACCGTGCCACCCTTTACCGTCCAGCGTAGGCTCGCAAAATATATCCATGATAAATCCATCCCAGATATGCAATGTTTCCATATTATCTGCCGATATCTCTACTTCAGGTTCATCTTCATACCCTTCATAGAATTTATAGTTGTCAGTCTTTCCAATGCCCATTTTCTATCCACTCCTTTTGTTGTTTTGTTGCTGTTCCATTGCTTTTTGCTGTTATTGCTTCTTTCCACTCCACCTTTGAAATCCATTTGTTTTTTCCGACTAAAACCTCTTCTTTGGGACTGCGAAAATTCTTTCCGTAGCCGATGCCGGGGGTTCTGCGCTCGACAACCCAAGATGTTCCATGAGTTTTCGGCGCATTTGGCGTGCGGGTATGCCATCTGCTCGTATACTTATATTTTCCGGTTTCCCAAGTATACTTAATTTGATTATACCCGTTTTTGGCTTGCACCTTTACCTCAGCTTTTTTCGGCACCCTGAGCGGCGAGCGTTTGGCAATTGAACCGGCTTTTTTACTCAGCTTTTCAATATCCGCTGCCTTATCCATTGCCCTTGCCGAATCAATAGCATTATTTGTCATTCGTGCAAGCCTTGCGGTATCCGCGCCCTCGCCGAGAATGGGAATGATTCCGGCTGCGTCGAGCCCTGCCGAGATGAAATCCCCGCGCAATAAGTCAACCGGAATTGAAGCTAAATCGATAAATGAATCAATCCCCGGGATAAGGGACGCTGCCGCCAGAAGATTGCTCAATGCGTCCAGTGCATTCCCTGTGGTATTTCCGAAATCCCCCCTTTTTCCTGCACCCATTAGGAATTCACCCGCTTTCGGGACTTGGAAAATTCGCTCTCCAACGCTATGATATTTATTCCCATATCCTTATACGGCTTGAAAATGCTGTCAGGCGCACTGCCATAAACGATAATGTTTTTCGGGGATAAGCGCTGCACCATGTGGGCAAGTCCGACCTTAAAAAAGATTTTGTCTTCCTTATGCTTTATACAGCCGTGAGTGCCGACCGCAACGGTTTTGAATTTTTCAATTCCGTCAAAGCAAAACCGATATGTACGCTCATCGCCGAACCTTACATTCGGGATAACCTCAATTCCGTTAAGTTGAAGCCATGCCGCCAAGGATCTTCCCCTGTAGGCGTTCCACAGCTGCATACAAAGCGGCATGTTGCGATACATGCTGAAATCGGGTGAAATTACGCCCCTGAACCTTTTCAGCTTCGGAAGATACTGCTTTGGATTATGCCACAGACGTTCAAATTTTATGTCGTGCTCATAGAACACAACCCAGCAGTCAAAATCAGTCCACTTTGCAGAAATCGCTTTTGAAAACGGCGCTGTTTTTTCGGGAATAAGGCTGCTTGTTTTAATTTTCGGCAGCTCAAAATCCCCGTCATAATCGGCGTTTTCAACGAGAAACGAACGGAACACATCGCCAGTATTAAGTTTTTCATTTGTCATTCGATATAAAATCCTCCTGTAAATTAAAATTTTCTTTAAAAGTATTGATTTTAATTCACAGGTATGCTAAAATGCAAATGTAAAAGTAAGGTTTGCTTTATGCATACCTGTGAGAAACACGTTGAAATGCTGCGCCAACAGCTTTTTCAATGTGTTTTTTCATGGAAAAAATACAATCAATCCGCATCACCCTTTCTTTGATATTATCAGCATAACACATTGCGTGACGAAAGTCGTCAACTTTGTTGCAAAAATTTTATTTTTTTAAAAATTTTTTTCAGCGTTCCCTTTTTGTTAAAATTGATTATGCAGACAAATGAAAACGGTTGCAATTTTTTCATTTGCATGATAAAATATTTAACTGTGTTATGCTGCCATGAAAGGAAAGATAAAACTTGAAATATCTTTTAACGTATCTGAAAAAATATAAAGCGGAAAGCATTCTTGCACCGCTTTTTAAAATGCTCGAGGCATTGTTCGACCTTACGGTGCCGCTGATTGTGGCAAAAATAATTGACGTGGGAATTGTGGGCGGCGACACAAAATATATCCTGTCGCGCTTTGCGCTGCTGCTGCTCATGGCGGCGCTCGGGCTTGCCTCAAGCTTCACGGCGCAGTATTTTGCGGCGCGCGCGGCTATCGGAACATCAACCGGGCTGCGGCACGATTTGCTCAAAACAATTCAAAGCTTCGGCTTTCCCGAGCTGGACAGATTCGGCGCGTCCGCGCTGATTACACGCATGACGGCGGACGTTAATCAGGTTCAAAGCGGAATCAATATGTTCCTGCGCCTGTTTCTGCGCAGCCCGTTCATCGTGTTCGGCGCAATGATAATGGCGTTTACGATAAACCGCAGCATTGCGCTTGTTTTTGCGGCGGCAATCCCGATTTTGTTTGTTATTGTGTTCGGCGTGATGTTTCTTACCAAACCGCAGTACAAAAAACAGCAGCAGCAGCTTGACCGCGTTACGAGGACGGCGCGCGGCAACCTTGAGGGTGTGCGCGTTATCCGCGCGTTCGGAACGGAGGCGCGCGAAAGCAAATGCTTCGAAAGCGAGAATGCGGAGCTTGCCGGGATTCAGCTTAAGGCAGGCAGGGAAAGTGCGCTGATGAATCCGCTGAGCTATATTGTGGTGAACGGCGGAATCATTCTGATATTATGGATAGGGGCGGAAAAGGTGAACGGCGGAGTTCTCCTTTCGGGAAACGTGATTGCGCTGATTAACTATCTTTCTCAGATTCTGGTTGAGCTTGTGAAGCTGGCAAATCTCATTGTTCAGCTCAGCAAGGCGGTTGTGAGCAGCGGACGAATCGCACAGATACTCGATACAAAGCCGTCAATGCAGTATAAATCGGTAACGGAAGACAGCGGAGACACGGCGCTTGCGTTTGAAAATGTGAGCCTGAGATACGGCGGAGCTTCGGAAAATTCACTCACAAATATAAGCTTTTCCGCAAAACGCGGCGAAACAGTCGGAATAATCGGCGGAACGGGAAGCGGAAAAACCACGCTTGTGAGCCTTGCCGCGCGTTTTTACGACGCGACGGAGGGCAGAATTGAATTTATGGGGGCAGATATACGCGACTGGGACAAAAAGGCGATCAGAAAGCGTGTGGCTGTCGTTATGCAAAGGGCGCAGCTGTTTTCGGGCACGGTGCGCAGCAATCTTTTGTACGGAAGTCCGAGCGCAGACGATGACGAGCTTTGGGCGGCGCTGGAGGCGGCGCAGGCGGCGGACTTTGTGACGCGGAGGTTGAGCAGGGCGGCAGGAATTTTTCCGGCGGTCAGCGGCAGCGGCTTTGCGTGGCGCGCGCAATCGCGGCAAAGCCCGACATGCTTATTCTTGACGACAGCTCCTCGGCGCTTGATTACGCAACCGACGCCGCCATGCGCCGCGCGATAAAAAATCTTCCGTGGAAGCCGACGCTCCTTATTGTCAGCCAGCGAACGGTTTCAATCGAACATGCCGACAAAATTCTTGTGCTTGACGACGGTGAGCTTGCCGGAATCGGAACGCATGAAGAGCTTCTTTCCGCGTGCCCGGTGTATAAAGAAATTTACGACAGCGCTTCGGGAAAGGACGGCGAGTGATTATGAAAAAGGGACTTTGGAAAAGAATTGCGCCGTATCTTAAGCCATACGCCCGTTGCGCGATGATAAGCGTGCTGTGCGCCGCGGTCAGCTCCGCGGTTCAGCTCATAATTCCCGTGCTGTGCGGAAAGGCAATCGACTGCATGATTGCCGCCGGAAAGGTGAATTTTGACGGCGTATATGCATATGCCGCACGGATTGCCGCGCTTTCGCTGCTTGCGGCGGCAGCGCAGCAGCTCCTTGCAATGAGCAACAATAAAATGACGTTCTGCGTTTCGCGTGATTTGCGCACGGATATATTTTCCAAGCTGCACCGGCTGCCGCTGTCTTACCTTGACACGCACATGTCGGGCGATATTCTCGGGCGAGTGGTTTCGGATGTCGACACCTTTTCGGACGGTATGCTGATGGGGCTTTCGCAGCTTTTCACGGGGATTATCACAATTGTCGGAACGCTTTGCATAATGCTTCGGTATAACGTTATGATAACGCTGCTTGTTGCGGCGCTGACGCCGCTTTCACTTTTCACCGCGAGCTTTATATCGGGAAAAATCCGCCGCTGGTTTACGGCGCAGGCGGCTATCCGCGGCGAACAGACGGCGATGATTAATGAAATAACGGACGGAATGAAGGTTATCACCGCCTATTCGCATGAGGATGAAACGCTTGCCGCATTTGACGAAATCAATGAAAGGTTCGGCAAGGCAGCGTTTTCGGCAACATTTTTTTCGAGCCTGACGAATCCGAGCACCCGTCTGGTGAACAATATCATTTATGCCTGCGTGTGCCTTGTCAGCGCACTTTTCACCGTGAGCGGAGGGCTCACGGTCGGGCAGCTGAGCGTTTTCCTGAGCTATGCCGGGCAGTATGCAAAGCCGTTCAACGAAATAAGCGGAGTTATAACGGAGCTTCAGAATGCGAAAGCGTCGCTTGCGCGGATATTTGAGCTTCTGGAGGAAAGGGAAGAGCTGTCCGACAGCGGCAGCGCGGAAATTCTGTCGCCGAAAGGCAGCGTTGAATTTAAAAATGTTTCGTTCAGCTATGTTCCCGAAAAACCGCTGCTCGAAAATATATCCGTAAAGGCTGCTCCGGGGCAAAGGATAGCGATTGTCGGTCCGACAGGCTGCGGAAAAACCACGCTCATAAATCTGCTTATGCGTTTTTACGATGTGCGCGGCGGCAGCATAACGGTTGACGGAGCGGATATCAGGCAGGTTACGCGGCGGTCGCTTCGCCGCAGCTTCGGCATGGTGCTGCAGGACACATGGCTGCGCAGCGGCACGGTGCGCGAAAACATCGCCTACGGAAATCCGAAAGCGACCGATGAAGAAATAACCGAAGCGGCAAAAAGGGCGCACGCCCATTCGTTTATAAAAAGGCTTCCCAACGGTTACGACACTGAAATCGGCGAAGGCGCTGCGGAGCTTTCAGTCGGGCAGAAGCAGCTTTTGTGCATTGCAAGGGTCATGCTTTGCCTGCCGCCGATGCTTATTCTTGATGAGGCAACCTCCTCAATCGACACGCGCACGAAAATAAAAACCAAAGCCGCATTTGCCGAGCTTATGCAGGGAAGAACAAGTTTTATCGTTGCGCACAGGCTTTCAACGATACGTGAAGCGGATGTGATTCTCGTTATGCGTGACGGAAATATAATCGAACAGGGAACGCACGGCGAGCTGCTTGCGAAAAACGGCTTTTATGCAAAGCTGTACCGCAGCAAAGCCGAGCAGGATTAAAAATGGGCAGCGGCAAAATTTTGCCGCTGCCCCTCATTTTTTTATGGAGATGCCGGAAAGCCTGCGTTCCGACATTTCATTTTTTACTGTCTGTCCAGAATCTTATACACTGCCGTTCCGATTGCAGTGCCGAGAATTGCGCAAACAACAGCTTCAACCGCGCCGTTCAGCCCGACAAAGGCAACAGCGAAGCTTAAAAGCTTCATGCCGCCGCGCATCCCCATGATGTAATCGGAATTGCCGAAAAGCAGAAACAGCATGCTCATGAAAAGCAGCGTGTTTAGCACGGGTGCGCATATTCCCGTTGCGATAAAAGCGGCTTTTTTTCCTTTTAAAGCCTTAAATACCAGTCCGGCAAGCAAGCCCATGAGTATGCGCGGAATAAAGCACAGCGCCGCCGTGAAAAAAGCGTTGATTGACATAAGCGTTGCGCCGAAATAGCTGGCTCCCGTAAATGCCTGAATGAAGCTCATCAGTCCGAACACGCCGCCGATTACAGCGCCGCCCGCGGCGCCGAGCGTGATGGACGCGATGATGACCGGAACTGCGAGAAACGTTATCTCAACAATTCCGGCTTTAAGAAAGCCGAGCGGAGTCAATCCCATAATAACGGTGATTGCTGCCAAGAGTGCGTACAAAACGATTTGTTTTGTCCTGTTCATAAAAAAACCTCCGTTTTCGGGAATATCTTATATTCCCATATATGCTGCCGCTCCGAAAGGATGCGGCGCACGGGCAGAATTTGCCCTTAATTAAATTCCGAATCAGTTCTCCTGCGGACAATTCTTTTTGTAAATTATATAAAGTCCGTTCAGCAAAAGATTGTCGTCAATGGTGATTTTGTGGCGGCAGTGCGGAATAACAATGCGCGCAAGTCCGCCCGTTGCAACAAGCGTTGCTTTTGTTTTCAGCTCGTCAAAAATCCTGTCAACCATTCCGTCCACAAGTGCGGCGTTTCCGAAAACAACACCCGATTTCATGCACTCGACAGTGTTTTTCGCAATAACCGTTTTCGGCGCTTCAAGGCTGATTTGCGGCAGCTGTGCCGTTCCGCCGGCAAGAGCTTTGAGTGAAAGCTCAACTCCCGGTATAATCGAAACGCCCTTGAAAGCCGCGTGCTCGTCCACAACAATCATTTTTGTTGCCGTTCCCATATCGGTGATAAGCACCGGCGGCTCGTACATGTTATATGCCGCAACGCAGGCACATATTAAATCCGCTCCCACCTGCGAAGGGTTGTCAACAAGCAGATTGATTCCCGTTTTAACCCCGGGTCCCACAATAAGTGATTCAACTCCGTAAACCATTTTAACGGCGCTTTTAAGGCCGTGCGTTATCTGCGGAACAACCGAGGAAATGATTGCGCCGCGAACATAAGCCGTTTTTTCCGACTTAAGCGCGATTACGCTTTTTATCGTTGCCGCATATTCCGAATCGGTCTTTCTGGGGTCTGTTGAAAGCCGCGCAACAAAATTAAGGCTTTCCCCCTCAAAACCGCCGATTACTATATTCGTATTTCCGATGTCGATTGCAAGTATCATTCCAATCACCTGAGAACATGTTATCAAAAAAAACGTCCGTTGTCAATTTTTATTGCAGAAAAGGTCAAAATGACGAAAATATGTAATTAATAATCTGTTTATTTGTGCAAAATGCCAAACAGAAAAAATAATTATTGTGCAGATTTCGGATATATATATATAAATATTTATAGTAAAATAATATTAACAGGCATGGAAAAGCCGCCGCGGCAAACGGCGGCGATGCCTGCATTTCAAGGAAACGGAGGACGGGAAAAATGAACGTATTCAGCGGAGAAAGTATCAGAAACGTAGTGGTTTTGGGTCACGGAGGAGCAGGTAAAACGTCGCTTATCGAAGCGATATTACATAAAGCGGGGGCATCGGACAGATTCGGAAAAATTTCCGACGGAACAACTGTCTGCGATTATGATCCCGAGGAAATTAAAAGAAAGATTTCCATTAACCTCACCTTGGCGCCGTGCGTTTGGCACACGCCGAAAATTGCGGATTCAAAAATCAATCTTATCGACACGCCCGGTTATTTTGACTTTGCCGGGGAGGTTATGGGCGGAATCCGCGCGGCAGACAGTGCGCTCATTGTTGTAAATGCCAAAAACGGCGTTCAGGTCGGCACGGAAAACGCATGGGAATATGCCGACGCGCGCGGAATGGCGAAAATGATGTTTATAAACAATATGGATGACGAAAATGCCGATTTTGATAAGGTTGTTGCGCAGATTCACGAAAAGTTCGGCGCAAGCGCGGCAGTGTTCAGAATTCCGATAAAGGAAGGGAAAGGAATTTCGGGCTATGTGAATGTTGTAAGCGGCAAAGCGTACACCGTTGCAAACGATGTTGAAACAGAAATCCCGATTCCCGAAAAAATGAGGGAAAACTATGATAAATACCATGATGCGCTGCTTGAAGCGGTTGCGCTTACGAGCGACGAGCTTCTGGAGCGTTACCTTTCCGGAGATGTTATCACGGACGATGAAATGCGCGCCGTTTTAAAGGGCAGCGTTAAGCGCGGCATGGTTGTGCCGGTATACGGCGGATTTGTAACGGGAAATACCTTTGCGGTGCGCTCGCTTATGGACGCCATGCTTAAATATCTGCCGTCCCCCGTGGAGGCGGAAACAGAGCCCCCGTGTGACAGCTCCGCACCGATGAGCGCAATCGTGTTTAAAACGCTTGCCGATTCTTACGGAAAGGTGTCGCTGTTTAGGGTTATGAGCGGAACGGTTAAGGCCGACAGCAGCGTTTACAACTCCGGGAAGGATGCAAACGAGCGCATCGGCAAGCTCTATCTTCTCCGCGGCAAAAAACAGATTGAAGTTCCCGAGCTTAAAGCCGGCGATATCGGTGCGGCAACAAAGCTTGCGGTTACGCTGACGGGCGACACGCTCTGCGCCGTCGGGCAAAAGACCGTTTTGGAGGGCGTTGAAATTCCGCGCCCGAACCTTGAAATGGCAATCATTCCGCAGGCAAAAGGCGATGAGGAAAAGATTAACACCGGGCTTTCAAAGCTGCGCGAGGAGGATCCGTCATTTGAAATAAGGAACAATCACGAAACAAAGCAAACGCTTATTGTCGGTCAGGGAGATTTGCATTTAGAGGTAATTTCAAGCAAGCTGAAAACAAAATTCGGCGTCAGCGTCAGCCTTGAAGCGCCAAAGGTGGCATACCGCGAAACAATCAGAAAAAGCGTTAAGGTTCAGGGCAGGCACAAGAAGCAGTCAGGCGGTCACGGGCAGTTTGGCGATGTGTGGATAGAATTCAGCCATCACGACGGCGACGATCTTATATTCGAAGAAAAGATATTCGGCGGAGCTGTTCCGAAAAACTACTTCCCGGCGGTTGAAAAGGGTTTGCGTGAAAGCATTGTCAAGGGCGTGCTTGCAGGCTATCCCGTTGTCGGACTTAAGGCAGTTTTGGTTGACGGGTCATATCACCCGGTTGATTCCTCGGAAATGGCGTTTAAGGTTGCCGCTTCAATTGCATACAAAGAGGGGCTTTCGCAGGCAAACCCCGTGCTTTTAGAGCCTGTCGGACATCTCGAGGTAACAATGCCCGAGGCGCAGATGGGCGATATTATCGGCGATATTAACAAGCGCCGCGGCAGAATCCTCGGAATGAATCCCATCGGGGACGGAAAGGGCAAGGTTGTTGCCGAGGTTCCGATGGCTGAAATGTTCAAGTATGCAACGGATTTGCGCAGCATGACGCAGGCGCGCGGAAAATATATGCTCGTTCAGGAACGCTATGAGGAGGTTCCTCCGAACATTGCGCAGAAAATCATCGATGCAGCCAAGGAAGCTAAAAAAGAATAAATTTTTAATAAAATGTGCGATTTATTTGAAATCGCACATTTTTTATTGTATACTTAAAGATACAAATGAAATGAGGAGTATTCTGATGTACGATTTGACGAATCCTGAAATAATAAAATATCTTTGCTCGAAATACGGCTTCAGCTTTTCAAAGGGCATGGGGCAGAATTTCATAACGGATGAGGACGTTCCGCTGACGATGGCAAGAAAAGCTGCGGAGGACGCGGAGGGAATCATCGAAATCGGACCCGGCTTCGGAAGCCTGACCGCAGCGCTTGCGCAGGCTGCCGACAAGGTGGTATCAATTGAGCTTGACCGCCGCCTTGAAAAGGTGCTTGCCGAAACGCTTGCAGGCTTTGACAATGTTGAATTTATCTGGGACGACTGCATGAAGGTTGACATGAAAAAGCTGATTGCGGAAAAATTTCCGTCCGGGAATGTAAGCGTTGCGGCAAATCTTCCGTACTATATAACAACGCCTATCATAATGTCGCTGATTGAGGGCGGACTGCCGCTCAAAAGGATAGTTGTCATGATTCAGAAGGAGGTTGCCGAGCGCCTTTGCGCAAAGCCCGGCGGAAAGGAATACGGTGCGGTAACGGTTGCGGCGCAGTATCGCTGCAAAACGGAAATTATTAAAAATGTCCCGGCATCGTCATTCATTCCGCGCCCCAAGGTTGACAGCGCCGTAATCTGCCTTGAAATGAGGGATAAGCCCCTTGTGTCGCCGCTGAATGAAAAAGCGTTCTTCGCACTTGTTAAGGCGGCATTTGCCCAGCGCAGGAAAACGCTTGCAAACGCGCTTTCGGCAGCCGGAATTTTCGGAAGCAAGGAAAGCATTTCCGCCGCAATTTCAGGCATGGAGCTTTCGCCCACGGTGCGCGGAGAAGCTCTTTCAATCGGGCAGTTTTGCGCTTTGAGCGATTATTTCGAAAAAAACAGATAAAATAAAGTCATTTTTTCCGCGCAGATGTTGAAAAGCAGATCAATTTATTATATAATAAAAGAAAACTTATCGGGAGGTTGTGCAATGAATTTCTTTGAGGATTTGAAAAACTATGACAGCGAGGTTTACGCTTCGTGCGAAAGGGAGCTTGAACGTCAGCGCCATAATATCGAGCTGATAGCTTCGGAAAACATCGTTTCAAAAGCGGTGCTTTTAGCGGCAGGCGGCGTTCTGACAAACAAATATGCCGAGGGCTACAGCGGAAAGCGTTACTATGGCGGATGCTGCTATGTTGACGAGGTTGAAACGCTTGCAATCGAGCGAGCAAAGAAGCTTTTCGGCGCGGAGCATGCGAACGTTCAGCCGCACAGCGGTGCAAATGCCAATTTTGCAGCGTTCTTTGCATTTCTTAAGCCGGGCGACACGGTTATGGGAATGAATCTTGCGCACGGCGGTCACCTGTCGCACGGTTCTCCCGTTAATGTAAGCGGAAAGTATTTTAATATAGTTCCGTACGGCGTTGATGAAGAAACGGGGCTTATAGATTACGATAAAATGCTTGAAACGGCGCGCGAGTGCAAGCCGAAGCTTATTGTTGCCGGTGCAAGCGCATATTCAAGAACGATTGATTTTGCAAAATTCCGCGAAGCTGCCGATGAAGTCGGCGCAATTCTCATGGTCGATATGGCTCATATCGCCGGGCTTGTTGCGGCAGGGCTGCATCCCAGTCCCGTGCCTTATGCCGATGTTGTTACAACAACAACGCATAAAACGCTGCGCGGACCGAGGGGCGGAATGATTCTCTGCAGGGAGGAATATGCAAAGCAGATTGACAAGGCTGTTTTCCCCGGAACGCAGGGCGGACCGCTTATGCACATCATTGCCGCAAAGGCTGTTGCCCTCGGCGAAGCGCTGACGGAGGATTTCCGCAGCTATCAGAAGCAGGTTGTGAAGAATGCAAAGGCTCTCTGCAATTCACTTAAGGAAGAAGGCTTCAACATTGTTTCTGGTGATACGGACAATCATCTCATGCTGCTCGACCTGCGTCCGTTCGATATAACGGGTAAGGAGCTGGAGCATCGGCTTGACGAGGTGCACATCACAGCTAACAAAAATGCGATTCCCAATGATCCGCAAAGCCCGTTCGTTACAAGCGGCGTTCGCCTCGGAACACCGGCTGTTACAACGCGCGGATTCAAAGAGGAAGACATGAAAAAAATTTCTGAATGGATTAAGCTGACGGCAACCGATTTTGAAGCAAGCAAAAACGACGTGACAAAGGCTGTTTGTGAGCTTTGCCAAAAACACCCAATCTATTAAAGTCAGAACAATTCAGAAAGGGGCAACACTTCCTTATCCGGCGGCGGCTAAGGCGGCATTGCTCCTTTTTAACAAACAGAAATGCTGCGGAAAATATATGTGAAGGGATTTGAAAACGAATGAAGCGCCCGAGAAAAGCGAAAGCGACAACCTTTAATCTATATGTTTTTGTTGTGCTTGCGGCATTTGAGATATTGATGTCGTTCACATTCCTCGGATATGTGCACATTCCGCCGATTTCGGCGACGTTTGCATATCTGCCGGTAATGCTTGCGGCAGAAATGCTCGGCACGGTGCAGTCAACCGCAATGGGAGCAATTTTCGGTTTGGCAAGCATGTACAAATCCTCGGAGAGCTATATTTTGCCCACCGACAAGGCGTTTTCCCCGTTTTACAGCGGAAAGCCGCTCGCCAGCCTGCTTCTCGCCATCGGAGCAAGAACCCTGTTCGGATTCCTGACAGGGATTATGTTCAGCTGCGTCAAAAAGAAAAAACACTCGTCCGTATGGGTCGGGGTTGCAGCGCTTGCCGCGCCGCTGATTCACGCGGTAATTGTCTATTCCGTGATGGTCATGTTTTTCCGCGAGTTTGATTACGGCGCTCTTGAGCGCTCCGCAACGAGCGGAATAAATATTGCGGTTACTCTGCTCGGTGTAATTGTCACACTGCTGTTTAAAAAGCTTTATGACAGTGAGCTTATTGAAAAGGTAAAGGCTTCGGTCAGCCATTCCGTGTATAATCCGTATGCGGATTCCGGGAAAAGAACGGTTATTGTTTCTGTGTTTGCGGCTTTTGTGCTGGGAATGACAATTCTTGCTGCACTGTACTTTTCAAACAGAACATCGATAATGCTTGAAATGCACGGAATCGAGGTTTCAACGGGCGTGGACAGGGATTTGACGCATCTGCAAGTGCAGTTCACCGCGGCAATGATTTCGCTGAATGTGATTTGTGTTATTGTGCTGATTTTGCTTTATCAGTATACAGCCTACAAAAATTTTCTCGGAGAGCTCGACCCCGTAACCGGGGTGATGGGGCGGCGGTTATTTTTAAATTGCTGCGAAAGGTCACAAAAACTTGCCGATTTGCGAACCGTGAAAAACGGGTGGTTTTTGTTTGCCGATGTTGACCTTTTTAAGGATATTAACGACACATACGGTCATTCTGTCGGCGACGATGTTCTCAGGGAGGTTGCGTTGGCGCTGAAAAAAACGTTTTACGACTGCGGAATCGTCGGCAGAATGGGCGGCGATGAGTTTTCGGTATTGATTGACAAAAAGGAAGTTCCGAAGGATGAGCTTGAAACGCGGCTCGGCACGTTTTATGGCGAAATTGCAGGGCTCTTGCCATCGCAGCGGGGGATCAGCTGCAGCATCGGCGTATGCGGCTTCAGTTACCCTGCGGAAATATCGGAGCTGATGAACAAGGCGGACGAAAACCTGTATAAAGCAAAAAATAACGGACGCGGCTGCTATGTTGTCGGATAATTGAATACCGGTACAAAAAGAGCCGTATCAAAATTGAAACGTATTTTGATACAACCTTTTAATGCGTTCTGTGCATTTTGCTGAAGCCCGGTGGCAAAAGAAAAATAGCGAAGAACGGACAAACTGAACCCGAAGGCGTACAAGAACACAGGGCTCCCGAAAACCA
>OGMF01001495.1_pt1 | contig 22386 bp, 17 predicted proteins | sample 1572921 | NCBI WGS metagenome assembly OGMF01 (sample SAMEA2581919, study PRJEB24529) | metagenome | biome: Human gut stool | place: China | collected 2011 | reverse complement strand
AGCGGGAGTTTGCAGGATATGCTTGCACCTACCGCCTAAAACTTGCCTTTGACTTTGACAGCAAACAGCTTGCAAAGGTCATTTCTGCGATTGCGGATTGTGGGGCGCAACCAGAACTCAGCATTGCGTTCACCGTGAAAAACCCGGCAAGAGTCAGCGAAGAGCTGCTGATCAATGCGACGGAGAACGCCAGAGCAAAGGCGGAGATTCTTTGCAAAGCATCAGGCAGTACGCTTGGGCAGTTGCTCAACATCGACTACAACTGGGGCGAACTCAATGTTTTTTCCAGAACAAGCTACGATGTTGAAGACTGCATTCAGCCTCTCATGGCGATGAGCAAATGCGCTGCACCAGAAATCGAGCCAGACGATATTGACGTATCTGACACCGTGACTTTTACATGGGGAATCACCTGATCGAATAAATATTTTGTACCACGACCCCCTATTTTGAATAAAAAAAGTCCGTTGTAAAGTGAAGGGGTATTTTACGGGGAGTCTCTGCGAGGGAATACGATTTTAGAGAATAGCAAGCACAGCCGGTGTATATACACACGGCGATTTCCGATTAAGGAAACCCTCCCCTTAATCGCAGAAATGCTTGTTGGGAAGTCTCCCAAACCCTCTTTCTTTACGAAAGGACGGAACGCCGATGGCAAACAGAACGCGACCAAATCAGATACTCTTCTTCGTCTCCGACGATGAGAAAAGAATCATCAAGGCAAAGATGGCGCAGCTCGGAACAAAGAACATGGGAGCATATCTCCGGAAGATGGCGATTGACGGCTATATCATCAAGGTGGATTACACGCAGCAGAAGAAACTCGCCGCCGCTGTCAGCCGTGTTGCCTCGAATATCAATCAGATTTGCCGCCGCATAAACTCCACTGGACACTTCTATGCGGACGATATTGCAGAGCTGAAAGAAAGGCAGGGTGAGATATGGCAGTTACTAAAATCAAGCCAATCCGAGGAACTGTAAACAAGGCTCTTGCCTATATTCTCGACCCGCAGAAGACCGACGATGCCTTCTATGTTTCCTCCTATGGGTGCGCTGCAAGCGACGCGGCAGCAAAAGAATTTGAATGGACAAGAAACCTTGCAGTGCAGCAAGGAATGCAGATGCCGAAGGTACTTGCCCGTCATCTGATTCAGTCCTTTGACATCGGGGAAGTGACACCGGAAGAAGCGCACGAAGTCGGGAAACAGCTTGCGGACGAATGGCTCAAGGGCAAGTACGAGTATGTGATTGCAACCCACATTGACAAGGGGCATTGCCATAATCACATCATCTTCAATGCTGTGAATTATGTGGACTTCCATGCCTACCGGAGCAACAAGAGAACCTATCGGGAGCTGCGTCAACTCAGCGATGAAATATGCAAAGAACATGGGCTATCTGTGATCCCTCCGTCGCAGAACAAGGGCATGGACTACAAGGAATACACCGAAGCCAAACGCGGCACGAGCTGGAAACAAAAGCTCAAGCAGACCATCGACCGGCTTGTCATCACTGCGAAGGACTACGATGACTTTCTGCGGCTCATGCAGGAAGCCGGTTATGAAATTAAGACCGGCAAATACATTTCCTTCCGCGCTGAAGGTCAGGAGCGATTTACCCGCTCTAAAACCATTGGAGAGAACTACACCGAGGAACGCATCAAGGAACGGATTGCCGGACGGACACCCCGAAGAAGCCAGAGGCAGACCATGCAGAAGGGCATCTCTCTCATCGGAGATATTCAGGAGCGGATCAGGCTCATCGACAGCAAGGGCTATGAGCATAAAGCCAAGCTCACGATCCTCAAGGAAGCGGCGCGGACACTCAACTATCTTACGGAAAACAACTTGCTCCAATACGCCGATCTTGAGAAGAAGGTTGAGGACGTTCACAGCTCCTATGACCGCACCGGCAAGGAGCTGAAAGACGTTGAGGCACGTCTGCGGGAAGTCCAGCCGCTTATCAAAAACATCTCCAACTACCAGCACCTAAAGCCCGTATATGACGCCTTCCAGAAGGCGAAAGACAAGCCGAGTTTCAAGGCAAAGCACGAAGCAGAGCTTGTGATCTTTGAGGCGGCGCGGAGTACACTGCTTGCCATGCAAGGCGATGAAAAGCTGCCGAGCTTGAAGACGCTCCAAGCGGAACAGCAGAGACTTCTTGAAGAGCAGCAGCGGCTTTATGACGAACGTGCGAGGCTCAAAAAGGAAGCTCGGATGATCGACACTTTGAAGGCAAACGTGGACGATTTCCTCAAGCCAAGCGCAGAGCGCGACCAAGAGTATCAACGCAATTCTCAGCGCGAATAAAGAGAAAAGGAAAGGCAGTTTTCATGAGTAACTGCCTTTCCCTTTTTGAAAATCAAAACCATCAAGAACTTGCATCTTTTTTGTGAACTTGTGCATGAGATAATTGCATTCAAAGAGGTTTTCGTGTATAATAGAATGGAAGTCATGATTAGCGGATGAGTAAAGGGGTGCGTATCATGGGAATCAGCTACAAAAAACTTTGGATGCTCCTGATAGAACGAGACATAAAGAAGTCCACCTTCCGGCAAGAGCTTAACCTTGCATCCGGAACATGGACGAAACTGAATAAGGGGGAAGAAGTGTCCCTCTCTATTTTGCTGCGCATCTGCGGCTATTTGAATTGTGACATTGGAGATATTTGTGAGGCTGTGCGGACGGACAACTGATAGGTCCTTTTTCCGTGCGGCTTTTTTATATACCAGTGGAGACGAATTAAATGTTTGTGCGTAGCAGGACTGTTACAAAAAAAGGAGGATAACAGATGGACATTGGCGTAACGATAAGCAAAGTCCGAAAAGAATACAGAGAATACTTACGGGAAACTCACCCGGACTGGGCTGACACGACTATCAGCACCCATGTTTCCGATGCGTTCTATCTGTATCAAAACACTATTGCGCTGTCCTTCTGGAAGTGTTTTGAAAGTGATGCCTCTATGGAGAAAGCGAAAGGCGAAATCTTCGACTACCTAAAACAAGAAGTAATGTCTGATCGAGCAGACGAACGCACTGCACAGTATTATAGAGATTTGAAGCGGCTGAAAGAATTTATTGATTCTAAGGGCGGCGTCAAGACGTATATCGGTTATGAATATGACTGCGAAGTCATTGTCTACAAATATGCTAAGATGGTTTATGATGGCACAATGGAGATGGACGCTGCTGTAAAAGCCATGTGTCAGGAGGTCCCGTGCTTTGGAGAAACCTCGCACAAGCTGACGATCATGCTCTTTGCGTCCATGATGAAGGGCATAAAATACACTCGCAGGTCCAACACTGAAACTACGGTTTACTTCATCGTCCACATTGGGAAAGACTACGGACAGGAGCAAATGGTCAATGCTCTAAAAGCCACTCAGGAGAACATTAAATATTACTACGAGCAAACCGGCAACAAGTCTAACAGCATTCGTAGAGGATGCAAAAAGATCGTCGAAGAGAACAACATTGATATATCCTTCGACGATGAAATCTTTGATGGAATCATTCCGAAGGAGAACACAGATACAGCTCTTTCATCCGACGCTACTGCAACACACTATTGGCTGTACGCAGCGGGTGATGGCTCCGCAAATTGGGAGAATGATTATGCCGAAGGGATTATGGCTATCGGCTGGTCTGACCTTGGCGATCTAATGGAATATAGCTCCAAGGAAGAAATGCGGGCAAAGATGAAAGAGGTCTACGGGGATACTGGCTCATATAAGAATCAGGTTCTTGCTACATGGCAATTTGCAAACGAGCTGAAACCCGGTGATGTCGTCTTTGTTAAAAAAGGCAGAAAACAGATCCTCGGTCGCGGGTTGGTCGAAGGCGAATATGTTTTTGATCCTGAACGCGGTCAATATGCCAATACCCGAAAGGTACGCTGGACAGATAAGGGCGAGTGGGAATTATCAGATCAGGGTGCTATCAAAACGTTGACGGATATTACGTCCTACACAGATTACGTCAAGAAGCTGCAAAACATAATTGACGGAGACAAGCACGAAGACAGCTTCGACGATGCCGCTGACGAGGAAATCACTTTCGAGCCATACACCGCTGATGATTTTCTGACTGATGTGTATATGGACGAAGATCGGTATAAGGTTCTCAAGTCGCTGCTTCTAACCAAAAAGAATGTAATTCTGCAAGGCGCACCGGGCGTGGGAAAAACCTTCGCAGCAAAGAGACTGGCATTTTCTATCATGGGAGAAAAGGACACCAACCGTGTGAAAATGGTTCAGTTTCATCAGAGTTATAGCTATGAAGATTTCATCATGGGTTTCCGCCCGACGGAGACAGGATTTGAACTGCGAAAGGGCGTATTCTACGAGTTTTGCAGACAAGCGGCTGAGGATGATCGTCCATACTTTTTCATTATCGACGAGATCAACAGAGGCAATCTCAGCAAGATTTTTGGCGAACTCTTCATGTTGATTGAGAGTGATAAACGCGGTGTCGAATTGCAGCTTCTATATGCAGATGAGCAGTTCTCCATTCCAAGTAACGTCTATATCATTGGCATGATGAACACTGCTGACCGTAGCCTCGCCATGCTGGACTACGCACTTAGACGTCGTTTTGCTTTCTTTGAGCTTGCTCCGGCATTTTCGTCTGCTGGATTCAGAGCATACAGAACGAAAGTCAATAACCCGAAGTTTGACCGGCTCATTGCAACAGTTGAGCAGCTTAACGACGTAATTGCAAACGATGACTCGCTTGGTGAGGGGTTCTGTATCGGACATAGCTATTTCTGTACAAACGCAACCATCAACGATGAATGGATGCGGTCTGTTGTCGAATATGAACTGATACCTCTTTTGAAAGAATACTGGTTTGACGAGGCAGTTAAAGTGAAGGATTGGAGCCGCACATTACGCGAGGTAGTCAAATGATCCGTGTCCAGAACGTTTATTATATGCTGGCTTATGCGTTCCAAGTGCTGCATGAGCAAGGGTATAAAAATGTCGCCACCGAAGAGTTTGATAATGTGGCTGAACTTCTGTCTGCTATTCTCTGCCGTGGAGTATCTGTCCAGATAAAGAGAGGCTTAATCAGACAATACATTTCAAGAGAGGAAGCACTTGCGTCTCCCCGTGGGAAACTTGAAATTGGTGAATCCATAAAGACACAGGTTATTCGCAAGAAACAGCTCATTTGCAATTATGATGAGTTTTCGGTTGATGCCTACCCAAACCGAATCATCAAAACAACAATGGATTTGCTGCTTCGTGGAAGTATTTCAAAAGCCAGAAAAAAGGAGATCAGGAAGTTGATGATTTTCTTTGATGGCATCAGCATATTGGACATCCATAGTATCAACTGGGACATTCAATATGATCGCAATAATCAAACATATCGGATGTTGATAGCCGTTTGCCGATTTGTGATAAAAGGTCTTTTGCAGACGACAGCCGATGGCTCAACAAAGATTATGGATTATGCAGATGATCAAACAATGGCGAAGCTATACGAGAAGTTTATTCTCGGATACTATCAGCGTGAGCATCCAGAGTTAAAAGCATACTCTCCACAGATTGCGTGGCAAGTCACAGATGGGTACAGAACGCTCTTGCCGACGATGCAGTCCGACATTGTGATTACGAATAAGGCAGCAAAGAAAACGCTCATCATCGACGCCAAATACTACACGCACAATATGCAAATGAAGGCATCGTACATGACGCAGACACTTCATTCCGGAAATCTGTATCAGATTTTCACCTATGTGAAGAACTGGTCTGCCGCGCCGGATGAGGTCGTTTCCGGTATGCTTTTATATGCGGGAACAGACGATGCGATTCAGCCAAACAATGATTATCAAATGAGCGGGAATCAGATCAGTGTGAAGACATTGGACATGGACTGCGACTTTTCTAAAATTGCAGCGCAGCTCGACAGCATTGCTGATCGGATAAAGTAGAGCGTAGGCACTGGACAGCCGTTCTTCTAATCTCACCGCTTCTTAAACAAGCAGATACGCTCTCCGTGGAAAGGAGCAATCATGAGTATACTTGAAAATCCCATACCGAATGAGGTGTTGGATAATGCAACAAGCCCTCTCACCGATGACAGGGCAGCGTACAAAGACAGCACCTACGAGATCGTTTCAAAGGTGGCTTACCTGATTGGTGTGCCAAAACGCATCTTTGACAACGAACATGAAGCCCCAAAAGTTGAAGTATACAATCGGTTGGACAGTGATAAAACAGCTCGGATTATAAGACATCTTTGCATTGTACGAACTGCGATTGAGCGCAATTTCAAGCGCATCAATGAACGCATGAGATTCCAGTATGAGACCATTCTGAGTATGCCGGAATATGTTCCGCAGGAAAGCATAAACCAGCTAAGTCTTGACGGAGTGAACTTCATCAAAAACACCAGCAAAAAACTGTGCCAACACGTTGTCGAGATTAACAGGTTGATTTGCGATAGAATCAACAACTGCAAGAAGCTCTTTCCACTCTGGATAAATTGGGATTACATTAAAGCACTTTTCGTCATGCCTGATGGTTTGAAGGAAGATGGTACAAGAGAGGCTGCCGACATTTATTACTCTCATTTGCTTTTTTATCCCTATCAGATGTACATAAACTGGCAGCCGGAGGAAGTCGGCAACATTCTTTACAATGATAAGAAGTTCGTTACCTTGCTGTACAGTTGGAACAACGACTATTTCACCGAATATAGCAAAGTCTCAGATGCGGGGAGTTATATCAAAGGAAGTATTTATGAGTTTATTGAGAGCAGCGAAAAGACTGTTATCGTTGTCGATTGTGAAAACTCTGATCCCTACAAGCTGTGTGCTACCTTAAAAAACCTCGATCACGAGTATACACAAAAAATTGCGTCGATCATTCTCTTTGATGATGTGCATACCGCCTCCGCATGGAGGATATTAGACAGCTTCACCGCAATTCATGTTGAACACATGATGATTGAACGGGTGAAGCAAAGCAAGTCACTCGTTGATGTCATGCTTATTGCCCGAACTTGTCAGGAACACTACAAGAATAACGTCGATTCCTTTATTCTTGTTTCCAGCGACTCCGACTACTGGGGGTTAATCTCGTCTCTGCCGGAAGCACGTTTTTTAGTTATGATTGAACGAGAGAACTGCGGACCGGACTTGAAGAATGCACTCCTGAATGCAGGGATATTTTATTGCTATATTGATGACTTCTACTCTGGGAATGCCGAGGACATCAAGCTCGGCGCACTTTTCAAAGAAATGGAGCGTTATATTGACCAAACCGTCAGGCTCAATATCAACGAGATGTTCAGTGCCGCTTTGAAGGCAACGCGCATTGAGATGAGTTCGTCTGAGAAAAAACAGTTCATCGCAAAGTACCTAAAAACAATGCAAATGGAAATTACAGATGATGGTGACGTGGTTTTGCAGTTGAAACGAAAATAAGTCCGGTATTTGGGACACTTGCTATGATAAAATAGAAATGAGGACAGGCTGGCAACCAACAAATGATCCTCAAGTATTGGAGATGAAGATATGGCATACCAAAGCGAAGCGGCTCTTGAACAGCAGTTTATTGAGCAACTGAACAAGCAGGAATATACCACAGTCGCAATTCCTGATTATGACGCGCTGGTGGAGAACTTCAAAGTTCAGTTTGAAGCCTTCAATGCGCCAAAGCTGGATACGCCTATCACCGATAAAGAGTGGGAGCGTATCTTCAACCTCATGCTCGGAAAGTCAGTTTTCCAGAGTGCAAAAATCTTGAGGGATAAGTTTGTCCTTGAGCGTGAAGATGGTACAAAGGTATATCTGTCCTTCTTTGATCAGGACCACACGAAGAACATTTTCCAAGTTACTCATCAAACGACCGTGGTTGGAAAGTACGTCAATCGTTACGACGTTACGATTCTCGTAAACGGCTTACCCCTGATCCAAGTAGAATTAAAGCGCCGTGGCATTGACATCCGCGAGGCAGTCAATCAGGTCATGCGTTATAAGAAGCACTCCTACAACGGGCTGTATCATTTCATTCAGCTCTTTATTGTCTCCAACGGTGTTGACACAAAGTATTTTGCCAATTCCGACAGAGACTTGATGTATAGCCTTGCTTTCTTCTGGACTGATTTCAATAACGTCCGCATCACCAATTTGAAGGACTTTTCGATTTCTTTCCTTGCAAGGGATCACATCATTAAAATGCTGACACGCTACACCATCCTAAATGATACCGATAAGATTTTGATGGTCATGCGTCCCTATCAGGTTTATGCCGTAGAAGCACTGATCCGTCAGGCAACACTCACAAACCGGAATGCGTATATCTGGCACACAACCGGTGCGGGCAAGACGCTTACATCCTTTAAGACGGCGCAAATCCTCGCAGCAAATCCGAACATCAAGAAAGTCATTTTCCTTGTTGACCGAAAAGACTTGGATTCTCAGACAACCGAAGAGTTTAACAAGTTTGAGGCTGGTTCCGTTGATGTGACAGATCGCACCGATGTCCTTGTCCGCCAGATGAAGGACAAGAACAGGCAGCTTATCGTCACCACGATGCAGAAGATGGCAAACGCTGTAAAGCGCCCTCAGTACGAGAAAGTAATGGACGCATACAAAGACGAGAAGGTTGTCTTTATCATCGACGAGTGCCACCGCAGCCAGTTTGGGGATATGCACAAGGACATTGTGCGGCATTTCAGAAAGGCACAGTTTTTCGGCTTCACGGGGACACCTCGGTTTGAAGTCAACGGTAAAACTGAGGGTAAAATCACGCAAACAACAGAAATGCTCTTTGGTGAGTGTCTTCACAATTACCTGATTAAAGACGCCATCTTCGATAATAATGTTCTGGGCTTCCACATCGAATACATAAAAACAATGGAGGGTGATTTCGACTGGGATGACCCGACACTCGCGGACGCGATTGATATAGGCGAACTCTATATGTCCGATGAGCGAATGTCTCTGATCGCCAATCACATCATCCAGAACCACAAGGCGAAAACCCGAAATGGACAGTATACGGCTATTTTTGCCGTGTCCTCTATTGATGCCCTTGTTAAGTATTACGACATTTTCAAGAAGATCAAGCATGACCTGAATATCAGCGGCATCTTCTCCTACGGGCAGAATGAGGATGCCGAGGGCAAGGACGAGCATAGCCGTGATTCGTTGGAGCGTATCATCAAGGACTATAACGAGATGTACGGGACCAATTTCTCCACAGATACGTTCTCGGCTTATCACAAGGACATCTCTGACCGAGTAAAGGGAAAGAAAACAAAGTCGCTTGATATTCTTATCGTCGTGAATATGTTCCTGACCGGATTTGACAGCAAGCAGCTCTCTGTCCTTTATGTGGACAAGGATTTGAAGTATCATGATCTGCTGCAAGCCTATTCCCGCACAAACCGTGTTGAGAAGGAAACAAAGCCCTTTGGCATTATCATTTGCTACCGCAACCTCAAAAAACGCACCGATGACGCGCTGACACTCTTCTCTAAGAGTCAAGATACTTCCGGCATTGTTGTTCCGGGGTATCAATACTTCGTGGAGAAGTTCAACGAAATGGTGATGAAGCTCAAGGAAATCGCGCTGTTCCCTGAGTCCGTGGACACAATGCAGAACGAGGACGATCAGAAGAAGTTTGTCGTGACCTTCCGTGAGCTGACAAAGTACCTCCAATCGTTGCAGACCTTTATTGAGTTCAGTTTCGATCAGGATGCTCTTATCATGTCCGAGCAAGAATATCAGGACTATAAGAGCAAATACCTCATGCTCTACTCAAGGCAAAAAACTGACCGCGAGGTTGTCTCCGTCCTGAATGACGTTGACTTCTGCATCGAATTGATGGAGAGTGACAGGATCAATGTCGCATACATCATGAACCTGATCCGTAACATCCACTTCGATGATCCCAAACAAAAGGATTACGATATTAAACACATTAAGGACGAGTTGGGGAGAACCGATAATCCGCAGTTGCTCCGGAAAGTCGAAATCCTGCAAGCATTCTTGGATCGTGTTGTTGTCGGCTTAGAAAGTGCGGATGAAATTGATGCAGCCTATAACGACTTTGAAAATGAAGCAAAGCGCGAAGAGATCGTTGCCTTTGCGAAGACCGAGGATATTGACGCATCCATGCTGACAGATATTATTTCGGAATATGAGTTTTCCGGCACAATGGATGCAGGAAATATCCGAGATCGGATTGAGAAGCCCTTGCCGCTTTTGAAGAAACGCTCCCTTGTAAATCGGATCGTTGATTTCATCCGACAGCACACAGAGAAATACCAATAAGGAGAGAGATAAATGGATAATTCGATTCAGGCTCATCAGAAGGAGCTTTGCAATAAGCTATGGGCAATGGCAAATGCCTTGCGCGGAAACATGGAGGCGTATGAGTTCAAGAACTACATCTTGGGCATGATCTTCTACTACTACCTTTCTGACCGGACAGAGAAGTATATGGCGAATCTTCTCAAGGATGACGGTATCGGTTATGAAGAGGCGTGGGCAGACGAAGAGTACAAGACCGCTGTTGTCGAAGAGGCGTTGCGCGATCTCGGCTATGTCATCGAGCCACAGTATTTGTTCCGCAAGATGGTCAAGATGGTAGAAAACCGTTCCTTCGACATTGAGTTCTTGCAGAGCGCAATCAACGCGCTGATGGAGTCCACAATCGGAAACGATTCTCAGGAGGACTTTGACGGACTGTTTTCTGATATGCAGCTCGATTCATCGAAGCTCGGTCATACTGTCAAAGATAGAAGTGCTGTTATGGCAAAGATCATCGCTTCGCTGGACGAAATCAACTTCGGCGTGGATGATACCAAAATTGACGTTCTTGGTAACGCTTATGAATATCTGATCGGTCAGTTTGCTGCAACTGCTGGCAAGAAAGCCGGTGAGTTCTATACGCCCTCCGGTCCTGCCGAATTGCTTTGCCGTCTGGCTTGCCTCGGTCTCACGGATGTCAAGGATGCAGCCGACCCCACTTGTGGCTCTGGTTCGCTGCTGCTGCGCCTCAAGAACTACGCCAATGTGAGAAACTACTATGGACAGGAATTGACCTCCACGACTTATAACCTCGCCAGAATGAACATGATTCTGCGCGGAATCCCATATCGCAACTTTAACATCTACAACGGTGATACCTTAGAGCATGACTACTTCGGAGACATGAAGTTCCGTGTTCAGGTTGCCAATCCGCCTTATTCTGCAAACTGGTCTGCCGATATGCACTTCATGGAGGACGAGCGTTTCAATGAGTATGGCAAACTTGCTCCGAAGAGCAAGGCTGACTTTGCCTTTGTTCAGCACATGGTTTACCACATGGATGAGGACGGACGAGCCGTCGTTCTTCTGCCGCATGGCGTCCTGTTCCGTGGTGCTGCTGAGGAAGTAATCCGCAAGCATCTCATTCAGGAATTAAATGTTCTGGACGCGGTAATCGGTTTGCCTGCAAATCTGTTCTTTGGTACGGGCATCCCCGTATGCGTCCTTGTTCTCAAGAGAGAGCGAAACGGTAACTCTGACAACATTCTTTTCATCGACGCTTCCAGCGACTTTGAAGCCGGAAAGAACCAGAACATCCTTCGTGAGTGCGACATTGACAAGATTGTTGAGACCTACGAGCGCCGTCAGGATGTCGAAAAATATGCTCATATTGCGACCATGCAGGAGATTGAAGAAAACGGCTTCAACTTGAACATTCCTCGCTATGTTGATACCTTTGAGCCGGAACCTGAGATTGACTTGAATGAAGTTGCCGCTGAGATCCGTAAGCTACAATCTGAAATTAAGGATATTGATGCAGAACTGAAACCGTTTTTTGATGAGCTGGGGCTGGATTTCCCCTTTGATGTGGAGGGCAAATAATTATGGCAAATGTATCCTCAAGTAACGGTCTTGAGAAGCGTCCGAAGCTCCGCTTTCCGGGCTTTGATGAGCCGTGGAGAGCAGAGAAATTGTCTGATTTTGCAGAACGAGTAACACGGAAAAACAGCATCAATGAAACTGATCTACCCCTGACAATATCCTCGAAAGATGGTCTTGTCGATCAGATCAGTTACTTCAACAAAACCGTTGCAAGCAAAGACATGAGCGGATATTACCTTTTGAGGAATGGCGAATATGCGTATAACAAGAGCTATTCCGTAGGTTACGACTTCGGTTCAATAAAGCGGTTAGACCGCTATCCTATGGGAGCGTTGTCTACATTATATATCTGTTTTGCGCTCAAGAAGCACGATACAGATTTCATTAAGGTGTACTTTGATTCTCTCAAATGGTACAAGGAAATCTATATGATTTCAGCAGAAGGAGCAAGAAATCACGGATTGCTTAATGTCCCGACAGATGAGTTCTTCGCCACAAAACACTATCTGCCGGAGAATACTGCCGAGCAAAGAAAGATTGCAGACTTTCTCATTGCCTTGGATCGACGTATCGACGCTCAGCAATCTCTTGTAGATGCCCTCAAGAAGTATAAAAGAGGATTGCTCAATCAAATTTTTTCTGCAATCTCGAAAGGTTCTCAGCGCAGAAAACTTCGTGAGCTTGTTCACGTTTCAGGAGGCAAAACGCCAAGTATGAGTAATTCGCTCTATTGGAACGGAGACATCGTTTGGATTTCCTCCAAAGACATGAAGAGTAGTAGAATTTCCGGTAGCGAGCTAAAGATAACAAATCTGGCGCTCAATGAGATGACGCTTTATCATCCGGGGACATTATTGTTGGTTGCGCGGAGTGGTATCTTGAAACATTCGCTGCCTCTCGCTATTCTCGAAGTAGATGCAACGATAAATCAGGACATCAAAGCATTGCAAGTACATGGTTGCAATGCATTCTACCTCTATTATGCAATTCTGTCGCAAGAGGACAATATCATTAGAACCCTTGTGAAAACCGGAACAACTGTACAAAGTCTCATGATGGATTCCTTCTTAAACATTGAAATACCAACGCCTAACATTGACCAGCAACAAAGCATAATCGACAAGCTGGCTAAACTCGAAAAGTATGTAGATGTTCAGGGAAAAGAACTATCGTTATTATCCCAAATGCGAAATGGCTTGTTGCAACAGCTCTTCATATAAAGAGCTGCCTCATATAGCCGTCTCTCGTTTTACTCAGAAGGTCAAGTGTTTTTTGGGTCGCTTGCAACCGTGCCTCCACCATATCAAGAATATCTGCATACAGAAGTTGTTTCACATGGCTGGGATACATAACAGGAATACCCATAAGCAAATCATCCGTCATAGATACTCGATCATGACGAACGCCTTGTGAGCCGTTATCATAGATGTACCTGTACCATGCGTCGCTCTTAAAGTACCAAGCGAGATATGAAGGAGAAATATCTGCTTGCAGCACAAGACAGGTATATAGCGGCGAGATAATACCTTGCTCACTGAGAGTATATCTATTGAACGGTCCGTATGGCGCAGAATTTGACTTTCTCGGATTGTAAACAAAGTCTCCATTTTCGATGACATAGTAATTTGCTGTGTTTCCGTCCACTGCAATATCCTTGTCAAAGAAATCGCGCTGAGGAATTAGTCCGTATTCCGCAGAGTTGGTAATTACATTTTTTATTACTCCATCTGTGTTACGGCGCGAAACTTTTTTGAAAATATCACCCAGTCGAACACAAGTCCACTCTGTGCCATTCTGAGAAGGTAGTTGGCGAAAAATGCGCTGCATGACACCTCTTTTATACTTCTTGAGAGCTTCTACTTTTTTTCGCTGAACATCAATTCGACGGTCAAGTATGGTTAGAAAATCAACGATTTTCTGTTGCTCACGCAAAGGAGGAAAAACTACCATCCCTGTTAGTACAAATGTATTATTGACCTTCATATCATGTTTTGCGCCAATATTAACCAGTGGCTTTAGAAACTTGTTAAGTCGAAGATCGTTCGAGAAATAGAAATCAACAAACCTCGGAACAACAGTTTTTAAGGGGTGGTACACAGCGTAAAGAGTGGACACTATACCGGAAACACCATTGTTGACTTTGATAATCCCATAAGGATTTGCTTTGAGGGGACTCTTTGTATATACAATGTCATCGGTTTCGACTACATGATAATCAGCAACACTTTCACCAGCGAAAGATCGTCCCTGAAACGCTATCTGATTAACAATACCATATTCCCCTGAGACGGAAAGAACATTCTCTTTTCCAAACTTTAATTGTTTATTGCGGTCGGTGTTTTCAACGAGATAATATAGTAGTTCTTTATGCTCCCACGGCTCATCGAAGCCCGGAAAGCGGAGCTTCGGGCGCTTCTCAAGACCGTTACTTGAGGTCTATTTTCAGACCTCATTTCGGTATGAACCAAAAGTAAAATCCCTTGCAGTAGCAGAGATTTTCCGCTATTGCAAGGGATTTCGTCTGTCATATAGCTGTTTCTGCTTTCTTGATCAGAAGTATAAAAGAGGTGTCGTTCGCACACTGTTGTCCCCTGATTCATGTTGTATTGAAGAAACAACATGGACTACGGCTAAGATTGGCGATTTAGGCTCATTTACAAAAGGCGCACCATTATCGAAAGCAGACATAACACCTGATGGAACTCCGTTTATCCTATATGGTGAATTGTACACGACATACCATGAGGTAATAAATTCGGTTATACGCAGAACCAAAGCTCAACCAGAAAAGCAATATTATAGCCATGTTGGAGATGTGATCATTCCCACCTCCGGTGAGACACCGGAAGAAATATCAACCGCAGCGTGTGTTATGCTGCCAGATATAATTCTCGCAGGTGACCTCAACATATTCCGCAGTTCAAAAATTGACGGGCGGATTATGAGTTATATTTTGAATCATATCGTAAACGGGCAAATTGCTCGGATTGCGCAGGGAAAGTCCGTCGTTCACATTCAGGCAAGTGAGATTTCAAAGATAGAAATTAGTTACCCCGACTACAACACGCAGTGCAAAATGATTTCAGTTTTTGAGACTGTTGGCGCAAGAATCAAAAGTGCCGAAAATGAGCTGACGTATTTGCGTACAATGCAAAAGGCTCTGTTGCAGCAGCTCTTTATATAAAAAGTTGCTGCAACAATCCCCTTTTTGCAGAAGAAAGCAAATCAATTTTTTGACCTTCTTTTTCAATAAGATAATCGATCTGAGATAGGAGTTTACACACTTTCTTTTGTTTGCTGCACGACGGTGCGTGGATTCTCAGATTGCCTAAAGTATCGGTGCTAAGATTTTGCTGTTTTGTCCCCTGGGCAATTCGTATGCCGATCCATTGACCATTGTAGATGTACCAATAGTAAAGGTATTCAATGTCTATTTCCCCGGTTTGTTGGATTGCCATACACGCCTGACTTATGGTTGCTGGAACACTTAGAATTGATGCAGTTCCTCTCACTCCGGCTGCTTCAAGCCCATACATCGCTACGAGTAACGTATTTGCTGGATACTCTCGAAGGTTACAACTGGATACAGCTTCGGATGAAATGTGCTGGCTGGTTTCACACAGATACTTTGGTTTCAGCTCTCCGCTGGACACCCACCTAATATTGCCTGAGTAAAACGCCCTGTTTGTACTGCTCGGTGTTGATCCAGAAGATAAATGAAAGTAATCTTTGAGTTTCCCAACATATCTATTGTTTAGATCGCCATTTTCTTGTTGCCCAAATTCGCGGGAAAGCAATCCTCTTTTATACTTCTTGAGGTTATCGACAAGCTGTGCCTGTTTTGCAATCCTCCGCTCAAGTGTACGGAGCATATCTGCTACCCGGTTTTGTTCTGAGAGAGCCGGTATGCAGACCTTGATTGTTTCAATCTGAGGATACTTCAAGTTCCATGTATCAGAGGTCATGCCTTGAGAGTTCTTTCTAAATTCATTGATCAGGTTAGGGCTTTTGAAGAAAGCTGCAAAATATCCATTACTAATCGGGATTTTAGGCATTAGAACTGTGTATGCAGGACTAACTATACCATCACACGGAGAGATGCCGTTCGCTCCTTGCCACATTCTCATGGAGTTATAGACCATGTCTCCTGTTAGAACAACCTTATAATTGCTTTTGTCTTCACTTGAGTTGTCTTTGCCTTCAATCTCTGAGCGAGGCATAACGCCATCGTTCATCGTGACAGAAAGCAGTTCCATGTCAGAAGCCCCTCGCTGACTTCTTTCTGCGTAAATATCACCTATACGATATTGTTTGTACGGCTCATCGAAGCTCGGAAAGCGGAGCTTCGGACGCTTCTCAAGACCGTTACTTGAGGGTGTTAATGCCCTGATTATCCCTCCACCGGATAATGTTCGTGGAGGTGGTCATTATGACTAACAATACACAATTCAAGACGCTTGTGAACACATGGCTAAATCAAAAGAAGCCCATGATCACGCCGTCAACCCACGCCAGCTTTACGCTGATTACCGAAAATCACCTGATTCCATATTTCGGCAAGCGCAAGATTGGCAGCATCACCGAAGCGGACATCCAGAGCTACATTTCGTATCTCTACAATGCTGGACGCTTGGATAAGACCGGAGGGCTTACCGTGAAGACGATAAGGGATGTTATCCTCGTTCTCCGGTTATCAATGGAGTATGCCTACAAGGAACGGGCTATTCCACTCCTGAACTGGGACCTAATTGAATACCCAAAAGAGCTTGGTATCAAGAAAGTGGTTTCTCTCTCAAAAGATCAAGAGCAAGCTCTAATTCAGTGTATCTACATGGACTTAAATCGGAAGACAGCAGGGATTTTGATTGCATTGTTTACCGGAGTCCGGATAGGAGAGCTGTGCGGCTTGCAGATGAGGGACATTTCGCTGACGGACAAGACCATCAGCATCAACAAAACCGTCCAGCGTATCTACGACAAGAAAAAGGGAGAATCGTATCTTCATATAGGACCGCCGAAAACGAAGACCTCCGCTCGAACGATTCCTGTTCCGTCTCTTCTCATGAACATCATCAAGAAGTTTTACACGGAAAACCCGAATCACTATTTCCTCACGGGCAAGACAAAGCCAACCGAGCCGAGAACATATCGGCAATTCTTCACACGTTTCTTGAAGCGGAACGGATTGGAGAAAGTGAAGTTTCATGAGATCCGGCATACATTCGCAGTTAGAGCAATCGAGATACCGGAGTTTGATATAAAGTCTCTTTCTGAAATTCTCGGACATAAGAACGTATCCTTTACCCTGAATGTGTACGGGAGTGCAAATCTCCAACAGAAGGTTAAGTGCATGAATCTTCTGAATGACCTCCTGTGATGAAAAAAAGCCCCCGGCGCTGTGCCAGATGCACAGTGCCGGGGGCATTCCCGTTTCCAGCGATTTAATTTTCTCCCGATGAGGGACTGTTCATGGAGTGGCACTTTCCATTTTGCGAAGCCGCGAAAACTCAGTGCGTTCTGTGGAGAAGTTCACGGGACAGCACATACCGTACACGTTTCCAATAATCACTGTTCAGTGCAATGTGTATTCATCATCGTAAGTAAATTCACGGTTTTCACAATGCTTGATTCAGAGGGGAAATTATTCGCCTTATTCTTGTGTGACATCAAGGGAAACCGGGTCAATGATCGTAACAGATTTGCCTTGCTGATGAGCATATCTGACGGTCTTTCCGGTTCCGCTGGGGCTTCCATCCCAAACCGCGATCAGGACATCCGCATGATCAACCATATAACGGTTGCGCTTGTCCATGCAATCGGGCGTGTAATGGGTTTGAATCAGCGTTTCCTTGTCGCACTTGGACGCAATGTCGAAATACCGATCTCTTAGAGCTTCTGACCACTTTGCGGCTTGGCTTTCGCATGGGATGGCGCTTTCAAGCGTAATTCCCAGATAGGATGCTTTCAGCCCCAGCACGATCTCGGCGGCATACATATCTACACCGATTGCCATTCCGGATATGAAGTGTGTGACGCCTTCATTCTCGATGAGATTGATGATTTGCTCCCTGAGAGCTTTTTTGAGGTCTATGCAGCGTTCGTCTTCCTCATTGAAACCAAACGGGAGATTTTGCGGACGATGCCCGGTAAAAGCACAGGTCTTCATTTTCTTTTTCATCTCCTGACTATGTATTAGAGGCAGCTTCTATGTCTCTAATACATAGTATAGCACAGAGATATGAAATATTCTGTCGAAATAAGGGAAGAAAAAAGGCTGCGTGAAAAAATCACACAGCCCATGACGGATTCATCCATTATCTGCCGTTTCCTGCTGGATCATCAGCTCAACCATCTGCAAAATGCGCTTCTGCGCTTGCGGAGACAACGAAGCAAGTTTCTCCGAGAGTTCAGACGATTTATAGCTTGTCGAATGCTCCAGGACGTCACAGAAAATCGCGTCTGCCGAAACCTCAAGCCCATTGAGAAGAATGATCAATTTCTCACAGCGAGGAAACGACATACCACGTTCAACCGTAGAAATATAATTTGCAGTCAGCCCGGTCTTTTCCGCAAGCTCTTCTTGCGAGATTCCGAGGCGTTCCCGGCATTGTTTTACTCGTTTACCTATTCGTTTGTCAATCATAGCGCGTACCTACACCTTTTCTATAACGCTCATAACAATTATATGGGTTAGAGGCATAGTTATACAGAAACGCTAATAGCGACGCTGTGTATTAGCGTGTGATTTTCGACGGTATTTACAGAAAAGATACAAAAAAAGAGCCTCTGCCGATACCCAAACCGGGCATCGACAGAGGCTCTTCGTTCGTTTTGTGGGTATTTGAATAAGTGCCGGAATCGACACCTATTCTCGCTCTATTGCCGAAACTGTGCGGGGAATATAATCACACGGGGCGGTCATTTCTCGTCGTTCTGAGGCTTGCAATCATAGGCTTTTTTGACCTCTAATTGTCCACGCTGCTGCTCCTTCCGGAAAAAGCCCGGACAGGAGATGAGATTCGCCCGAAAGCTCTGCTTGCAGTCATGGACGCAGCGGACGCAGAAGCGGTTATACTTCCGGCGTCCGCTGTCCCCGATGAAGAACGACCACTCCTGCCGCCATTTCTGACTTCTGCTCACAGCTCAATCTCTCCTTTGTGCTTTTTGGGAGGGCAGCATTCCTTCTGCTTTTCAGCCTTTGCAGACTTGAGCCTGTCCATGATGGAGGTCTTCTCGCCCTTTTCGGGAAATTTGGCATCAGCGGTCTTATCTTCCTTCGGACCGTTGTTGATGATCCCATCAATCATGCCGTAGTCATCCTCCATAGACATCTCCGCTGCCTTGAGGTAGTTTTCCTTCTCAAGAGCTGCCATCCAACTTTCCTTGCTGATACCGAGCATTCCGCCCTTTGCCGCATGATCGGCAATCTCCTTGGCATCTACGCACAAGCCCTCGGTGTTATCGGAATAGAGGCGGTAAACCTCGCAGCCCTTCTCTAAAGCCTTCTCTGCCGCCTCCTGACCGACGGGAAGAACGCCAGCCCATGCGTAGCCGTAGTCCTTCATATCCTGAACGGAGAGCGTGGGATCGGGCATTTCCGGCACTTCCTTGACCTCAAGGTCGAGAAGGCGGAGCGTGTCATCGTCAAAGCCGTTGTAGACATCATCAAGGACGAGCTTGCCGCGCTCATCGACGATGATGCAAGCCGCCTCATCGCCGTAGGTGTCATGCTCCATCAGGTAAAAGCTGTGACCGCCGACCTCGTGCTGGTCAATGGTGTGCCACGTCCCGATGTGTCCGGCAACCGTCAGACCGGAGGTATCGGCATGCGGAGGGAACTGTTGTCCTCATTGCTCCGTCAACCTCCCGAACAGTTGGGGAGAGGAACAACACTCAAAGCAGCTTTCAATGTATTCGCGGATGCGTAACATAAGCTCCGGGTCGCAGTATATAATATTGCACGTCGTACCTGTGCAATATCTTTTTTGCAGGCGTTTAAGATAAGCGAGTCCAAGATTCATTAAAGCTGCGCCGATACATGAAATATATTTTTGTCTGATGAAAATTTATGCATTTGCGGTGTTGACAAACATTGTCACAATTGTGTACAATAATGACGTACGAAGAACGAATTTTCTGCTGATTACAGTCGTATTTGACGCAAAATCCGCTCACGGCGGCGTTCTCCGCATATGGTTTTCAACTAAAGCGAATGTATGATTATTATACATACGGCAGCTATGTGCAGCATCCTTTTGAACCTCAAAGAAAAGTCAGTGTGTGCTTAACACAGGGCGCGGCAATGCAGCAGTACCGACAATAAGCTTATCACTAACGCAAGTTAAAATGATTGCAGACAACGACAGATTCAAGCCGATATTCAGCAACCGAAGAATCGGGGCAGCAAAGGAAATAAACACGACCGCCAACAAAAAAACAGCAAAAATTCAAAGCTCGTATTTAAAATGTTAATGCGCCATGTTTTCATGGCTGCAAATAGATTCCGGAGGAAAATATGAAAACACTTCTGAAACAAGTATGTTCCTTGATCTTGGCACTGCTGATGGTGCTGTCCGTTGTATCGGTTCCGACAATTTCCGCAAAAGCGGAGGATGGAGAAAATCCGCCGTCAACCATGACGCTCAAGGAAGCGTTGAATGTCGAAGGCGGAAATATTGAATTCACCACCTCTGGGGATTATATCAGCGAAACAGGTTCGAATTACAAATGGATAATCGAATCGGATTACGCAAGATCGCCTGTTGAGACGAAAGCCGGCAAAAGGGCGATAATAAACGCAAAGGTGACTGTAAACAAGCAAAGTGTAGTGTCTTTTGATTTTATTTCAACATTCGCATCAAATCAATACACTATGGGCGGTCTTTTGTTTAGTATAGACAACCACGAACAGGAATCGGGCAATGGTTATGGATACACTGGTTGTTATGAGTGGGCGCATAAGGAATACGTCCTTGAAGCAGGGGAGCACGATCTTAAATGGGTGTTTTATGCAGGCTACGGCGAAGGCAATAACAGCAATTATGCAAAACTCGATAATGTTCGAATCAGTGAACCGGTGCATCCCGAAAGTATTATTACAGATGATGCAGTACAGGTGGGGGTAAACGAAAGACTTCGCCTGTCGTGGACTGTCTTGCCGGAGAATTCATTTAACAAAAATGTGGAGTTTACTTCGTCGGATGAGGAAACGGCTTACGTGTTGCCTGACGGTACAGTTATCGGATTGGCAGAAGGTGAGACGATTATCACTATTATGGCAGAGGATGGAGAAGCGCATGCTGCGTGCAGAGTTTCCGTAATTGACAACGGAACCGGCTGTGCAGAAATCTTCGCATTGTGTGACCTTGGAGTGTATCGGGCACGGAGCAGCATGCCGGAGAAGTGGGATTTTTTGTCGGAAATAACAGGCGCAGAAGAAGAATTGTCATCGACGATTAAAACCGTCGCATATGTGGATGGAAAGCTGTATGGTTACGCATCGTTCGGTGGAGTAAAATCTCGCTACTTTGTTATTGATGAATACAATAAAAAACTTGAATACTGCGGCAAATTTAATAAGCTGCTTCCACGATCCCTGGCATATGATTATACAGAAAACGCACTATATGCAATAGCCTATTCAAATGATAGCCACAGCGGTTATGCATTATACAAGGTTGAACTTGATTGCGGCGAATTGATGAAGATTGTTGATCTTTCGACATCTATACAATCGATATACGAAATTTCGGTTTCAAGCGGAGGTCAGATTTACTCGATAATTGAAGACACAGTGTGCGAATTGGATAAACAAACCGGTGAAACAACTCCGGTATTGTCGGTTTCTTCAAGTGATTGCATCAAACGTATAATTACGTGCGATTTTAACTATGAGGACAATTGCATTTATGGAGTATTTGAGTCAAGAACAGCTACTCAGGGGCATATCAGTTTTCCACTGTATCGAATAAATGTGGAAGAGAATAAAGTTGAACTCTGTGGATATGCAAACAGTTCCGGACTTGAAATTTATACGCATAACGGTATTAGCGTCCCGGACAGAGACAAGCTGAAGTTTGAGGTTTCGTTTATAGACAGCATTGACGGCTCAACCATTAGTACTGAGGAGTACGCTGTCGGCACTACACTGAATGAAGCAGATTTTCCGGAACCGCCAATCCATGATGGGTATGAATTCGCTTGTTGGGAATACGAAGATACCTATGACGGAAAGTATCTCTTGAATAATACCAACGTTACGGCCTGTTATACCGAAGAGGATGCATTGGCTACAATAATCGTTGATAACCATTATGCTGAAACAAACCCTTACGAAAATTGGAGAGAATGGGGATGCCAAATGTTGCTTGATCCAAGTGCCTCAGCGTACGGAACGTTGATTCCGGCAGAACGTACATGGGGCGGCACAAAGGTTGCGTCACCCGAGATATTTTATGACAGCTTCCAATATAGACTGCCGGAGGGTGCTTCGCATGAGATCACTCCGTTTTCCACA